>OGZV01000129.1_pt1 | contig 79719 bp, 89 predicted proteins | sample 1576861 | NCBI WGS metagenome assembly OGZV01 (sample SAMEA3541501, study PRJEB24748) | human gut metagenome | biome: human gut; feature: human-associated habitat; material: faeces | place: China | collected 2012
ACATAAAATATGTCAATATTATATATGTACTAAATCTGAACTATTGTTTAAACTGTCAACCAGTCCCGTTGTAATTTGTTTAACTACAGCATCTACATCAGCTGTTTGAGTCACTTCTCCAAAAGTAACATTTATACTAGGTTGTATCAACTTTGATGTGAATTGATTAATAATCTCTTGTTCGGCAAGCTCTCTCATATATTTAAGGTCCTCGCTGGCTATATCTACAGTGTCATTAATCTTGTTTACTTCATCAACGGTTCCTACGTCAGTCTTTTTATCTTTTCCATCTCCACCGATATTCATTCCACTGTCAGATATGTAATCATTAGGGTCTGTACTTATCTTGTTTAACTCCGCCATAGCTTTTTGGTTAGCTTTATCAGCATTTTCAGCGTTTAAAGTTTCTTCATATCTGGCATTCCTTAAAGTATTTATTTGTTTATTTTTTTCAGATATTTGCTTGTCAATAACGCTTAATTGTTTATTTACATAATTGTCTTGAGCTGTCATTGCATTCACAGATAAGTTACCAGAATCTCCAAATAATGTATTATACCTTGTTTGTAGATTATTTCTTTTTTCTTTTAGCTCCTTAATATCATCATTTAACCCATCTATTTGGTCATTATATGTCTTTTTTGTACTAACTATCTGCTGGGCTGTCGCTAAACTAACCCCATGCTTATCTTTATACTGTATAGCTTCTAAAGATGCTTGTGTTTGACTGTCCGTTGCCAGTCCAGCAGCTGTATTAACAGCCTTTATAGTAGCTATAAGTGAAAGTAACATAGCGATGACTTTTGCTATGGCACTAGCTACAAGCAAATACGGGTTTGCGTTCATAGCTGCATTTAACCCGTTTTGAGCCGTTGTTGCTCCCGTCAATGCGTTTTTTAATGATATTGTAGAAGTCACAACCCCAACTATACCGGTGGAAACTGTATTTAATACAGAGTAAATTGTATTGTATGTCTTAAACGCTACATATATACCAGTAATTAATGGTAAAAGAGGTGTTGCAACAGTCATTACAAAATTAATTGCGTTACCTATAGTAATAATAGTACCACCGATTATATTTAAGCTATCTGCAAAGCCCTGAGAGCTAGTAAGCCTTGAAATGTTTTTCACAAAACTTCCTACAACACCTGTTGCTCCGAACATTTGTTTTGCAAAATTTGCCGCACTGTTTGCTGCATTATCAATTCCAGGAGCAGCAACAATAAATCCAGCGTTTAATGTACTTAGGAATAACTGCCCATACTGTTCAGCCGTCTTAATCGCATCAATTATCCCGCTAAATACACCTTGTCCCACATCGGAGTTGAGCATATTATTCATTTGCTCATATAACCCTGAAAATGATTGTTGAGCTTGTGTAACAACATTAGTCCATGAATCGGCAAAGGTCATTGGCATCGTTTCAAATTTACTGTTTATGTCATCAGCAGCATTAAATAAAGCCCCTTTTATAATGTCAGCTGTAATAGCACCGTCGGCTGACATTTCTTTCAAGTCACCCTTTGTCTTTCCTGTGTAATCTGCTATTGCTTGTGCTAACATCGGGGCGTTTTCCATAATACTTCTAAATTCGTCGCCCTGTAATTTGCCAGAAGCCATAGCCTGCGTAAGCTGATACATACCTGCATTTTTTTCTTCTGTACTTGCACCACTAAGCTTGAAGCTCTTATTCATAAGTTCAGCAAATAAAACGGTTTCTGTATTGCTATTAAAAGCATCTCCGGCAAGTAGTCCTAACTTAGCTATTGTATCTGCTGTAGTTTTATAGTCGCCACGACTTCTGAGGGCTGCTTGATATGCTTGCAACTGGAGCACATCTCTTTCTCCATCTGTATCAGTGTTAAGTCTAAGTCGAGCCTGTGTATTTGTCCATGTGTCAGATTTTCCTATTAAGTTTTTAACTCCGTAACCTGTTGCAGCAACTGTTACAATCTTTTTCATTGTACTTAGTAGGGCATTAGCTCCACTTGCACTAGAGCCTAAAGAAGCATTAAAACCATTTTGGGATTGAGTTAATGTTCCTTGTATGTTCCTTATTCCCTCAATATCTTCCCTTACTCTATTTAACTGTTCTTCGAAAGCCTTTGTGCTATCAGCGATAGCTTGCATATTACTGTTGGTTGATTGTAAGGTTTGATTTGTGTTGCCGAATCTTCCAAGGTTAAAAGCCTTATCAAATTCCTTGTCGAGCTGTACAACTTTAGTTATCAAGCCAGATACTGAATTCTGCATTCGTCTGACAGTAGAAGTGACACCGTCTGTTACTGTTATTTTGGTTCTAACTTCACTCACGATTTATCACTCCCCTTTCTTTTCCGAACGTATAATCATAGCTGCCCACAAAAAAGCCCTCTCTTCGAGGGAGAGGGACATTATTTCGTTCGGGAGTTTATGCCATTTGTGCAAGGCATAATAACAAAGATTTGCGTCTTTGTCACCTCCCGTTATTAGTTTTTTGATGTTTCAATAAGTTCGTTTACTGATACATTGTAACCACAAGCATTTTGTATAGCCATACCCAACGCTTCAATTTCCCCTGGAAGGAGTACATCTCTTAAATATTCTTCCGGAGTATGTAAACCTCTTTCTTCTATACTCTTAGCATCTTTAAAATTAGGATACTTGCAACATTCAATAGCAAGTTTAGAGTTAAATTTACCAGCGCTAAACTCAAATAAACCTTTAGAATTAGTTATTGTTGCCTGTCTGCGAAATTCTTCCATCTTATTGATACTGATAGCTTTTATTGTAAACGCATAATCTTTGCCATTTTCGTCCTTAAATCTATCCCCAACGATTACTTTTTTTGTTACATTTCTTGTGCTTTCACTTCTATTTAAAAATTCTTGAAAATTCATATTTTTTACCTCCGATTATTCACCATATACTGTATCAAAACCTTCTATTAATTCTGCACCATCGAATACAAAAGGCATTTCTTCGTTTAATTCTGTATTTGTAACATCAAGCATTGCTAAAGTAACTTTTGTTATTGTTACATTCTTAAGCCAAATCTTCTGCTTTCCTGTAGCAGAACTAGGGTCTTCATTTTCAATATAAAGGTCCATGTAAAAATCCTTACCCGTATTCATATACTCAAGCATAAGTTTTCTGAATAAGCTGGTAATGTAATAAGCATTTATAGTTCCTGTTCCTTTCCAGCCGGTACTTTTGTTTTTCTGTCCGTTATATCCCAAAACAGGAATTTCCTTCATGTTTTTTTCAACATCTGCGTTTACTTTTGTCGCGTAAATCATTTCTTCAAGCGAACCATTAATTTTGGCATAACACCTACCCATAGCACCATTAATGGTATCTATTGCTTTTAAAGATAATACTTTACCCATATTTTTTTCACCTCCTAATTAACTTTTACTGTCATATAAAGCTTGTCCATTGTGTTAATTATTGTAATAGCTTCATTAACAACGACAGAACCCTTTTCATTACCCTGTGTAATCTGTATATCTTCACTATTAAATACTTCTATGGCTCTTTTGCCAACCAAGATATTATGGTGATTTATTATATCTCCTCTAAATGCAGTTCTTCCCATATCATCATTTTGGACTTTACCTAAGTAATAGGTATTAAAGATTTCTGCAATATCTGTGGCAATCTGGTCGCAAACCCTGACAGTCTGGTTACTTTTAAAGATGTTGCTTTTTTCAATAGTTGTAGATTTAAGGCTGTTAATGTCTTCAAGAACCCTTACTTCACTACCAACTTTATGAAAAGTAAAGGACCCATCACCTATAAAATCTTCAAGGGTTGACTGTGTATAATTAACATCAATATCCAATTCCCCATTGTATGTAGTATTGGTTAAACTTTTATTAATCTCACAGCCTGCGACTGCACCCAACACCCAAGCTACAACAACGCCGTCATCCTCATTGGATTGGTTAGGTACTACAATAACACCCTCGTAGTCATAATTATTGTCAGTATCAAACACAACGGTCTGGAACTTCTTGCCTATACTGTCTCGCATTCTCTTTGTATATGCTGCCAAAAGGCTGTTTACAGAACTATTGTCTGTTACAACACATAAGCCATTAAAGCTGTAAGGTTCTAATGCGTTAATAAAGTTCTGTGCTACCTGTGTTTCGTTGAAAGTACCGTTTGTACCTCCTGTAAGATTTGTGCCGGCTGTTACGGCAAGGCTTGCACTAGGTAAAAATGTAACAAAATCATTGTTTGCAAGTTCCTTAGCTGTTGTTACTGTCTGCTTATCCACAAGCATTGTACCTAAATATGTGCTTACATCGTACAAGTTTGTGTTATCTACATTCTTTGCAATAACAGTCTTTAAATCGTTACCTCTAGTGCCTGCGTTTTTGGCTGTACAATAAGCATTATTAGCCTCTACACCACCGCCATTAAGGTTGTAAGCATATAATTTGCTACCGTTCTTAAAAAACTCTCTTAAAACTAACATGCTGTCGTCACTATAGTCGTGTGCTAATATTTTAGTAGAGTTTGTTAAAAAATCTTCTGCTGTAATTTCTGTTACAACACCTTGTGCTAACCAATCGCTAGAAAAACACATAGCACCTATGCCTCTTTCTCCAAAAACATTAGCATTGTTCGATGTGCTAACAAAATTAATGTAGCTTCCTGGCAATACTTTGTTCTGTGTTGTAAAATTTCCTCCGCCTAAAGCCATTACTTTTTACCTCCTTCATAAAAACTTTTAAGAAGTTTATCAACTTCGCTAAATGTGTACTGGGTTTTATCGTCCAGTAAAAAACTTAACACATCTGTACAGTTTTTGTACTTCTTGCTGTTTACCAACTGTTCTTTAGTAAAAGTATCTTCTTTTACCGTCAATTTATTTTCCGTTTCAGCCATTTGCTTTCACCTCTTTCTTTAAATTTTCCATATACGAGTTTTCTTTGTCTGCCAACCTGATAAAATTATAACTAACAATAAAATGTAATTCTTTATCAAACTTTTGTATCTCAACATTTCTAGCTTTAAAAGTCTTGTCTAAAGCAGTTATGCTTAATAAACCATCAGAGATTACTCCCAGTACCTTATCTAATTCGGCGTTGGGAGTTGATGTGTTTTCAGTTGCCATATATGTAATATCGAAAGTCGTTTCTTTTATTTTAGTTTCATTTAGTAGCAAGTCAGTATTGTGATTTATACAAGAAATAAAAAAACAAGGTGTATTAAGACCTTGTGGAACATTTTCTGTATATATTTCTACATTTTCAAAAAGAGAATCTAGCTTAATCGCAATTCCTTTAATAATTTCACCTATTGCGTCTATCATTTAAAAACCTCATCAAATCTACGCTTCATATTTTTTTCTGCCAACCTTGTTGCAACTTTTTCAATTTCTCTTGCTGAATTTGTCATCATGTAATGTCCTTTAACATATCCAACTTTTAACCTTTTTCCAAGAACAGGAACAAACCTCCCAGGTTGTTGTCTATGCCCAAACTCAACATAAGAAGCATAATATATGTTGTTATATATTATTAAGTAGTGATTATCCCCATCTTTAATAATCTTGCTTATTTTCCAGTTTCTTCTTAAAGTTCCCCCTGTATATGTTGTTACTTCCTTTGTTTTAGCTGTGCCGTCTTTATTTTTCATAACACTAACACTGCCATCTTTACCTCGTCTCCACCTTAGAACAGTTGTGGTTTGGCTTTTTCCTTCAGGGGTTCTTTCTTTTACCATTCGTAACATCCTGGCTCCAAGTTCCTTTAGGGTGTCGTCAGCAATTTTGCCCGAGTTTACGACTTTAGGCAAATTGTCTATTTTTTTAGAAAACTCTTTAAGCTGAGATATATCTACTGGCATTATGACCACTCCTTAAATATTTCAAGCTCTATTTCTTGATGTGAATTATAGGCTTTGCTTTTTCCGGAATTACTGTAAGCTTCTGTTCTATTGTTTTGAGTAACAACAATCTTAGACCCTGCGTTTATAACTATATCCGGAGTCATAAAAAGCTTTATGGTTTGGGCTAGTTCTGCTCCATCATTTATAATATTTGCAGGGCTTTTACCATACGATAACCTACAAGGGATATTACTGTAAACAAGCTCTTCTTTATGCGAAGTTATTTTAGTTTGTTCATTTTTGGTTTTTACATATTCGTAAACATCACATTTACCAAAATACATCTTCTCAAGCTGTTTTCTCATCGCGTCAAAAGGATTACCCATATTACCACTTCACCTTTCTAAAAGAAATAAGCTGATTTTCTGCTTTACCAAGCTTATCAATCAGCTTCTGCATTCTAGCAATACTGCTGTTGCTATTGTCATAACTTATACTTGTTTCACCCTCGGATATGGAAGAAATGTTTCCATTCTCCACTCCTTCCATATCGCCTAAAGCAAGTTTATTTTGTAAATATTTTTGACATACAAGACTTACCCAACAAGAGTTAAGTTCGGCAGGCACCTCTTTAATATTGCAATAATTTAAAATATAATCCCTAACCTCGTCAATTAAGATTTCTAAAATCTCATTCTCCCCGTCAGGAATATTGTAGCCTAGTAATTTTAACTTATTTGCTACCTGTTTACTTGTAACCATACAATCAGCCCTTACTTATAATTCTAGCAATAGGAATAGCCTTGTGATTAATAACCTTGCCATTACCGTCGTTTACAAGCTCCCAGTTGCTACCGTCTTTTAATTCTGTATCTGTAGGAGATAAGGTAGCCTGTTTCTTCTTAGTGTAACTAATGCCATAAGGAGCATAACACTTTCTCTGTCTGGCATATAAAGTATCCTGACCACCGTGTGTCTTAGGGTCTCTGTTCATTTCAAAAGGTACTTTAGCACCGATATTTTCATAGTCAAAAGCACCTGTACCAAGTACATATGTTACATACTTAGTATAACCATCACCAGCACCACTCTTAGACTCAGCTACTTCAGATGTAGGCATATCGTCATCAACAATAACAGTTCTGCCATTCCAAGTTGCAAGTCCAAGTTCTCTTTCAATACCGTTACTATCTGTCTGCTTTAAATAAGCCAAAAGTTTGAGATTTTCAAGATTAGTTGCAACAGTTGAGTGCATAATAACCATTGTGAACTTGCTCTTATTATCGCCACCTGCTTTCTGAATAGCACTATTGAGAGTAGCTGGACCCGTCATACCATCATCAATAGATGTAATATCGTAAGTATGCTGGTCTACAAACTTTTTATTCTCTGTACCAGTCATGTTGAAGATACCCTCGAGGATTGCAAGCAATGTGTCCTGGTCAACACCGTCAAAGTATTCTGATACCTGCTGTGCAACATTATCCATAAAGTCGACGCCACCAGTAATATCAACAGCGAAGTCACCTTCAGTCCAAGCCTTAGCTCTACCGGTAACCACTACACCTCTTTCATATGTTGTTGTAGTTGTTGCTGTAATATCATTCTGACCGTCATAGTTTAAAACCTCACCATCAAGTAGACCATACATAGGTAATATCGCATAAGCTGTACCAGTCTGCGAACTAAAAGCATTTCTAATTTCAGTATTTCCTTTTAAAGCTCCACTTTTAATAAGCTCGTTCTTTTTAAGTTGTGGAATTCTCTCCACATACTTACCAAAAGCCTGTGGATTAAATGTCTTACTATCAAATTTCATTTATTACTCCTCCTTTTAAATCGTTGCTCCTGGATTATCCTCCAAGTAAGCACACATTTGACTATAGGTCATTTTATCAGTCTCTGGGTTCACATCATCTGCACCATATCCAGGCACAGTCCCCTTGAAGTTAGGTGTAGCACTATCAAACAGATACTTTGTATCTTCTGCTTCAGCAATAGCCTTTACCTGCTCATCAATACCTGTAATGTTGCCGTCTTCGTCAAACTTAATATTTTCCATATCAAGCATTGCTTTAACAGCTTTAGGTGTTTTAGCTTTGAAGGTAGCAAGAGCTTTATCAATGGCATTATTAATTTTAAGACTTTCAATTTCTGCTTTATGATTTTTAGCTTCATCCTTGTTCTGCTTTTCAAGCTCAGCAATCTTAGCAGTTAAATCTTCATTGCCTTTTGCACTACCTTTAAGCTCTTTTAACTGATTATCTCTATCAGCTATTGTAGCATTAGCTGTCTTTAATTCAGCCTTTAGCTCGTCATAATTAGCCTTGGCATTCTCAATATCCTTGCCGTTTTCAGCCATAATTTTGTCAACCACTTCTTTTTCAAGACCTAAGTCTTCTAAAAAATTTCTTTCCATTTTACTCATTCCTCCAATACGATTTTTTACGAGGTTTCACCTCTTATGTTAAAATGCTTGAATAGTTTTACGCCATATTCAGGGCAAATATAAAAAAGGAATAGGCTGTTACACCCATTCCCCTTGCTGACTAAATTCCTGACTATAGTTACCCCGCTACGCATTAAAAAAATAACAATTCTACTCTTGTAGCTTCAAACTCAATCAATCACACCTATTACTTACTTGATTTTTAGCAATAAGTTAAATTCTTTTAATATTTGTTATTCCTTTAGTGCGTTAAACTCAACCCATAGGAATCACCCTTTCTGTATAATTTAATTCACAACAAACGCTAAACCTTTACTTGTTTGTTAATGTATTGCTTGCACAGTATAAAATATACCTTCGTGCCTCAGACAACTAAGTTTTTTATACAAAGTATACGGTTAGCAGAGCTAGTAGGAATCGAACCTACACTAAAGGAGTCAAAGTCCCCTACCCTACCATTTGGCTATAGCCCTATATTATGTTCAACTTGCCAAACAACAAAAATAGGACAGTCTAAAACTGTCCTATTACTCTTGTTTGTTGTGTTTTTTTAATTTGCTGGTAACTTTTATTTATGGTGTCGCATTTTGCTACCCCATTATTTTTACATCAAAAAAGCACCCCTGAATTACTTCCAAATTCTCCCTGCTGGCTCATAGCCTATACCATTGTTACAGACTTTCATCTCCAACAGTTCTGTTTCGCTTTTGTAGAATAAGTTATCATCAGGAATGCCATCAGGGAAAGCGTCACAAACACATTGCCAACCATCTTTATTAGGTCGTATATGTTTACAGTTTCCACAAGGTATACCAACTATCATTTACTTTTCCCCCTTGTCCATTCATTATACAATTCCATTGCCTTTTCAGGAACTTCCTCTCCTCTGTATAAAAGCACTTCAACTTCTGCAATACATTCAGCTCCATCTTTTCCTGCAATTTTGCTTATTTCTTTAACCCCTTTATTCTTTATAGTTTTATTCATTTCTTCAATTTCACTAGCTGCCTTTTGATAATAGGCTTTTGCGTGTCCACATTCGTGAACAACCGCTTCCTCTAAGCTATTTGCTATATTAACTGGGGTATTCTTTATTAGTTCATTTATTTCATCAAGTGTTTTTCCTCCCAAAATCTTACTATTGACATTCAGCTCTGTAAGACCATAGGCATTTGGAAAGACTTGAAATAATGCAGGCTTTCCAGTTTCAGCATCGTAAAATTCTCCAAAATGTGCCTCTGATATGTACATTCCACCTTGATTTTCAAACTCTTTAATGGTGTCTGTAATAACTTTTGACACTTCCGGTAAAATGTTATTGCTCTTGCTAGAAGCAAATAATTCAAAATCATCAACATCTATTGACTTTATTGTATCACTATTGCTTTTACTTGTAAACCTATTCTCTCCAGCACTTGCATATTTTTCGCCAGCAAATTTATTGACTTTTTCATTCTTAGCGTTTTTCTCATATAAATCCCAAGCGTCTTGACCTTTCTCCTTAACAAATTTCCTTTTCCATTCCTCATATGTTTTAGCCTTAGTATAGTGAGTTTTCCCATCCTCGCCCCTGTAAGCTCTTTCCTCGCCTTGAGTAAATTCATCATTAAAATAAGGAATAGTTGTACACCTGCAACGAGGATGAAACGGTGGAGAGTTGATACCAATTACGGCATCTTTAAGGGGATAATGCTTGCCATCTAAACCACCACAGGTAGCACAAGTAACGCCGTCAAGAGTTCCTAATATTTCATATTCTTCTACATCTAACTCTTTCATGCAATCTTGTGTAGCTCTTTCGTTAAAATAATTGTATTCGGTTACTATAAGATTATTTGCCTGATTAAGACCTACCTTAAATTCCTTAGCAAGTTCTTCTGTATATTCGTTTGGATTTCTGCCCCTACTAACGCAATCTACAAGGTCTTTATGGATTTTATTTACTAACTTAGGGCGTTGTTTTCCCCATATTCTCTCAGAAAAGTTGCTGCCATCTTCTGCCCAAGGCTTAGACAAAATCTTTTCAAGTAGATTGTCGTCAATCCTAGCAAAATCAGAATAAATACCAATGGCATTTTGAATATTAAATGCTGTTTTATAGTATGTGTCGCTGTAGACCTTTTTCATACTATCCTTTACAACCTTGTCCACATCTGCGAACATTTCATTACTTATAGATAGCACCTGTATCTTTAAAGCGTTTAATCTACTGATATGAAACTTAGCACTAGCATTTTCTAGCTGACTTTCTATGTAAGGAAGTTGGGTAATAGCAGCTTCAATGCCATTCTTTATGTACTCTTTAACGTCCCAGTTAAGCTCATCTAATTCCTTGTTAGACATTAGCTTTTTAGCTTCACTTATCGTAAGGCTGTTGTTTTTAGCAAACCTGTTCCACCAATAATCAACTTCTTTCTGAATTTTAGAGCTTGTCTCAGAAAAGATAGCCCTTAACTCTGCCTCGCCTATTTCAGCAGTAGTTCTTGCATTCTTTTCGTTTTCTATAGCCCTATCTTTCCAGTAATCACTATTCTTCGTCAATGCTGTCACCAGCCTTTATGCCTTCAAGGTTTATGCTGTATTCATCTTCATTTTGCTTGTTAATAAGCTCTATTTCAGCATTTACATCATTAATCCAAGGGTGGTTTTTAACAACCGTTTCCTTGCTCAATACGTTTAAGGACTTAACGCAGTTATCTATTGCCTCACCCTCATTAATAAGCACATCTCTGTTAAACACAATTTCAACATCTTCATCAAAATTTCCCTGACCGGTCTGGGACAAATAAGCATTAACAAACCACAATAACCTCTGTAAAGATGCCTTGTATTCTGTTTCCATTTTGTTAGCGTCAAGGTCAATGTCTGAATACATACTCTGTATGTTCATTTGATTTGCGTTACCACTTAACCTATCGTCTTTGGCATCATAGCCCATGGCGTTCTCAATAATCGCCTTTTTTAGCAAATCAATAATTACCTTGTAATTTTCGGCATTTACCTGTATAGACAATGTATCTACACCACCCTGCGAACCGTCAGCAGTTCGTACCTTAACAGCACCGTAAGTAGACAAGTTCTGTCTAAACTCTCCCAAATCTTCCCCGTCATAATTCTTTAAAACCAAAATGGTGTTTCTCGGGTCTTCTTGCATGTTGTTAGTATAGTTGCTGTACATAAGATTTAGGGCATCTTGTAGACTCTTAACCTTTTTCAACAATGGTAATTCGTTCCTGTTTGCCCTAAAAGGAATAATAGGTATTTTATCCCAACCAAGGGGCTGTTCATTGTTATAAAAATAAGGCACTCGCCAATTTATTCCATCCGGCAATATCTGTCCGTCGGTTTTTACTAACTTGGTAATGCCGTTTTCTTCATATATTTCAATTTTTAAAACCTCTTTTTCAGTTTTGCCTTCATAATAAGAAACCGGATATATTCGAATAGCATAATTTAATACGGTGTGAGCTTCATCAGCCCAACAAGGAATTAACTGCCAAGGCTTTATCCTCTGCATGCTTAATTCGCCTCTTTCATCATATCCTATGTATATCCAACCAATACCACAATTCAGGCTATCTTCGCCGATTTCCTGTATTAGCTTATCAAACCTAGCGTCAAAAATTTTGTTGTTAAGTATTTCTGAATAAGTTTTGTCTTGTGTGTTAAACAATATTTCCTTGCCTAATAGGTAATTAACTTTTTGGTCAACCAATTTACCATACTGGTTATTTACAAGCCTGTCGTTCGGTAGATTAGTAACGGGAGTAGGTTCCCCACCTTCACCGATAACCATTTTCTTGTGGTGTAATATATCGTGTGCACCTGTGTAGTACCTGTTGCCCACTAGCATATCGGCTCTACGTGGACTAGATAAGAAACGAGTTATCTCCCTAGACACATAGTCCATATCCGTTAATCTGCTTTCTGCTCCTTTACGGATAATGTCATTCATGTACGGGGTCAGCCACCCCGGAAACTGAAAATCAAACAATCTTTTATCACCTCTATTCAAAACTAAACGTCTTACCTCTTGTATAGCCCTCTACAGCATATCGCATAGCGTCCATCAAGTGATTATTTATGTCGACAGGAACATTTATACTCTTACCTTCTTTGTTTTTATCCCAACAGTACGACCCGATTTCTTTTATGAAATTTTGGCACTTAGGATGTATCAGTATTTCAAATCCCTGCAAAAAGTCAATACCATTATTTATGCTGTCTTTACCTTTTCGGGCTGGCTTAATACGTCTTATACCTAATTCTCGTAGTCTATCTATAGATTTTGGTTCGGAGGAATCAGCTGTAATAATTTCTTTACTATATCCATTTTCTCTTATCTTCTCGGCTATCTTTTCATTACTAAGACCTCTCTCATATATTTCATCAAACACATACAAGACTTTGCCTTTAACATCTATAAGTCCACAGAATAAGGCTGTTGGGTCGTTGGTATAACCAAAATCCAAGCCAAATGTACTTTCAATTCCCGGCATTTTTGTTACTTCATCAACAGTAAATAACCTTTCCTGCCAGTTCTCGTAAACCAAGCCATCTGTAATACCCCAGTTTCCTAAACCAGCAACTTGATAACGACGAGGGTTGTTCCTTTTCATATCTTCAAACACCTTTAAGTCGCTTTCGTCAAGCCATTCATTACACATATAATTTGTAGATTTAGCCATTATATTACTGTCTATAACATCAAAAAACCTAGCCTTTATCCAGTGATGCTCGTTCCAAGGGTTTAATGTAATAGTAATCTGCTTAAACAAGCCTGGAGGTGTTACACCTCTTATACTTTCATCAAGCATATTGAAGTCATCTTCTGAATCAATTTCGTATGCTTCCTCTATCCATAGCCAACACAAGCAACCTACATCTACTGTTATAGAAGTAATTTTAAGTGGGTCATCAAGTCCTCTGAAATATATCTTTTGACCCGTTGGCTTGTAAGTTATTTCCAATGGAGACATTTTGCAATCAAAAAGGCTATCCACACACAAACGATGGATAGCCCACTTCAATTCAGCATAACAACTGTCTTTTAATGTTCTAAATGTTTTTCTAATAACAAGAATATTCGATTGAGGATATTTCATAATGCGATAAATCAAGTTTAAGGCTGTTGTTTTGGACTTTTTACTAGCTCGTGAGCCTTTGCAGACCCTGTATCTGCCTTCAAATTTCCAAAAATCTTTATACCCTTTACCGACTAAATCAGGCAGGTAAATCTTAACATCACTCATCTAAATCTTCCTCACCATTTATAACCACTTTAGCCACTCCGTCAACCTCTACCTTGTCAGTAAATAATCCATATCTCTTACCAAGCAGTTCAGCGGCTTTCAATCGTTCTTTCTCGTCAGGGGCTTTTTGCATATTCCTTGCTATAGAGCACCCTTCGCCTACACCCTCAACAACAACAATCTCAGACGATGATTTTCCCCTTACAACAGAAGTAAGATATTCCATAACCTCTGTTGCATCAGCAATATTATTATTTCTGATTTTTTCGAGCAACTCGTCAATATATTGTTTTAAAGTAGTATTTTGTAGTAATTTATTCGCGTTTGTGTGAGCATACTTTTCCTTATATCCTGCTCTGATTGCTGCCTGAGTGGCATTGCAATCCACTATATATTCCTCGCAAAATCTTCTCTGTTTTGCTGTCAATTTCACAATGCCACCTCCTAGCATTTTTTTATAAACAAAAAAGCACAGTAACCAATAGTAGCCGTAGCCACCTAGTTAAAGTGCTTTTTTAATATCTGTATTTAATCACAGAAAGGAGAATGTATCAAAAGTTTTTTAACCTTTTCTACCCTAACATAATAACACAGAATAGTGTGTCATTGTGTGCCACCTTTCATTGTTTTTAAAATTTTCGAATGAATTCTATGTATCTGCCTCCAACTATAATTAAGTTCTACACATATATCTTCCCACCTCTTGCCTTCAATGTATCTTTTACGCATCAACTGTCGCTCGGTTAAATCTTCTAACTTTTCAATCGCTCTTTCTATTTTGTACAATTCGCAGAGAGCCAAATCATATTGCTTTAAATACTCAGTTCTAAGGTCGTTTACTCTTGCAACGATGTTACCAATGCTGTCGTTTATACAATTTTCCTTTGGCATACCATCCATACCAACAGCTTTTACAGTATACATATTTTCTTCAAGTTGTAATATTCTTTTTCTTATATCATCAACTTCCCTTACCAAAGATAAATATTTTTTTAAATCTTCTTTCTCCATAAGCCCTCCTTGACAAATGCACTCAAATATCATATAATACAACATGTGCTGAATATATGAAAAAACATTGCTCTCTTGTGCGTTTTAGGAGGGCTTTTTTCTTGCTTAAATTACATCATGTCGGAAACTCCGACAGGTTCACTCTCTACTTATTCTTGCCCCATAGTTCATTGCATCATATATAAAATCATTTAGTTGTTCATCATTCATATCTTCTATTTGGGCAAGTTTTAAAAACTCTGCAGATAAATCAATAAGATTTTTAGCTCCATCAATATTTAACACACCTTTTTTGCATAATCCATGCAATATCCCTACCCATAAAGCCATACAACCAGCTATTGTGTTGGGTGTACCCATTTCTATCGATATACACTTTGCTCCACGTGTTCTATTGCCTACTTTCAACTCTACAACACCGGCAAAGCTCATAAGTTCGCCACTCTCTAGTACATTTATAAATTCTTTAACGCTACTGTTTTTTTTCTTTGTTCATTTTCTTATCCTCCAATTTCCTTATGTGTGAAACTTTAAATATACACTTATCTATCTCGCTATTACTATTTATACAGTTATTTTTACCCGCTTACCCAGATATTCTTCTAGCTTGGCTTTTTTCATTTGTCTTTTCCCTCCAAACATCGTTTTCAACACTTTCTCCAGCAATATAATTAGGATGCTTCATCAACACTTCATTTATCTTATATTCAAATTCATCAATGTCTATTGTATTTCTTAATTCATTGATAACTTTATTTCCCCAACCATCACCTAATATATTTTCACCTTCTATTTTTTCTAAAAAGTTTTCTAAATAAAAAGTGATTGGAGAATCGACAGCGAGAAAGATTTCATACCAGTACCCTTTGCGAAACAAATCCTGATTATTGATATATTCTTTTTTACTGACTACTTTGACATCTGGAATTATACTTTTTAAGTCACTAAAAACTTCTATGTACAATAGCGTTTCTTCGCTTAACTCACTTAATTTCTTCATTCTCCCAACCTCTTTTCTCTAATATTAACAACTACTCCAACCTTTTCATCTGTTGTTGCATACTGCTTATATATAGTCAAGTCTGTAACTTGGTTATCATCGTAATATGCCAACCCATTCAGGGCATCTAGTATTATCTTGCTTATGTTATCGGTGTCAGGTTTGACGGTCGGAAACAACTCATTATTTTCAATCAATTTAACTTGTTTTTTCGGCATGCTTTTCGGAATTTTAAAGTAGGCATATATTTCTACTTCTACTGGTGTTTTAGCTGGTATCGGCTCTTTATTGCTATACTTTTGTTTATAACAAGTTCTAACAAGCGTTTCATAATCTTTAGTTTCTTTGGGTGTGTATGTAACATTTCTACACACCCTAGGTCTGCCCTTACCAGTCGGCTTCCCTGGTATAAAGAAATTTATCATCTTTCTTCTCCTCTTTATCGTAATTTATTTTTATATTTAGCCTTTTCAAAAACTTGTTTCGTCTAGCAATGCAGGTATCACACAGATGCCTTTCTTTGCTTCTATAACAGCCATACGCTTTGTACTCTTTGCCACAGATGTCGCACTTTAGTTTCACCCTAACCATTCCTTTCCACGATAGTAGCTATCATTAAAACTCTTTTGTATTTCAGTCTTGTAGTTTAATGCTGTGTTAAATATAATCCCTTGCATGTATCGCTTTGGATTTTTAACATCTTCGTCTATGCCAAGCCTAGCTTGTTTTTTTATTAAATATTTTATACTGTCATCGTTTAATGTCAGAAGTTTGCTATACACATATTGCTTAGGGTATCGTCTGTTACCTATTGCAACAAGCGTGTCATTTGTAGCAAGCAAATCAATCATCAAGTTGATTAAATCGTCAATTACAGCCTTATCATCTTCACCGAAATCATCGTAGCATACAATTTTACGAATTCTGTTTTCGAACAATGTAAAATCAATATAGTCTTGTCTGTCAGTCTGTGTTGGAAATGGAGTCGGTGTCGGAGTATTATATATATTATTAGACTGATAAGACGGATAAGACTGTATATTATTAGCATTATTAACATTATTGTTATTATTACATTCTTCTTTAGCTGTTAGTTGGCTGTTATCTGCCTGTTGATTGCCTGTTAGTTGGCTGTTATTTTGCTTGTTATCTTCATTATCAAAATCTTGATACATAGCCCAATTTACTATAGTTATGAGCCTGTATTTATTTGTTGATTTGTCTGTTAAAAAACCTAACTTTTCAAATCTTTTTAAGGCTGTTCTAACTTTCTGTGTTGTTATCTCTTTTGAGTTACATTTGCTAACGAGTGAAGGAAGTGAAGTAATAAATTGCCCAGATTGTAAGTCAAATATTTCTCCGTTATGCTCCCATTTCTTAGGTGCAAAGTTAGCCATACATAAAATTGTAACTAAAATAACTCTTTGTTCTAGCGTACTATTTAACCACAGAGGCTTGTCAATCAAATCCCTGTATAGTTTTAACCAGCCACCTCCTATATTTGACAAATAAACACCTCCTATACAAGGCAAGTAGTACACTTGCCTTGTACTTTATTATTTCTAAAATGGTAATTCCTCATCGTCATCTACGATAGGGAAAAATTCACTATTGTTACTTTGTTCAGTACTTGAAGTAGTGGTTTGAGAACTATTCGCACTCACACTATTTACATTCTTGTTTTCACAAAATTCGAAATCCTCAACAATTACGTCCGTAGAACTTCTTTTCTGACCATTCTTATCCTGCCAATTGCTAACCTGTAATCTACCAGTAATAGCAATTCTATTTCCTTTATGGAAATACTGTCCTATATTTTCGCCACGCTTACCGAAGCATACACAATTGATGAAATCAGCTGTTGCATCGCCTTCTTTGCGTTTAGACGAGAATGGTCTTTCGACAGCTACAGAGAACCTGCAAACTGCCGTTGGCTCATTACCTTGAGTGAAACGAACTTCTGGGTCACGAGCCATACGACCTAGTAAAATAACTTTATTCATCAGCGTTCACCTCATCAATAACGCTATCTTCATCAATAGAAGGTGTTATATTAGCTTCTCCATCACTAAAGTCTATTTCACTACTTGTTTCATCAACTGCTATTCCTCTTGCAAAATCACTTTTTAGCGGAGCATATTTTAACACTTTCTTTAATACTGTTTTTTTAGCCATTTCATCAAAATCTGTTTGCCAAGGACCATTATTAAAAGTCTTGCTATATTTTCTTGCGTGAGCTTCTATTTCTTCTTTGCTAGCAACTTCAAAACCATACCCACCATTTACGAGATGATATACAGCATAGTACCAAATTACAGAACCTCTGTTTGTCATAGCAGGTTTATGTACCAATTTAGGTGTTAATCCAAACTCAAATTCAAATTCGTCATTTTCATAAACCTCGTGAGCTTCTATGCTTTTTAACTCTTTACTTCTATGAGCCAAGTCTATCAAGCCTTTATAACCTATTTGAAATTGACAGCTATTTCCGTATGGTATTAAATAGGCTTGTCCCAAAGGTGTATTCGGTTCTAAGCCTAGCTGTGCAGCTTCCAACATAGCTGCGATAAAACTTTCTGGCTTACAATTTGCTAATTTTGGTGTTTTAGTCATAGCTGTCAAAACCATTCTTGAAAATCTCTCTGGAGTTAAAACACTAGGTAATGCTTTCGCTATTTCACCCTCATAAATTTTTATATAGCTTCTTATATTCTTTGGGTTAGCACTATTCTGAGTGATTGTGCTATTTTTCTGTTTTGATATTGCACCTGAAGTATTAGTTGTTGTTGACATTTTTAACAAACCTCCTTAATTCTTAACACTCTTGTTTTTGTTACTTTTAAATATTCGTTATATATTTCAGGATTTTCGTCCTTTAATTTTTTAGTATCTACACTTCTGCGTTCTTGATTTTTCCAAGCTACTTTATAATTATCAACTAAACAATTTTCAGCTTCACCCATTGTTGCTTTAATTTTTGATTCATATCCTTTTGATATTTCTTGAAGTTCTTTTATCTTTGCTTTTAAGTTTAAACACATTTTTACATCATCTTTTAAATTACTGTCATAGATAGTTGTTCCATTACTGTCTGGATAAAGTGTAGTTACAGTATTTTCAGTACTTGAACTTCCATCAATTTCAGGAATTTCACCATTAATAATGTATTTATTCCACCATTCTTTTTCAGCTTCTATCAAGTTATTGATTTCATTTTCATCTCTATTTATCTCAAACCAGTAAAACGCTTTTCCTAAAACAAGTACAGCTAAATACATTTTTTCATATCCCATTACTGCCATATAGTGCATACATTGGCAGTAATAGTACAACGGAATTTCACCGTTTTCAAAATCTGATTTAGCAAAAACATTTGTTGTTTTACATTCAAGACCAGCTTTTTCACCAACAATTTCTCTATCTACATTCGCAGTAATAAAGTCATATTTATCGTGCAAAAACATATAATTTCTTCGTTTTACTTTTTTACCTGTAGCCTCTGTAAATCTACGAGCAACATATTCTTCTAAATCACTACCTATTCTCATAGCTTCATTATCTTCAGTATTAGGAAGATAACCTTTTTTGTCTGCCCAAAGTGTATAAGAACTTTTCCAGTTATTAAGTCCAACTATTACAGACGCATCACTTCCACCTAGAGATTTTCTTCGCAGATTACGCCATTCTTCTATATCCATACCTTTTGTTGATGTTAATATTCGCATATTTAATCTCCTTTCATTGACAAAACCAAATTGTTGTTCTATAATTTGGCTGTAAACATATTTCCAAACGTGTTTATATATTGTCCTCTGGTCCCACAGAGGACTTTTTCTGTCTCTACCAACGCACACATCTCCTCTTCATTCTGCTTGATTCTGCTTTAGTAAGCATTACCACTTGTGTTCCGAATAAGCAAGTCTTTAATTTTGCGAATAAATTTTTCATATCTGTCCCACCTTCAAATCATGATTATTAACTCTCTGTAACACTCTTCCATAAGTCCCATCTGCTAGGCACTCTGCTAAACAGCTTTCGACCTGACTTCTCTTAAATCCACAAGCCTTTGCTACATATGCCACGCTGTCGCCCTCTTTTAGATGGACCATATACAGTAAACAGATGTTCTCTCTTATTTCCGGCATGGATAACCTTTCTTCACTAAAAGTACCTTCATTTGGGATTTGTGTACTTGCTTTTATGCCTAATCGACCAAGTCTGCTATTTACAGAGTTATATGTAACTCCTAAGATTTTAGCCATATCAGTAACCGTAACGCCGTAATAGTCCAGTAATCTTAACTTTTCATCGTTGTTTTTCGTCCATTCCATAGTTCCCACCTCCTCTCAATAAACCAAATTAGCAGCTATAAAGATAACTGCAATTAATATTAGAAATGTCATATATACCTCCTTAAGTAAAACAACTTATAAAATCGGCAAGTCTACTTTTATTAACAGCGTTTTTTAATTCCTCTGTTGAATTAATTCCGTATTTTTCAGCGATATAAACACGCATTTCCTTTGCAGATTTATAATTCAATGCTGTCTTAGTATTTTGTTTTTTCATAAAACCACCTCCTCTCAAGTTAATTATCAAATTATTTTGAAATTCATTGCCTTTGCAAATTCTTCAGCAAAGTTTTCTTGCAACTTTTCAATACATTTATCACCTTTGTACTTATTGCATTACTCGTAATGTTCCTTTTTATAATTTCCTTTAACTATTTTCTTAGTTCCTAAGTAAATTTAATATCTTCAAATACTTCTCCTTATGTGCTATAATTTAGCTAACCGATATTGCCGTATCGGTAATACTTATAGAAAGGAGGAATATTATGGATATAAATTCTTTAAATTCTTTAAATAAAAATTTCGTTGAAACTTTTGAAAAAGTTTCAGCTCAACAATCAGCTTTTGTAAATGCTCTTAGTGGTATTAGCTCAAGTCCACTTATAGAGCTAACAAAACCTGTCAATAACATTTTGACGCCGTTATTCAAAGATACAGGTATGCTTAAATTGATTGAAGAACAACAAAAATATCTAGCTTCGATGAGTGAACCACTAAAATATGCTCAAATGCAATGCGAGTACTTAAAACCTTTTACAAATATTTTAGAAAACAGTTCTATTTATAACGCAATACAAGCTAATAAAAAAATGATAGATGCTTTAAATCCTATTGGAAGTACTTTAGGTCTTGCTTCTCAAATGACAAAGACAATAAAAAACTCCCTAGAGCTTTTGAATGCACAGAGTATTTCTTTTATGGGAAAAGAAATACCAAAATCAAATTTTGTAGAATATGTAGATGAAATTAATAATCATGAAGATTTAGTAAATTCAGTCATTTCATTATCTTCCAAAACTTATGAGTCATTTTATGAAAGGAATAAACAACTAGATAAAAGTTTAGAAGAAATAGCAGTTATAAATGATAAACAACCGTTTTCTAAATGTACGCTTAATAGTAAAACACTTCAAGAATTTAAAGCACTTCCAATTAAAGATAAATCTGAAGTGGTATTTAATTATATAAAATCTTTTAGCATTGTTTTAACCTTAATTATTAATGCATTTTTAGGTGCTAAAAAAATAAATTTCAATTTGGTATTATTTTCACAAAATGTAGTAATAAATGCCTTTAATTCGTTACACGATGAAGATGGCATACATTTAGGCATTGCATTATTTAGTAAAAATGTTACATACACTTATCTTGATAAACCAGAAGATAAAGTGGTTTCTTCTTGTTCAATAGGAGAAAACACAAGTTTACCATCTGAATCAATAGTAAAAGAATAATTATCTGCTGGCTTATATACACTTGCATATTCTGCGTTTCTATTTTGTTTTGTGTAACAATTTTGGTTGTTTTTGATTTTTAAAGTATCAAAAACAACCAAACCTATAAAAGCAGCTGTAGCAATAATATTGCTGATTATAACAATTTTATCGTGAATACTTAATTCTTTAAATTTTTTCACTCTTTCCACCTCCTAAGCAATTTCATCTTTTGCAAACAGATATTCAAAACTTACAGTAAATAAATCAAGAAGTTTTGTAATCTCACTATATTTAAAATTACCATTTTTCTTTTTAATTTCGTAAGATTGTCTACTGATTTTAAGATAATTTGCAATATCCTGATTTGTTAATCCTTTTCTAGCCTGTTCAGCTTCTAAATTATTAAACATTTTTAATACCTCCTTCAACTTGTCGTTTTGTTAAGTTCAATAGTATAATATCATCGTTTCGCAAAGATGTCAAGAGCTTTTTAAGTAAAATATTTGCGTTTTGCAAAGTTTTTTATTGACAAAGACAAATTTTAATGATATTCTTTAAACAGGAGGTGACGAAATGACATTTGCTGAACGGTTAAGGATTACAAGGAAAGAATGTAAACTTACCCAGAAAGAAGTCGCAAAAGCTTTAGGAATAACAGAAGGAGCTTATTGTAGTTACGAAAAAGGTAAACGAGAACCAAATCTTGAAAAATTAGTAAAGTTATCTAATTTGTTTGATGTTAGTGTAGATTTTCTTCTAAATATTAACAAATATAAAAAAGATGCCGAGCTAAATCAAACAGAGCAAAAGCTTTTAGAAATATTTAGACAATTAAATAAACAAGGTCAAGAATACATATTGCAAACACTTGATATGGCAAAGGACAGATATAAAAAATCTGATTATATTTCCCACTTGGAAAATATAAATTAAATAAAAATACGATAAGAGGTTATAATTTTAATGAGGTGGCTTTAATGATTGATATTGAAGTATTAAGGAAATATTATAACGATGATATGGTTATAGTTTCCGAACACGCATCAGAACGATTCAGACAAAGAAATATCAAGGCTCGTGATATAAGACAAGCCGTATTTAACGGAGAAATTATCGAACAATATCCTGATGATTTCCCTTTTCCCAGTTGTTTGATACTTGGTAAGACAACTAATGGAAAGGATATTCATATAGTAATGAGTGATGAAGGAAGTATGAGCAGAATAATAACTGCCTATTATCCTGATAAAGATAGATGGAGTTCAGATTTTAAAATAAGAAAGGAGAATGTTTAATATGAAATGTTTAGCTTGTAAAACCGGTACTATGACTGAATCAACAAATACTTATTTTGCTGAATTAAAGAACTGCTATATCATTATTGAAAATGTTCCTTGCTTAAAATGTGACCAGTGTGGCGAAGTATTTTATAAAACTTCTGTATTAGAGAAGATAGATGACATTATAGAAAAGATTGAAAATATCTCAAGTAAGATTTTTATTATGGACTACAAGACTGCCGCATAAATTATATAACTAAAAAGGCATTAGATACTGGAACTATCTAATGCCTGTGTGGAAGATTTTATAAAACCTATCAACCCTCCGAAATTATTATAACAAATATGTATTATTTTGTCAAAAAATGTTACTTAAAAAATAGATACAATAATTCGACATTTTTCGACAAATAATACTATAAGGAGGAGGAAACATATGAATAATGAAATAATTAAGACATATCTGCAAAAATTTACTGATGTAGCAAATGATTTAAATAATGTAAATTATTATTTATACGCTGTTAGAGTTAATAATAGAGTTAATAATAAAGATAATAACTGTTTATCTTCTCTAACATATGATTTTTTTGACTCACAAATGGACAAAAAAATGATAAAAGAGAATGTGGAAGCTATATTACATTTTACAGAAAATAAATATTTAAAAGACGATGAAACTGTATATGAAGAATATAAGGAAACAAATTACAAAACACACAAGGATTATATAATGTTGTCAGAACTTGACTTTACCAATGAAAACATTAAAAATGGAACCTTACCTGGATTAAATCCTGATAATTACAAAGTTCAGGTATTCTTAAATTCCATAAATAATTCTAATCAAATTAGTTCTAGCGAATTTCGTAATTTTAAAGGAATAAAATATACTGTATTTTATGGGGAGACTTTACCTAGAGATAATTCAGAAAAACATAGATTAGTAATAGTTAATAGAGGTAATCCTATATATAAGCCCAAGTCTTTGTTATTTACTTTTGATGATGACGATGGAAATCTTAAATACAACCCTATTAAAAAGAACCTTATTAAAATACCGTTTTATCCTGGAATGATTATAATTGATGATTTATGTATATTTATCAACGAAAATATTAAAGTATTATTTGGTTTTACTGAACGAATAAAAGCTCTAAGAGACAACAAAGTTTCTGAGCTTGAAAATATGTTTAATGAAGAAGAAATGTTAATAACCAATATTAAGAAATTCTCTAATTCTGGGAAAAACTATAATTATTTTAGCACATATGATGAGGAAAGAGTAAATAATATAAAAAATAAGGATGCTAAAACAATAAAAGAATTAGAAAAAATAGGATTAAAATTTGAAAATAATTCACCTATAATAGAAAATGAGAACGATGCAGAAAAGTTATTGGGATATATCTGCCACGTTCTCAAAAGGGATATATATGATGAAAATGAAATATCTATATCATTAAATAATAAAAGGCTATCTTGATCATTTAATACTATTTACAATAACTATATTATTCTTGATAATCGCCTTTACATATTGATGCTTACCGGAGTTATATAATTTATGCTTGGATATTATCATTGCTTCTTTTGTAGCTGTTTTGTTTTTTACATATATTTTGGCAGTATATGTATTTATTTGCAAAAAATCGTATAATGGATTAATATAGAACAAATCATTTCTTACATATATGAATCCAAGGACAATTATAAATGCTAAACATAAGAGCCTAGCGTATTTGGAAGTATCTGGGGTCGCGCTAAAGTCTAATGCAATTACCGGTAAAATATTAGAAAACAGGTAATTAGAGGTAATAAATTTTTCTTGTTTAACTTCTATAATTTCAACATCTTCAATGTTGTTTAACTTACCATTCTTTGAAGCAACACGCAAATAAAAAACAACATATAGCGATGATATAACAACAACCACCAATTGAATTATTGAAATTGAGTGGTGCGTACCATTTAGTCTAAAAAAAACATATATAGAAGTTAAAAATAATGATGATATATAGGATGTTATTTTGAATAAGTTTATATAAATTTCACTCATACTTACACCTCCTTTATCATTATATCAAAATTTTGTTCGATTGTAAACAAAAACTATTAATAAAAAAGTCCCCTGCTACCAACAGAGGACCTACACTGACAATCCAATGCTACCAACAAAGGATTGTCGAAGTACCATACAAGGCAGATGCCCTGATATAATACACCAACAAAGATATTATATCACTTAAGCACCTGTTTTGTAAAGGTGTTATTTTTATACCCAAAATACAGGAGAGTGATATAATATGAAAAATAAAATAGCAGTATATATAAGAGTATCAACAACACATCAGATTGATAAAGAAAGCTTGCCCTTTCAGTGTCGAGAGCTTGAAAACTATGCCAAATATGTTCTCAACATTGACGATATGGAATTTTTTGAGGACGCAGGATATTCTGGTAAAAATATTATGCGACCTGCTTTTCAATCTATGATGTCAAGAATAAGGCTCGGAGAGTTTTCCCATATTTTAGTTTGGAAAATTGACAGAATAAGCAGAAATATTATTGACTTTGCCAATATGTTTGAGGAATTAAAAAAGTTAAATGTAACATTTGTATCGAAAAATGAACAGTTTGACACATCTTCTGCTATTGGCGAAGCGATATTGAAAATCATACTTGTATTTGCTGAGCTTGAAAGAAATTTAACTGCTGAAAGAGTTTCTGATGTTATGATAAGCAGAGCATCTACAGGTCAATGGAATGGTGGGCGTGTTCCTTTGGGCTATAATTATGATAAAGAGAACCACACCTTTACAGTCAACCAACAAGAATCTGAAATCGTAAAATTTATTTTTGATTATTACATAGATAACGGCTCTATGGTTTCCCTTGTAAATGCTTTAAAAGATAAAGAAATAAAGACTAAGACTAACGGAGCTTTTTCCCTTTCAGCTGTTGCTACTGTTCTAAACAATATATTTTATACAGGAAAATACAGATATAATTACAGAAAACAAGGAGATAGGCAGCAAGTAAAGCCTAAGTCTGAATGGATTGTTATTGATAACCACCACCCTGCTATAATATCCGAAGAAGTTTTTAAAAAAGCCGAAGAAATAAAGCAAACTAATTTACGATTGAAAAATGAAAAAGGTAAAATTGTTAAGAAAAACAATATTCACTTGTTTGCAAACTTGTTGGAATGTGATGTGTGTCACAATAATTTTTCATCTTCTTTAGATAGACCAAGGGTAAACCAGGGCGGCTATAGACATTCTATGTATAATTGTTATGGCAGAAGAATTGGAGCTTGTAAATCAAAGTATGTAAGCGATGTGTATTTAGGCAAATTTGTGTTTAACTACATAGCAAATTTGTATAAGGCATACTGTTCCTTCGGAAAATCTACTACATTTGAAACCTTTAAGAAAAAGATGTTGAGAGGTAATATTTTTTCTGACATAAAAGAAGTTACCAATTTAGAGGGTATTTACAATATCTTTTGTTCAAAGTACAATGATAAAGCAACGGCAAATATTATTAATTATAAAAATACTCAACAGGATTTGGGAAATGAACTTCGTATTGCCCTTAGCGAAAAAGGTAAATATGAAAGAGCTTTGGCTCGTTTAAAAGATGCTTATTTATTCTCTGATGATGCTATGACCCAAAATGAATATATCAGCCAAAAACATAGTATAGAAGTAAAATTAAGTGCTACAAATAAGAAACTGGATAAGTTGCAAAGTAAGGACGATACACCCTTTGATGATGTAGAATTTTTAAATGTTCTATCCTATTTTATTTTAAATCAGAACTTGCAGGATAAAAGAGAAATTGATTTTGTGGATTTTATAACTTCCGTAGATAAGAAAATAATATCAGATTTTGTACATAAGATGTTTGTTAAGTTTATAATTTCTAAAGGTAAAATTAAATCAATGACATTCAGAAACGGTATTACAAATACATTTGTCTATGATGATTAGAAGATATAAATATTTATTTTTATGAATAATACTGGTTACCATAACTGTTGGTGATGCTATGTTTTTAAAAACAAATGCACCCAAAACAGGTAAATTCAGGGCTTAAAGATTGAATTGAATAAACATATAACCAAATTATTCATTCAAAACAGGTTTAAATCGCCCTACTTTTACAAAAGTTTGATTGAATAAAAATTTATATTTTGCATATTTATAAAAAGGAGATTGCTCATAATGGACAATCTCTTTTTTGTAATTATTATCCAACATCATTTTTACAGTTTTATATATTTTTCACTTGAAATATAAGTTGCTGAGTAAAAAAAGGACAGCTTTAAACTGTCCTATTCTGCTAATTTATTGTGTTTGCTAACTTGCCTATAACTTTTATTTGTATTCATTTTTTAATTTCTTCCATAATTTTATGGTCCCTGTAATACGCGTATACAATCGAACCGGCAACGGCTAAAAATAAAATTATAGAACTAATCTCTTTAAGGATGTATAAACAAAATAAAAATGTCTGCATAATTTTTCTCTCCTTTACATTAAAAAAGCACCATTGAACTTAATCAAAAGTGCTTAATAAATTATTTATATATTACTGTTTATTCCTCGTCATCTTCTATTGGGTGAACTTCATACAATTCAATCTTAGATAATATATAATCTACATCTTCTTGCATTTGTTTATGTTCTTCTTCTGATAAGTCGTCATCATATACACCGTCTAAAAATCTAGGAATATGATAACACAATTCATTATGAACTCTCTTTTCAAGAATATCGTGCCTTACTTCATATTCTCCTATGGTTACTATCCATATAGCTAGTGATGTACTATCTTTAATCAACAAATCATCATCTTCATCTGCCATCCAATTGGTAATCTTCTCGGCTGTTTCACAACCCTCATCCCCCAAAAGATTGAAGCAACCTATTACACCATCTTTATAATCTTGATATGTTAATTCAGGGTCTATTCTCATAAATCTACTCACCTTTCTCTGTTTTCCCAAGGCCTACCCTTGTTCTTTTCATTTCTCTCTTTTTTGTTTGAAACTACATTTACTGTAACATTAGGATATTTTTCTTTAAACTGCTTCATAACCCCTAAGCAACTATCACACATACATTTTTCAGATAACATATTTATAGTATGTTCTTTGCCATCTTTTGCAATATCAGCAGCATGTTCAAACAGTTTAGCCTCACTATCCATATGTCTTGAATGGGAACCTACCTCTATAGTTTGAAACTCTGCAGGTTTCTTTTGAAGAACTAAATTATCTTTTGTAATCCTACCAATACTCTTGTTTTCAAATAGCTTATTTACTTCATCATATTTAAAATTAACAAAAGCCGGGTCTGTTTCTTTGTTCAACTGACTATTTGCAATTTTAATTTCTCCGTCTAATTCCATTACTGCTATATTAGCCTTATTCTTAGCCTTGCCTGTGAATCCTTTAGTCTTTGTATTAAAAGCAAAATCATCAAGCTCAACAATCTTCATTTTATCCATGCTACCAGAGTTGCCTTCGTACGAATTTACAACTCTGTAGTTGTGTTTTAGACTGTTCCATTTGCTAGTATTATTATACTTTATTTTCTGAAATTCTTCAAGGCTTTCAGGAGCATATTTACCTAAAACATCCTTGTATCTACCAAACTGTTCTGTATCAATTTTAAGATTTTTAGCACTTTTAGAATAGTAACCCCAAGCTTGTTGACCTTTTTCGTTTACAAAGTTTTCTTTCCATTCCTCGTATGTCATTTCATTGACATAAACAGTTTTACCTGTTTCAGGGTCTCTTGCTGCTCTTTGTCTGTTTTTACTTAACAAATTGTCAGTTACAGGTATTGTAGTGCCTCGGCATCTAGGGTGGAATGGTGGTGCAGTTAAACCTACTTGAAATTCATCAACATCGTGGACCTCACCGTCATGACCACCACACACTTTACAAGTTATTCCGTCAAGAGTTTCTAGGTTCTTATACTTTTCTATACCCATTTCTTTGTAGCTGTCTACTTGTGATTGATTGCATATGTTTGATACTTCTGTATGTATCAGTGTCGCACAAGCCTTTTCAGCTACATCGCTTTCTTTTTCAGGCAACAAAAAAGGACAGCTTTAAACTGTCCTAATCTGCTTATTTACTATGTTTGCTAACTTGCCTGTAACTTTTATTCATTTTTATCATCTTTAAGATTTTTATATACTCTGTAATTTGAATATGCAATCGAACATGCAGCTACTAAAAATAAAATCATAGCAATAACTTCTTTAAGAATGTATAAACAGTATAAAAAGTCTGCATAATTTTTTTCTCCTTTACATCAAAAAAAACACCATTGAATTAACTTCAAAAGTGCTTTATCTCATTATTTCTATAGTTTCTATCTCAGGTAGAGTGATTTCAATTATACCTCTTTCATAGTTTTTTGTTTCAATACCAATTGCAGGAATCTCAGGTTCGTTATCAATTGCCCTCACAAATAAACAACAAAAACCTTCAATTATACTACTATCAGTACAATGAATTCTTAAATTTTTCCCCTGATATGAACTTAATTCCTTTTCTGTCATAATTATTTAATCCCTTTTAATTTTCTATCCGTAGGAACAATATGTATACTATTTTTACTGTAATGTATAATTATATAGTATATGATGTACTAAAATAATAGATATAGCAACAAGCTTAGTAAACTTAATAATTGTTATCATCACTCTTGTATCAACAATTATCATTTACGGATTATTATTATAACTCAATTATAGAATATTTGCAATTATTATAACTAAATTTCTATATAAAATTCTTTTAATGTTAAAAATTGCTTATGATATATCCCTCTTTATCTGTTCTAAATATCGTTTATAACTTTCTTGTGCCTCCGGTGGTGCATCTTCTTTTAATCTTGGAACAAGGTTTTTATCTCTATACCACCAATCTTTATTTGTTTTCCAAAAATAGTCTAACTTCCTCATAATATTCCCCTTTTCTTGCCTTTATCTATAGTAGAATAAAGTATTTTGCTATAAACTATTTTATAACATAAAAACAGATTTACATTTTTCTCTATATGTGGTACTATGTATATGAGGTGTAAAAATGATATTATAACAAAGTTCAATAATTATGTATTGTACAAATATAATAATAATATCATATATTAGATATGAAAAAGCAAATTATTCAACTTATTATAAGCATAATTAGATTAATATGGTCAATAGCTATGTTAATCTTCATAGTGATGTTATTTAAAGATATTATAACTGGGTTATTATAATAAACCTAGTTTTTTACTGTATTTCCTCTCCATATACATAACATACATCTGAATCTATAGTAATTTTATTATTCCAAACAATATTGCTATCAACATTTGGGTCAATATCCCACGAAACACAATGGTTATCGTCTATATATACTCTACTAAAATTACTTAAACCAGCAATATTTTCAAAAACTGTGTCCTGTTTTATAAGTGGAGCGATATTATACAGCCTTTTTTCGCCGTTATCAAACTCTAAAGTAAGGGTATAATCATCATTAGCAACAACAGACATTATAGTTTTTCTTCCCTTTGAAAAATATTCTGCCATTTTAATATTAAAGCCTTTTGATAAATAATATTCAATATTTTTACCCATTAATTATACCCTCTTACATACTTTACAACCTACTTTTTCTTTCTTGCCAAATATACTAAGCAACCTAAAGCTATAGCACAAGCAGCTACAGAAGCCAATCCCAAAGTTGTTATACCATTTATAATTAAAGTCATAACATTTAAAATTAAAAGTACCACTAAAAATCCTACACTAAATCCTTTATCCATTGTTTTCTCCTTATCATTCTTATTATTTCCTCTATTATATTATAAACGGGAAGTATTATCAATCTTTATTTTCTTAAATCCCTACCTATAAAATTTATTTCCCTGTTAGGTATATCTACTGTTATATTATCCCATTGGAGGTATTGATTTTTACTAAAGGTTTTTGCCACATAGTCTATAAAGTCTTGGGCTGTATTATATATTTCCTCTTTATACTTTATTACATCATAGTTTTTAGTCATAACTATCCAAAAGCCATAGTATTTGCCACAATCAAGTTGTCCCCATTGGCACAGTAAAATAATATCCATAATTCCTCCTTTCTAAAGTGTAACATGTATTTATTTTATTTCATGTTACGCCATAATCCCAGTAATTAAGCTACTTTGGAGGGTATATAACATGTAACATCTAATGTTTTTTAATACACATTACTTTTTTAATATATCATCGTTTTTGATAATGATATAAAAAATATATAGGGTATATGCAATATTTTGTGTTTAGGTGTCACAATCTCTTGAAAGTATAGTATTTACTGGTGTTTTGGTGTGACACCTAATGTGACACGTGACACCTAAAAAGGTGTTACATCATCACTTATGTCTATTTCATAAAAATCATTTATTTCATCACTTTCGTCTATTGCAATGTTTAAATTAAACTCTACAAATCGACTAGACCTACCATTAAATCTTTTAGTTATAGAATTAATACTTTTGTTTCCATATTTTTTAGAAGTTATAATGCCCTTTTCAGCAAAATAATTCATACTCTTTCTTGAAGAAAATCCATTGTCTTCTAAAGCTGTTTTAAGCAATGTTGGTAAAATATATGCCTTATCGTCATTAATAAAGCCTAGGCAATTACTACGTGCGTTTAAACCAAAATTATCCTTATTAGACAATATCCAATCCACTACAAACTGTTTGGCATTTTCGTTTACGTCATTTTCTTCTTCTGTAAACTGTTGTGACAATATTTCCTTTGCCATTTCCAATGCTTTATTCCAGCTTGTACTATTTATATTCAGTTCTTCTTGGTTTTCAAACAGCCAGCAATCACATAAAGCATCGGCAAGAGCCACCAAACTTACGGAAGAAATATGGCTACCACTATTATTCTTTGACATTTTAGTAACTTCTTCGGTCATTTTTTCATACAGCTGAACCATTTTTTCTTCTGTACAATTTACAATATGGTTGATATAGTCATTACCAGCCCAACCATAGTTAATGGCTGTCTGTCTATGTATGTTGCTGGCATCTTCTTCATTATCAAAAGGAGCTCCATATACTTCAATGGTTCTAGTGCTTACACCTGTTTGGCTTGTTGCAGTAGATATAGGTTCTTCCCCTGTGGCTATAGCAACTGTTCGCCATTGTTGGGTATGTTGCAATCCTCCACCTTTGTTACCTCTTATTCTGCCCTGTCCTCCTGAAATCATATAGACTATTTTTTCAAGAGAATTTTGGGAATACAGACCATTACCGGCAAGCTGTCTTTCATCAATGCCTAAAGGCAAATCACAATAAAAACCTGCCATTCGTTCTAAACCAACTTGCGTAGCATTGAAATTCATCATTAATGCCTCAGGCTCTCCCCAAACAGAAAGTGCCGACTTTAATGCTGCCGTTTTACCACCTTTACTGCCACCCCAATTGTATACAAAGAATATTCTATGCTTTAATATTTTAAGAAGTGGTGCTGAAAATGATGACGCCAATATAAATCTAAACTTATTTCGCTCTCTATGGGGCTGTACCATAGCTTTCCAATCCTCATAACTACCACTTTGGCAATAAGCATTTACCAAATTTTTCTGTGACATATCAATATCAATTTCAAGGTCTTTACTACTTGGCACAAAGGAATTATTATGCCAACCGAAGGAATTTACACAATCTATCTTTGGTATAAGCTCTAAATTTTCACTTTCCAAAGATGAAAGGTATTTTACAAGATACTTTGCATTTTCACTTGTAACTGTACAGCCCATATCGGCTAATACTGTAATGCCTTTTGATGTAAATATTGTACTTCTTGTAAATTTTCCACTATGCCAAATGTTATCTCTTTTAAAGGAGATTTCTATTTTTTCCTCTCCAGTTTCAAGAGTTCTAAGCCTTTTAGTTATTATTATTGGTGTTCTGCAAACAAGTTTCTTTTCTCCCGTTTTGCCATTTACACTAAACACACCGTCTTCACAATAATACCAATTTAATGGCTGTTTTAATGGTATTGGTTGCCCTACTATTGTCAATGTATCTCTGTCAGCAAATATATCCACTTTCTCACATTTTTCCATAGCCTGTAACAGCATTTCTTTTGTTTTTTCTTTGCCATTGTCTATGTACAGTTGTGACGGGTCTTTTGCGTTAAATTCGCCACAAGAAAATACATAAACATCATCTTTAAAATCTATTTCTTTAAGACTATTTACAACTTTATTGAAGAAAGTTTCTCCACCAGTGTCAGGTTCTTGATGTATGTACACTTTTAAACCTCTTAAAAACTCTCCATATTCATTTTTAAAAAGGCTTGCACCAGCTACACCTAAAGCCGGCAATCCCAAATAGGTCAATGTTTGGGTGTCGCTTTCTCCCTCACATAAAATTACATAGCCCATATTTTTAATGTTTCCTAAGCTCCACAGGTTGTAAAGGCATATTTTGCCACTAGAGCCTTTTGCCCACCTAAGTTCTTTGTTATTAAATCTCTTTCTAAATGTTACTTCTGCCATATTTTCATTATAATAAGGCATTTTCACATATTGTCTGCCGTCATAGTTATTGCTTGTCTGAACTCCGTAATGATTTTTAAGCCATTCTATAGGCAATCTCTTTTCAAGGCAGTAGTCCTCAATAGTATAATCATTTGTATATTTATTGTATTTTTTCAAAATCTCCTTGTAGGCCTCCTTTTCTGTAATGTTATAATATCTACTATAAAAATTAATGTAATTGCCCTTTATATTTTCAGTAAAACAAATCCATTGCCCAGTTGTTAAATCAACTGAAAAACTGGGGTTACTGTCATTATGAAAAGGACAAAGTCCTATTAATCTATTTCCACTAATTTTGCTTTTTTTAATTATAGATGAATATTCTTCTCTGTAATTTACAAAATTATCTATATTTAAAACTTTATTTAACATCTTAAAAACCTCCTCTCGTTAAATAAAAATTTTATAATTGAAGCATAGCTCAAGTTGTATGACATTTCGTGACATAATTTTTTAAAAATGCAAAGTTTTCTAATCTAATTTTAATTTTTACTTAATAGCACCCTAATTCACTCAATATATAATTAAAACAAATTTATGGAGGAGTGATTATAATTGATAAAGCCTAACATTGGAAAGAAAGGAAAAATTGCTATTGCTACTGGTCTTGCTGTGGTTTTGACTATAGGAGGAAGTTTAGCCTATATTCACAGCAAAAAATCTAAAAAGCCGGACTTTGGCGGTGGCAAAGATATGTTTACTGAAAAAGTTCAAAAAGGTAGCATACAGGAAACTGTTACTGCCAGTGGTACAGTTGCCCTTGAGGACGAAACAAACATTTACGGCGAGGCTGACGGATACAAGATTAAGAAATTCCTTGTAGAAGAAGGCGACACTGTAAAAGCTGGTCAAAATGTAGTTGAATATGATGTAAAAGATACTAAAACAGACCTTGAAAGCAAAATAAGAGATGCAAAGAGAAATATTGAAAATGGTAAACTTGCCCTTGAAGCAATAGTTACACCAAAAACTCAAGCTGAAATAACAAAGTTAGAAAATGCTGTATTTACACAGCAAAAAGCTATTTCTGATGCACAGACTACATACAATACCTATGCTACAAAGTTATCAGCACAGCAAACTACAATAGACAATGCAAAAAGAGATATAGACACAGCCAACAGGGATTTATCTCAGGCTCAAAGCGACTTAACACAGGCTCAGAAAGACGAAAGCACATACAAACAGCTTTTATCTGCCGGAGGTGTAAGTCAATCTGAATATGACAACTATGCAAATGCTCTTGAAAAGGCTCAAAATACATATGAAAATGCTAAAACTTCTGTAACAAAGGCACAGGCAACATATACAGACGCCAAAAACAGTTACAATGATTTAGTAAAAGAAAGAGATAACAAAAAGCTGGAAATTACTTCTGCTCAAAAGGCTCTTACACAGGCACAGCAAGAATTGGCTGCTGCAAAAGACCCTCTTTCTGATGAAGCAACAAAAATAAAATATGACCAGCAGGTGTTGACAAACAAAGGCTTAGAGGACAGTTTATCTGACTTAGAGGAAGATTTAAACGATTTAGTACAGTATGCCACTACTCCTGTTGACGGCAAAGTTACTGAAATACCTGTTGATGAAAATTCTCTTGTAGTAGACAATACAATAATGGTTAAAATTGCAAACCTCAACAATCTTATTGTAAATGCAAACATCGAAGAATATGACGCACCACAGGTTAAACTTGGTCAGACAGTAACTATGACTTCTGACGGCTTAGATGGAAAGACTTATACCGGCAAGGTGACAAAGATTTCTACAAGTGCCAGTGATACTTCTACCAACTCTGGTACTGAAACAGTTGTTCCTATTGAAATATCTGTAGACAATCCTGACGGTGTTTTAAAGCCAGGGTTCAACCTAGACCTTGAGATTATGGTTGTAGATAAAAACGACGTATTGACAGTTTCTACAAATGCTGTGGCTAAGGACGGCAAGGAAAATACACAGTACGTATACAAGGTAGAAAATGACAAACTTGTGAAAACTACTGTTGAAACTGGTGACGAAGGTGACTCTACTGTTGAAATAACTTCCGGTCTTAAGGAAGGCGACCAAATTATATTTTCTAACAGCGAGGACATAAAAGACGGTATGACATTAGAAGAATTTAAGAAAACTCAAATGGAAAAACAACAGAAAGCTAAAGACAGCGAAAGTGATAATGGAGGGGACAAGAACAATGATAAAGGTCAGCAATCTGAAAAAATGTTACAGCCAGGGGGAGCTGGAGGTCCAGGCTTTGGCGGGGGTGGACCTAGAGGTTAAAAAAGGCGAATTTGTATCTATAATGGGTTCTTCCGGCTCTGGTAAATCCACATTGATGAATATTTTAGGCTGTCTTGATAAGCCTACAAGTGGCGATTACATTTTAGACGGTATAAACATTTCAAAGGTAAAGGACAGCCAGTTATCCCAAATAAGAAACAAAAAAATTGGCTTCGTTTTCCAAAGTTTTAACCTACTGCCTAAATTGAATGCCCTTGAAAATGTAGAACTTCCTATGGTTTATGCTGGCATTGACTCTGCCACAAGAAGAAAAAAAGCTGAAAATGCCCTTGAATGGGTTGGTCTTGCCGGAAGAATGAAACACAAGCCCAATGAAATGTCAGGTGGTCAAAGACAGAGAGTTGCCATAGCCAGAGCATTGGTAAATGACCCTGCTATTATATTGGCTGATGAGCCAACCGGTAACTTGGATAGTAAGTCTACATTTGAAATAATCGACATTTTTCAAAGATTAAATGAAGGTGGAGCTACTATTGTTATGGTAACTCACGAACCTGATGTAGCTGAATATACAAAGAGAATTGTGACTTTTAAAGACGGGCACAAAATAAATGATGAAATAGTAGAAAATCCTAAAATTGCTGGAGGTGAAATGTAATGCAATTAAGTGAAAATATTATGTCAGCTTTTAGAAATGTATTTTCAAACAAGATGCGTACATTCCTTACTATGCTTGGCATAATAATTGGTATTGCTGCCGTTATTGCCATTACTTCCATTGGTAATGGCTCTCAGGCACAGATTACTGAACAGTTTGACTCCCTTGGTGTAGGTAGAATGACAGTTTCCCTCAGAAACAATTCCCCTAGAAATATGTTTTCTAGCGATGCTTTAAAGTTAGACGATTATGAGGAATTAAAAGCTATTAAGGGAATAAAATATATGAGTCCTACTTATTCAGCAAGCTATTATTCAGTGAAATTACTTGACCCAAAGGAAACTAACACAGCTTCTATTACCGGTGTTGGTGGGGACTATTACAACATAATGAGCCCTACTCTACTTTACGGCACATACATAAATGAAACAGATGTAGACAACAAAAGCAAAAATGTTGTAATTACAGACACTACAGCTAAAAAAGTATTTGGATATTGCGACCAAAGTGTTATAGGTCAAAAGATTACTATTAAAACTTGGAAAGGTTCATTAAAATATACTGTTAAAGGTATTGTTGAGGACACAAATTCATCTTCCATTGATGCTTCTGAAAACGAATATCCGGAAGAAATGGTTATTCCTATTTCTACAGCACAGCGATTATTTAACAACAAAACTCTTACAAACATTACTTTAGTAGCTGAAGACCCTGACAATACAGACGCTTTAGGCGAGGAAATTGTTGCAAAACTTGATGAAATACACGAAACAAGTGAAAAATATACTTGCGAATCAACTACTGCACAGTTAGAGGCTATGAATGAAGTAACTGGTACTGTAACACTTTTAATAAGTGGTGTTGCTGCCATTTCCCTTATTGTAGGTGGTATAGGTGTAATGAATATTATGATGGTAACAGTTACTGAAAGAACTAGAGAAATAGGCATTAGAAAATCCATAGGCGCTAGAAACAGAGATATTATGTTCCAGTTTGTAGTCGAAGCAATAATACTTACTTTTATGGGGGGTATACTGGGTATTCTGTTTGGCTGGGGAGCTGGATTTTTAGCAGGTAAATTAATGGGTATGGAAGCTGTACTTTCTGTTAAATCTGTTATTATAGCCGTTGCCATATCTAGTGCCATTGGTATTATTTTTGGTGTTTATCCTGCCCGTAAAGCTGCCAAACTTGACCCGATTGAGGCTTTGCGTTACGAATAATTATACAATTTACAAAATAAATGTTGCATAAATTTTCTTATAGGTGTAAAATAATTTAAAAAATAAATGATTTGAGGTGTTTGTATATGACAATGAAAGAGGCAATTAACAAGGTTATAAAAGGTCAAAACCTTACTCTCGAAGAAGCAAAGGAAGTTATGGGGCTTATGCTTGGTGGAGAGGCAACACAGGCTCAGCTTGGTAGTTTTTTAACAGCTTTAAGAATGAAAGGCGAAACTATTGACGAAATTATTGGCTGTGCTACTGTAATGCAGGAAAAAGCTGAACATGTTCATCCTAATGTTAGCGTTCCTTATGTTGACTTAGTTGGTACAGGTGGCGACGGTACAAACACCTTTAATATTTCTACAACATCTGCTTTTGTTGCTGCTGGTGCTGGTGTACCTATTGCAAAGCACGGTAACAGAGCTATTTCAAGCAAAAGTGGTGCTGCTGATGTATTAGAATGTCTTGGCGTAAACATTATGTTAGAGCCAGCAAAGGTAGAAAAATCTGTTGAAGAAGTTGGTATTGGCTTTATGTTTGCTCAGACTTTCAACAAGTCTATGAAAAACGTTGGTCAGGCAAGAAAGGAAATGGGTACAAGAACTATTTTCAATATTTTAGGACCGGTTTCTAACCCTAGCAATGCTACTGCTGCTGTTATCGGTGTATTTAGCCCTACTTTGACAGAACCTCTTGCTCACTCTATGAAAGCTATGGGTGTAAAACGTGGTATGATTGTTTGTGGCTGTGACGGTATGGACGAAATTACTCTTACTGGTACAACTCACGTTTCTGAAATTAAGGATGATAATGTAACTTCATATGATATTAACCCTGCTGATTATGGTCTTAGCATAACTGATGCTGAACAGTTAAAGGGTGGTAATGGCGAAGAAAATGCTGAAACAACAAAGGCTATTCTTGCCGGCAAGGAAACTGGTGCAAAGAGAGATATTGTTCTCCTTAATGCTGGTGCTGCTATTTACTGTGCCGGTATTGCTGATACTTTAGCAGAAGGTATCGAAAAGGCAAAGTCATCTATTGATAGTGGCAAGGCTTTAGAAGTCCTCAACAAATTAGTAGAATTTACAAACAGATAATAAATATAAGGGAGTAGAATTGTTGTTCTACTCCCCTTTTTTATGTGATAACAATAAAAAATACCCTAGAAAAATCTAGGGCATTATTTTTACTCTATGCCAACGATATATCCATAAACAGGTTGACCACCATTAGTAACCTCTATATCCATATCATCGTATTTTTCAGATAAATAATCAGAAAATTCTTCTGCCATAGTTTCTGTTACTTCACTACCGTAGTAAACAGTAATTACGCAAGCCTCGTCATTTTCTGCTATCATTTTATCAACAAGACTTTTTGCTGTTGTTTGAATATCTTCATCAGTAACAACGATTTCATCATTTTCTATACCAATGAAATTGCCATTTTTGATTTCAATACCATTTACAGTTGTGTCACGAACAGCTACAGTAACTAAGCCAGTATTTACTTCTGAAATTGCATCTACCATAGATTCATAATTTTCCTCTACAGATGTGTCTTCCATAAAGCCTAACATAGCTGAAAGCCCCTGAATAACAGAAGTAGTGCCTACAACCTTTACATTCTTATCCTCTATAATTTCTGCTGACTTTTCAGCTGCCAAAATTATATTCTTGTTATTAGGCAATACAAACACATTCTTAGCATTAACTTTTTCTATAGCATTTGTTATATCCTCAATACTAGGGTTCATTGTCTGTCCACCCTGTATTATATAGTCTACACCTAAATCTTCAAAAGCCTTTTTTAAGCCGTCACCAACAGAAACAGCTACAAAACCATATTCCTTTAATTCCTTTGGCTTTTCAGTCTTTTCCAAAAGCGATGTATGCTGTAATCGCATATTTTCAATTTTCATATTTTCAAGGCTACCGATTTCAAGAGCCTTTTCCAATATTTTGCCTGGGTGATTACTATGAACGTGAACTTTTATTAAATCATCGTTTCTTACAAGTACAATACTATCCCCATTTTCAGCAAGGAACTCTCCAAACGATTTTTCTATGTCATCATTGAGATTTTCACCATTTACAAAAAATTCTGTACAATAGCCAAATTTAATTTCACCATTAACAGAAGCTGCACCAGTAGTAGCTGGAACCGGTGTACTGCTCTGTACTCCTGTATTATCCTCTACGTCAGACTCAATGCCTAAGTTTTCATAGCCACCTTCTACAATAAAGATAAGACCCTGTCCACCGGAGTCAACAACCCCAGCTTCCTTTAACTGAGGTAACATATCCGGAGTTTTTGCCAACACTTCATTAGAATATTCAATGATTTCTTTAAGCATTACAGCTATATCTTTATTTTCGTAGCTACTTTCTACTGCCTTTTCGCTCATAGCACGAATTACAGTAAGCATTGTACCCTCTTTCGGCTTCATTACTGCCTTATATGCTGTAGCAGTTGCCATTTCAAAGGCTTTTGCAAATTCATCAGCATTTATTTCAGTTTTGCCGTTCATAGCCTTATACCAACCTCTTAATATTTGAGAAAGTATAACACCTGAATTACCTCTTGCACCTCTTAAAGCACCGTCAGATACTGCCTTTGCAACTTCTGATATATTATCTGTATCAAGATTTTCTACTGCCCTTGCAGCAGCTGTAATTGTCATAGACATATTCGTTCCTGTATCGCCGTCTGGAACAGGAAAAACATTCATTAAATCTACTTTTTCTCTGTTTGCTGCTAATTTATTTGCACCGTTTATTATAAAACGTTTTAAAGCAGCACCGTCAATAGTAAGCAAAATAAAATCCTCCTAGTTATCTACTCGTATACCCTCAACATAAATTTTGAGTTTAGAACACTTTATACCAATGCTCTCCTGCAATTTGTACTGAACTGTGTCGTACACAATTTTTCCTATAGCCTGTATATTTGTGCCATATTCTACTATAATATGAAGTTTAATAGAAATATCATTATTTTCATTAATTGCAATTTCTACGCCCTTTGTAAGGCTCTCTTTCTTTAAAAGATGAACTATACCATCTTTTACTGTCTTTACTGCCATACCTACTACACCATAACAATTTGTAGCAGCTATACCAGCTATCTTTGCAACAACGTCTTTCTCTACTGATAAATAGCCTTTTTCATTAATAATATTTACGTTCATTATTTTTTCCTCCTATTTTTCAGTCATACTTTATTTATTATACCCTATTTCTAGCACATTTTCAACTACATTAAGCTACATTAAATCATTAAAAAATGCTTAAATAGTGAATTTTGTTAAAATAATGAAAAAATTTCTAAATTAACTCTTGCTTTTTATATCAAGAGCTGTTATAATAGCAAATGGTGAGTTTAAAACTAAGGAGGTGTTTATCTATGGCTAAGTGCGCAATTTGCGATAAGAGCAGACAGACAGGTCACAGAATTAGTATTAATCGTAGTCAGGTTTCAAGAAGAGCTAACAAGACTTGGAACGCTAATGTTAAGAAAGTTAAGGTTGTTGAAAACGGTACAGTAAAATCTATCAACGTTTGTACTAGATGCTTACGTTCTGGTAAGGTTACTCGTCTTTCATCAGTTAAGGGTATGTAATTTAATAAAATATACTCGGTCCAGTAGCTAAAAATGCATTGATGCTCTGGGTTGTGACATGTGAATTCACTGATATAAAAAGGCACTCGTTCGGGAGTGTCTTTTTTGTTACCTAAATTTAAAGATAACATAAAAGAAAGGAGATTGCAACACACAATCCCCTTTTCAATCAATATTATTTTAATCTTTCTTCTAATTCTGCTTTTCTATCTTCATATCCAGGCTTACCTAAGAGAGCAAACATATTCTTCTTATAAGCTTCAACACCTGGCTGGTCAAATGGATTTACGCCAAGCATATAACCACTGATAGCAAGTGCCTTTTCAAAGAAGTACACAAGCTGACCAAAGTTATAAGCATCTGATTTTTCAACTTCAATAACCATTGTAGGTACACCACCGTCAACGTGAGCAAGGAAAGTACCAGCATATGCCTTTGAGTTTACATACTGTATAGTCTTATCGGCTACGAAATTAAGACCGTCTAAGTTTTCTGCATCTGTTTCTATTGTAATATTCTTCTTAGCATTTTCTACCCATAAAACTGTTTCAAAAAGGTTTCTGCTACCGTCCTGAATAAACTGACCAATAGAATGTAAATCAGTTGAGAAATTAGCACTTACAGGGAAAATACCCTTGCCGTCTTTACCTTCACTTTCAGCATAAAGCTGTTTATACCATTCACCAAACATTGTAAGAGATGGCTCATAGTTAGCAAGAATTTCAATAGCCTTGCCCTTTCTGCCTAAAATCTGTCTAGTAGCTGCATATTTAAGGCAATCATTATTTTCTAAATCGTCATTCTTATATGTAGCAACTGCATCAGATGCACCCTGCATTACTGCATCAATATCAATACCGGCTGCTGCCATTGGAAGAAGACCTACTGGAGTAAGAACAGAGAAACGACCACCAACATCATCAGGAATAACAAATGTTTCATAGCCTTCTGTATTACACATAGACTTTAAAGCACCTCTTGCTTTATCAGTAGTGGCAAAAATTCTCTCCTTTGCACCCTCTTTACCATACTTATCTTCAATAATCTTCTTAAAAATTCTGAAAGCAATAGCTGGTTCAGTTGTTGTACCAGATTTTGAAATTACATTAATAGAAAAATCTCTATCTCCAAGAATTTCAATAATATCACTTAAATAATCAGAACTAATACTATTACCTACAAAATAAACTTCTGGAATACCCTTATGCACCTTCTTATTGAAGTTTACGCCATTAACAAATTCTAATGCAGCACGTCCACCTAAGTAAGAACCACCAATACCGATTACAATAAGAACCTCACTATTTGACTGAATTTTCTTAGCAGCTTTCTTAATTCTTTCAAACTCGTCTTTATCATAATTATTAGGCAAATCTACCCAACCAATGTAATCATTACCTGCACCTTTACCTGAATAAAGTAAGTCACTTGCCATTTTTACAGCAGGCTGTATCTTAGCATATTCCTCATTTCTTACAAAGTTTTCTGTACCACTTAATTTTAATTTAATACCCATTGTATAACATCCCCTTAATATATATTTTATAAATTATTTAAAGTGTCAAAGGTATATCCTTTGGCTCTTAAACTGTCAATAATATCTCCCAAAGCCTCTGTATTGGACTTTGAAACAGCATGAAGTAAAAGAACAGCACCATTGTGATACTTGCTCATTACTGTATTATAAGCCACATCTTTACCTGGCTGAGCTGTAGTTATCCAGTCCTTATAAGCAAAACTCCAAAAAACTGTCTTATAACCCATATTGCTGGTAACAGCCAATGTTCTTTCACTATATTCACCCATAGGTGGTCTAAACACCTTTGGCATAGCCTGTCCTGTTACCTTTTCAAAGGCTTGAGCTGTTTCTGTAAGCTCGTTTTTCAACTGTGAATCGGATAAAGTTGGCGAACTTAAATGTTTTACAGAGTGATTACCAACTATATGTCCTTCAGCTACCATTCGTTTTACCAGCTCTGGGTCTGATTCAATATATGGCTTAGTAACAAAAAATGCAGCTTTTACATTTTTAGCTTTCAAAACATCTAAAATTTTAGATGTATAGCCATTCTCGTAACCTTCATCAAAAGTAAGATATATTTTCTTTTCATTTGGATTGCCTACATAGTAAGCATTGTATTTATTTAGGGCAACCGAGCCATTTCCCTGAGGTTGTGTATGATTGTTATTAGCTACAAAATACCAACTCTGCTTCGTGTTAGAAAGTTTAGAGGTATCATAATTTGTAGGCTCTATATTCATCTCATAGGAACTAGCTTTTCCCATTTCTTCTACTGATTTTTCCGAAGACTCTACAATATTATATAGACCATTTTCAGCATCAACGGCAGTATTTATACCACCGGTTATGCTATTTATTGCAGTAGCTCCCAAAACCATAGCAGATACGATTGTCGAATATAATTTCATATTCCTCCTATAGTTTTGTTACATTTACAACTTCTACGTCATCATAAGTCTGAGCTTTAGAAACATCAAACTTAAGTGTAATCAAAACATTATCTCCACTATTTAAGTTAATTTTAATATTTTTTACAGGCAATGTAATCTTAGAACCTCTTTCGGTTTCTATAACAACAGCATCGTTATCTTTTGTATCTACAATACCTGAAATAGAATATTCTCCACTTTTCTGTGTAGGTATTGCCTCATCGACAACAGATTTTACACTATCTTTTTCAATTTCAGTAGCTACTGTAGATGCTTTTGTAGTTTCGACACCACTTTGTTTACTAGTATTACAAGCTGAAAATCCTAAAAGAGAAGTACCTATTAAGGCAAAAATTATAAATTTTTTCATATATAACCCCTCCTTTTTATGTAAATATTATAACATATGCTACAATATTTTTCCATAATTATTTTTAAATTAGTGATTTTTTTTATTTCAAAGAAAGACACAAAAATTATAAATATGACAAAATGATAGTACATAGAAATTTTTAAGAAAATTTATTATATCACAAAAAGACACAGACAATATCTGTGCCTTCTTGCATATGTACTCTAAGCAAAAATTACTTTAAGTCGCCAGTCTTTAACCAATCCTGGTCATCATAATCCTTGTTTTCGCCTACCATACCCCAGATGAAAGTATAAGCCTTTGTACCAACACCAGAGTGGATTGACCAACTTGGAGAAATTACAGCACTTTCGTTCTTCATAACGAGGTGTCTAGTTTCGTCTGGTCTACCCATCATATGGAATACAACATTGTCATCGTCCATATCGAAGTATAAGTAAACTTCCATTCTTCTTTCGTGAGTGTGACATGGCATAGTGTTCCAGTTAGAACCTGGGTCAAGCTTAGTCATACCCATAGCAAGCTGACATGAACCGTATTCAACGCCATCTCTTTCAGATAATCTAGCGAATACTTCGTCATGAATGTACTGGTTGATAGTTCTCTTGTTACAATCTTCAAGAGAGCCAAGTGGCTTATGATTTGCATCATCATACTGAATAAGAACAGTTGGGTAATTTCTGTGAGCTGTTGCACTATTCATATAGAACTTAGGTGGGTTCTTAGGGTCCTTAGCTGAGAAAGAAATTTCCTTTGCACCCATACCAACGTAAATAGCTTCGCTGTTCTTAACTTCGTAATCCTTACCGTCAACAGTAACGATACCGTCACCACCGATATTGATTGTACCAAGTTCTCTTCTCTGTAAGAAGTATTCAGCTGCTAATTCCTTACTACCTTCAAGCTTTAATGCTTCTGTAGTTGGGCAGATACCACCAAAGATAATTCTATCATTGTGGCTATAAACAAGCTTCATTTCACCAGGAGTGAATACCTTTTCAACTAAGAAATGGTCTCTTAACTGCTGTGTAGTGTAATGCTTAACATCATCAAAGTGATTTGAATATCTTACTTCTAATTTCATTTCTAATCCTCCATAAAAATAATATATTTAGATAAAGGCTGAAAGCTTTACGCCCTCAGCCTTTACAAGTTGCCGACAGGCAACACAATGTGAGAAATAAATTATCTCTGAACACGACCTGAACCGTCGCCACCAGCTAATGCTTCTACATCAGCTCTAGTAACAAGGTTGAAGTCACCAGGGATAGTGTGCTTTAATGCAGATGCTGCAACAGCATATTCAATAGCTGCCTTCATCTGGTCAACAGGAGCCTTGTCCTGGTTGTCAAGAAGACCACAGATAAGACCACCAGCGAAAGAGTCACCGCCACCTACTCTATCAACGATAGGGTTGATTTCGTATCTTCTTGAACGGTAGAATTCACGAGAAGCACCATCCATGATACAAGCAGACCAACCATTGTGAGAAGCAGAGAAAGATTCTCTTAATGAAGAAATAACGAACTTGAAGCCGAACTTATCACACATCTGGTTGAAGATGTCCTTGTAACCAGCCATTTCTAATTCGCCTGAAGTAACGTCAGTTTCGCCTGGCTTGAAGCCGAGTACCTTTTCAGCATCTTCTTCGTTACCGATACAAACGTCAACATACTGCATAAGGTTAGTCATAACCTTCTGAGCCTTTTCTGAAGACCATAATTTCTTTCTGAAGTTAAGGTCACAAGAAACAGTAACGCCCTTAGCCTTAGCAGCCTTTAAAGCAGCTTCTGTAACTTCTGCAGCAACGTCGCTTACAGCTGGAGTGATACCAGTGAAGTGGAACCAATCTGCACCATCGAAAATCTTATCGAAGTCGAACTTGTCAGCAGTAGCAGTAGCGATTGAAGAGTTAGCTCTATCATAAACTACATTAGATGCTCTCATAGAAGCACCAGTTTCAAGGAAGTAAATACCTAATCTATCGCCGCATCTTACGATGTTCTTAGTTTCTACGCCATACTTTCTTAAAGCAGCAACTGCACATTCACCGATTGGGTTAGCTGGTACAGCAGTTACGAATTCAGCTTCATGACCGTAGTTAGCTAAAGAAACAGCTACGTTAGCTTCACCGCCACCATAATTAATATCAAACTCGTCAGCCTGGATAAACTTTTCGTTATTAGGTGTAGATAATCTTAACATTATTTCACCCATTGTTACAACTTTGCTCATTTTGCAAAATTCCTCCTTGTGATTAAAAATTTTATGTAGTTACCCACATAACTTGTGATTAGATTATAACATATTTCATTTTGCCTTTCAACAGTATATTTCAAATTTTTCATATTTATTTCAGACTTATTACAGTAAATGTTGTATAGAATATGTAATACTATTGAAGTTTTGGTATAGAGCATAAAAAAAGTGTAAACTGCTATAGTCTACACCTTTCTCAATTTATTGTTCCATTTGTTTTCCTAAAATACCGGCTGCTGTCGCTACTAATTTACCCTCTAATTCTCCTAAAGGCTCTGTATCACTTATCATTATAATTGCTCCCAGTACATCGCCTTCACTTATAATAGGAGTAATTAATTCGTGGGAATATATATTTTCGTTATCTACTTCTAATATAGGAACAAAGCCCTTTTCTTGTCTTTTTGCAATAACGGTATTTCTTTTTGCAATAATATCTTCCAACTGCTGGCTAATATGCTTTTCTAAAAATTCTTTTTTTGCAGTTCCAGATGCTGCTACAATCTGTTCCTTGTCTGTAATGCAAGTGGTATGTCCTGCATTTTTTGCAAGACTTTCGGCATATTCCTTTGCAAAATTGCCAAGTTCTCCAAGGGGAGAATATTTTTTTAGTATTATTTCGCCGTCTTTGTCAGTGAAAATTTCTAAAGGGTCACTTTCTCTGATACGCAATGTTCTTCTAATTTCTTTTGGAATAACAACTCTACCCAAATCATCTATTCTTCTTACAATACCTGTTGCTTTCACTATTTTTCCTCCTAACAAACAATTTTTAACTTGTATGCCTATTATTTGCCTATTAGACTATATTTATACAATTTTGTAGTTGGGTTAATTTGGGTATAATATAAGGGATAAACTCCAATTAATATATTACGGATAATAAAATGAATATTGAAGTAATTATATTATTACTAAAGGGATTGAATACATAAAAATTTAAAGGATACTCTATGATTTTTCAAGAGTGTCCTTTTTTATAGCTATATTTTATCTATAAATGGCATATAATAATTAACAAAGTACAAGGGGTTTATTATGAATAGCTGTTCTAATTTATATTTTCTATCAACTATAGCCTGTCAGCTTTCAAAAACTATGTCCAGAGAGGAGTTGGCTATATTGTCTGCCGATTTAGTTGTTTTAAGTGATATGATTGCTAATATTTTGGTATTGGAAGATATTAAATAAACAAAGGGGTTGAATGTATATGCCAAAAATAAAAGATAAAAGTGCATTAATTATATCCATACTTATTCCCATTGCTATTGGTGCTTTATCAGCCCTTTTCAGCAATAATATGTCATCTTATGCTACATTAGTTAAACCTCCACTAAGTCCACCTTCTTTTATATTTCCTATTGTGTGGACAATACTTTTTATACTTATGGGTATTTCATCATATACAGTTTATAAATCAGAGGACAGCAACAGAAACAAAGCTCTATTTATATATGGTTTGCAACTAATATTTAATTTCTTTTGGAGTATTATTTTCTTTGGCTTTTCACAATTCTTATTTGCTTTAATTTGGTTAATAATTTTAATAGTTATTATAATATTTATGATTGTAAATTTCTATAAAATAAGTCCCTTATCAGCTTATTTGCAAATACCTTATTTACTTTGGTGCTTATTTGCAACATATTTGAATTTTATGATATTTGTATTGAATAAATAATAAAAAAGCTGTAAATATTATTTTCAAATACTTACAGCTTTTTAAATTACTTTAATAGCATTAGGCTCTCACTATTTACAAATACCTTTGAACCAATTTCTGTATTAATTTCATTAGACCTTTTTAGCCATATGTTTTTGTTTCCACCGGCTACTTCCAATATATAGACATTTTCAAAAATAGATTCCACAGTATTTATAACTTTGGCAGTAAATTCATTATCGCCTTTGTCAAAGTTAAAATCATGGGCTCTTACACCTACATACTTTATGCTACTATCAACATCAACATTTGTATTTAGTACTATATTCCAGTCTTTTGCAAATATTTTTCTACTGTCTAATACTTCGATTGCTGAAATATTTTTACAACCGGTAAGCATTGCTGTAGCTACATTTTCTGTTGACTTAAAAATGCCTTTTGTAGTACCACTGGAGCATACAACACCATTATCTACAACAACTATTCTGTCTGTCATCTTGTAGATTTCATCTCTATCGTGAGAAACAATCAATGCTGTAATATTATACTCTTTAAAGAAATTAATCATATCCAGTTGCAACTGCTCTCTTAAATGGGAATCTAAAGCAGAAAAAGCCTCATCAAGCATTATTATATCAGGATTAGATGCAATAAGTCTGGCAAGAGCCGTTCTCTGTTGCTGACCTCCGGAAATTTGATTAGGATATTTATTTCTTATTTCTTCTAAGCCAAACTTTGAAATAAGTCCATTGACTTTTTCTTTTTTATTTTCCTTATTTTTTATAACAACAGAAATATTTTTCTCTACTGTCATAGTTGGAAATAAAGCATAGTTTTGAAATAAATATCCTACTTTTCTCTCTTGAGGTTTTAAATTAATATTTTTATCTGAATCATATAAAACTTTGTCATTTATAACAATCCGTCCACTATCTGGAGTTATAATTCCTGCAATGGCCTTTAATGTAACGGATTTTCCACAGCCTGACCTACCTAATATACCAGTTCTTAAACTATCTGATGAAAAATTAATATCAAGGTTAAAGTTACCTAGTTTCTTTTTTATATTTACTTCTATTTTCACTTAGTCCACCTCGATACATTTTTCATACCTTTGCCAGTAACTAAATTAATAGCCAACACAATTATAAAAGCTATAAGAACTATAACGCAAGTCCATACACCGGCTGTATCAAAATTACCTCCGGCTACTTCTGAGGCAATAGCTACAGATATTGTTCTTGTTTTTCCCAGTACGTTACCTGCCAACATAGCAGTTGCACCATATTCGCCAATAGCTCTGGCAAAAGAAAGTATACCACCTGATAACAACCCAGGCATAGCTGCTGGAATAACAACCTTTGTTATTATTTCAAACTCGCTCATACCCAAAGTTCGTCCTGCATAAACAATATTGCTATCTATCTGTTCAAATGCTGCCCTTGCACTTCTATACATAAGAGGAAAAGAAATAACAACAGCAGCAATAACACAGCCACTCCAACTTTGTACAACCTTTATCCCTAATTCATTTTTCAAAAACATACCGAAAGGTCGTCTAAGGCTGAATACAAGGAGCAATAAGTAACCGGCAACTGTAGGAGGTAATACAAGAGGCATAGTAAAAATTGCATCTAATACCCATTTTGCTCTATTGCTCATTTTCATTACTGCTATCGCACCAATTACTCCAAGTATAAAAATAAATATTATTGCAACAAAACCGGTTTTTAAAGATATAAATAATGGACTCCAATTTATTTTGCTTAATAATTCTAACATTATTCTACACTAAATCCGTACTTTGTAAATACAGCCTTTGCATCATCTGTCTGAAGATAATCTACAAATTCTTTAGCATCTTTCTTTTCTTCATCAGATGCTTCATTGTTCTTTACTAAACCAACTGGGTAAACTACAGGAGTTTTAAGTGCATCAGCTGGAGCTTCAGCAATAACTTCAACTTTGTCAGCCATAGATGCTGCATCTGTTGCATATACCACACCTACTTCATTTGAACCTTCAGCAACAGCAGTAAGTACAGCTGTTACATTAGCACATTCATTAACGTCCTTTGACATTACATCATCTAAAATACCCATATTAGTAAAGATTTCTCTTGAGTATGAACCAACCGGAACATCTTCACCAGCAAGAGCAATATTCTTAGCTGAAGTAATATTATCAAAACCTGTTACACTTGTTTCAACACCCTTACCTTTAATTAATACTACCTTATTTTCAAGTAAAGGAACTACAGAACCGTCTTCAATATATCCACCATCGTTAAGTTCGTTCATCTGCTTTTCAGCAGCAGAGAAGAATATATCGCAAGATGCACCCTCTGTAATTTGAGTTTTTAAAGTACCAGAAGAATCAGCATTAAATACAAGGTCAACATTTTCATCTGTTTTTTTGTAGTTTTCAGCAATTTCGTCCATAGCATTAGAAAGAGATGCTGCAATAAATACATTTACCTTTGTATTATCAGCTGTTGCACTTGCATTATCTGTTTTGCTACTGCTACAACCACAACCAAACAACAATGTACCACACATAACTAATGACATTACTTTTTTTAACATTTTACATTCCTCCAAAATATATTTTCTGTAGAATTATATCACAATTTGATACATAGTTTCAAATAAAAAAAGAGTATCAAGCAATAATTCTCAATACTCTTCCTCAAAATTATAGTTTATTCAGTTTTTTCTTTTGGTAATATAATATTTAACAATATAGCAATAATTGCGGCTGGAACTATACCTGAACCACCAAATATTGTTGATACAGCCTCTGGTAAATAGTCAAGTACGGCTGAAGATGTACCTAAACCATAACCAAGACCTAATGCAAGAGAGAAAATAGTAGTTGTTCTTGTAGTTATACCAGCTTTATTTACTAATGTCATACCACTTACAACAATAGATGAAAACATCATAACTGCTGCACCACCTAAAACTGACTGAGGCATTACATTTACAATAGCTGCAAGTTTTGGACAAAAGCCTGCAATAATAAGGAAGATAGCACCCATAGTGAAAGCATATCTATTTACAACCTTAGTCATTGTTACAAGACCTACATTCTGACTAAATGATGTATTAGGTAAAACACCAAATGCTGCTGCAAGAGCTGAACCAAAACCATCACAACTTACACCACCAGAAAGTTCTTTGTCAGTTGCTTCTCTGTTTAAACCACCTTCGATACAACCTGAAATATCACCAATAGTTTCTACAGCTGTTACGACGAACATAATAAGTGTAGGAATTATTGCCTTTGCTGAAAATACCATTTTAACAGGCATAATCTTTGGGAGTTCTATCCATTTAGCTTGAGCTACAGAATCCCAATTTATAACCCAGCTCTTTGTGTACTCAACAACCTGTCCGTCAACTATTGTTGTACCTGTTGTATGTAAAGTTAAACTCATAATAACTGCTACTATGTAACCTGCTACTATAGCAATAAGTATAGATGCAACAGATACCATACCCTTGCAAAAATGCTTTAATGCAACTATACAGACAATAACGAATATACCTAAGAACCAGTTCTCAACAGAGCCATAATCAGGATTTGTTGAACCACCACCGAAGTAGCTTATACCAACACTAATAAGTGAAAGTCCAATAGTAATAACAACTGTACCTGTTACTATTGGAGGGAAAAATCTTCTAAGTGGCTTTAAAATAAAACCTAAGAAGCCCTCAAAAATACCACCAATTAATGATGCACCCATTATAGCACCATAGGCAAGTATACCACCACCCATTAAGTCTGATATACTCTTGAAAATTCCAATAAAGCCTGAACTTGTACCCATTACAATAGGCACTTTACCACCTACTGGTCCAATAGCATAGAGCTGAATAAGTGTAACAACACCTGCCATTATCATGGCATTTTGAAGTAATTGTACTCTTAACTCAGCAAAATCTGTCCCAACCATTCCGCATGCACCAAATAAAATAATAAGCGGTGTAAGGTTACCAATGAACATCGCCATTACATGTTGCATACCTAACAATATTGCTTGTCCCTTTGGTAATTTGCCATAAAATTCGTATGGACTAGAATATTGTTGTTCCTGTTTTTTTGTGTCTTTTTCTTCCATTTTTAGACATTTAACCTCCTTTTGTTACATATATAATAAAATTATCACAAATGAAAAACTATGTCAATAACTAAAGGGATATTAAATCATCTAAATTATCAATATCAAAAAATTCCTTTTTATCTGTAAAATAAATATAGTTTACATAATCAGTATTATTTTTAATAATAGACTTTCCACCCTTATCTCCCTCAAGAGTCAAAAGCAAATCAAAATATTTTTTACTAAAAATACAAGGAGAATAACTATTGTCTTCACATACTGGGACTACTATTCTATCTTCTTGTACATTGTTCTTTAACTTTAATATACTATCACAACTAAGAAATGGCTGGTCGCATACAAAATAAGCTATGGCATCCATATCATAAAGAGCTTTTGTACCCAATTTAATAGATTGAGATTGCCCTAATTGACTATTTTTATTTCTGACAGTTTTAATGTCCTTTCTTAGACAATAATCTTCTATCTCGTCATATGCTGTTACTGCTACTATTTCATCAAAATCACAACGAATAACATTGTCAACAGTATATTGAAACATAGGCTTATTATCTATTTTAATTAACAATTTATTCTTATTTTCCATTCGCCTGCTTAATCCTGAACATAGCAAAACAGCACCTATTTTCATATATTTAGTCCTCCACATATTACAACTTTTTTATTAATATATTCCGAGATTTTCAAAGCATTATTATAATCAATATCATTATCCACTTTATTAATTACAGCACAATTAATATTGGAATATGCAAAATTCAAAATTTTTGCAATATCTATTATATCGACTTTTTCATAAATGTTTTTGTTTAGAAATTTAGCTGTTTCTTCTGCCCTATGGCAAATATCAATTATTCTATTATTTAGAGCATCTATTCCACAAATAAGAACAGTTTTTTTATTACCTCTAGGGATTACAGGTTCATTAGTTGCTGGAACTTTAAGAGGCAATCTTCTTGAACCATCTGCCTCTACTAAAATAAAGTCAGCTATACTTTCAAGAACATAAGGCTCTATAGCCATTTCCAACTTATTATTTCCACAGTTATTGCCTACAGTAACTATATGTTCTCTTTTTATAGCATTTTTGGCAGCATCTACATTATTGTAATATAGTTTTGGTGCATATATATGGGTCGTAGTAGTAATAATTACACTATTTTTTATTTCTTCTGAAATTTTCTTTATTATAGTGCTTTTACCTCCTCCTCCCACAAAGGAAGTTATACCCTTTTGTATTTCCAAACATTCTGTAAGACTACCATAACTTACACCATTACAAATAATCATACTTTGTACTCTCCACTTTTGCCACCATTTTTGTACAAAAGTCTAACATCAGTTATTTCCATACTTCTGTCAACAGCCTTTAACATATCATAAATAGTCAATAAAGCTACATTTACTCCTGTTAAAGCTTCCATTTCCACACCTGTTTTACCTTTTGTCTTTACTGTACATTGGGCTAAAACATATTCTTTTTCAACTTCAAAATCCACACTACACTTTGTAAGCATGAGCAAATGGCACATAGGTATTATTTCAAAAGTTTTTTTTGCTGCCATAATACCAGCAACTCTGGCAACGTTTAATACATCGCCTTTTTTAGATGTTCCATTGACAACAGCTTCCATAGCTGTTTTATTCATTTTTATTTTTCCTTCTGCAGTAGCAATTCTTTCTGTAATATCTTTATCAGATACATCAACCATTATTGCATTTCCTTTATTATCAAAATGATTTAATCCCATTTTATTTTATACTCCATACGCACATTCAGGATATTTACAGACATCACAACCTAAACAATATCCGCCATATCCCATTGATGCAAAATCTTCTTTTTTGAGCTTTTCGCCTAACAACAATCTTGGAACAACAAGGTCATATATTGAAGCATTTCTATACATAACACAACTAGGCAAGCCTACAATAGCAATATTTCCTATATAAGAAAGCATAAACATAGCTCCAGGTAATACAGGTGTACCGTATGTTATGAGTTCTCCTCCTAACTCTTTAATCGCGTCAGGAGTAGTATCATCTGGGTCAACAGACATTCCACCCGTAACGGCAACTAAATTTGCTCCTTTATCTATACACAGCTTTATTGCGTCTACAATATCCTTAGTCTCGTCGCCACTAAATATAACTTTTATAACTTCTGAATTACATTCTTCAGATTTCTTCCTTAATACTGGTTCAAAAGCATCTTTTTTAAGACCTTTTTTAATTTCGTTACCTGTTATTACTATTCCTGTCTTTGTTTTTTCAAAAGGAACAACTTCTATAATAGGATAATTTTCAGCAGATATTTTTTTAAACTCGTCCATAGTTTTTTCGTCTATAACTAAAGGAATTACTCTCATACCTGCTAATTTACTACCTTTTTTTACAACTCTATTTCCATGAACTGTACTAAAGCAAATATTATCAAGCATATTTAATTTGAAAAGAGCGTCTTTATTTATTCTAAGCATACCGTCAATATCAGCAGTTAACTCTATTTTACCTTCTTTAATTTCAGAATGAGCAATGCCTTTACCCACTGCCGAATTAAGCATTATTTCTGCTCCATCATTCTCGTGTATATAACCCTTTTCTGTATCCCAAACATATATATGGAATTTACCCATTGACTTTAAATGTTCTATATCTTCTGGTTTTAAAATATGTCCTTTTCTAAAAGGCACAGTTTTCTTATTATCTTTTATTTCTGTCATATCGTGGCATAGCACCATACCAACAGCATCATCTACATTTATTTTTTCCATATCGTACCACCAATTCTAAAACACTTCCTGCAATACATCTTGCCTTATCTGATATTGAAAAACAGTTTTCCTGTTCACTAATTCTAGGGTCAATATCAGCAATTTTAAGACCTTTATTGCAATAGTAACCATTTCTTATTATTCCTCTTAACACTCCGTCAAGGGTTGCATATACTGGAGTTTCCCCTACATATGCTATAATATCTCCTTTTTTAACAATATCACTAATATCATTAATATTTTTAATAATACCTGTAGCTGGAGAATGTATAACTCTTTCTTTACCGTAGCCGGCAATAATTCCTGGAATACCTGTATTTTCAATGGCATATCCTTGCTCTATGATAGAGCCAAGTTTATGACCCCTCTTTGTTTCTACAACATAGTCTACATCTTTACCTGCACAAAATCCAGGACCTAACGCAATAGTCATATTTGCCATATCTTTTGTTGTACCTAAATTTTTCTTTGCTAAAATACCGTCTATTAAAATATCAGGCTTAATTTTATCAATCATTTTACATTGAGGGTCTACAATTAATGCAGCCTTATTTTCGCTAAATACCTTTTCAGCTTGTTCAACGCTGGATATTTTTTTACAACCTACACCATCGATAAAAACTTCTCCATCAAAAACAGCCTCACAAAAAGCTACTTTTCTTCTTATAGCTGACGGATTTTCTACTTCTGTAACAATAACTTTATATCCACATTTTACAAGACGGTGTATAGTACCTGTGGCAATATCGCCACCACCTCTTACGACAATTAATTCATTCATATTATTTTATACCTTCAATCATTACCTTTACGCTACCACCACATGCCATACCAAGTTCTGATGCTTTATTATTTTCAAGGGAATATTCCTTAACAAAAAAGCCACCACTTTTTGCAATTTCAACAGCCTTATTAATGGCTACATACTCTAAAGTACCACCACCAATAGTTCCAAGAACTTTTCCATTGTCAAATACTAGCATTTTACTACCCTCTCCTCTAGGAGCAGAACCAGCTTTTTCAATAACTGTTACCATAGCACAATTATGATTGATTTTATTTAATAAATCTCCGTCGCCTCTATCTTTTATACCTTTGTTTTGTACCTGTATTATTTCTGCCATAATACTTATAGCAATTTCAGCCGGTGTAACTGCACCTATATCAAGACCTATTGGAGTATGAGCAGTATTAATTTTTTCATCTGTAAAGCCATCATTTCTCAATTTATCTTTTACAAAAGCAACTTTCTTTCTACTACCTATCATACCAACATATTTATACTCTTTGCTTAATATAGTTTTAAAAGCCTCGTAATCGTCTTTATGTCCTCTAGTCATAATAACATAATAAACATTTTTACCAAAATCGGCTTTTAAGCTTTCTCCTATATTTCCACATATTATCTTAGCATTAGGAAATCTTTCGCTGTTTGCAAATTCTGCTCTATCGTCGATTATAATTAAATCAAAGCCAAGTATTTCTGCCACTTTTGCAAAATCCATAGATACATGGCCAGCACCAGCAACAACTATTTTAGTTTTATCCATCAATTTTTCTATAAAGCATTTTTTACCATTATAGTCTGTTATTTGTGGAGATGCTATATTTTCATTTAAAATAAACTTTTCACCATTTTCAATATCTGTTGCTATTAATACTTCGCCTTTTTTATTATATTCATCTCTTATATCAAAAAAAGTTGTCATTTTATATTACCACATTCCTTATCTTTTCCAACTAAAACACCTATACCATGACCAATAGTGTCCATAAATACATCTAGGCTCTCTGTAACAGCCTTTAAACTTCCCGGAAGATTAATAATAACACTATTTTTTCTTATTCCACTTACCCCTCTGCTTAGCATTGCTCTTTTTGTAATAGTAAGGGAGTAACTTCTTATTGCTTCACTTATGCCATTTGCCATTCTGTCACAAACAGCTATGGTTGCTTCTGGAGTAACATCTCTCTTAGAAAAACCTGTTCCACCTGTAGTTATAATTAAATTGATATTTTTGTCACATAATTCAATTAATTTACTCTTTATAGTTTCTATATCATCAGGAAGTATAGTATAGTCTTTCACCGTATATCCATATTGTTTTAATACTTCAATAATTTTCTTGCCTGATAAATCTTCTCTTTCTCCAATACTTCCTTTATCACTTAGTGTTACAACTGCTGATGTATACATCTATTTCGTCACCTTCTTCTATTATTCCACCATTATTTACAACTGCAAATACACCGTTTGTTGGCATAATACACTCGCCCATTTTTTTGTAAATTTCACAATGGCTATGACATTCTTTCCCTTTTTGAGTAATTTCAAGGATTACATCATTGCATTTTAACTTATCGCCAATATTTATATCCTTTAAATTAATACCTTTAACAACCAAATTTTCACCAAAGGCTCCGTCTATTACATCAGCTCCCCTTGACTTAAATTCTTCTATTGTTTCGTAACTTAAAAGACTCACTTGTCTATGCCATTTACCTGCATGTGCATCACCATTAATGCCAAAGTCTTTTATTAACTCTGCTTTTTTAATACTTTTTTTCTGAGTACCTCTCTTTTCACTTATACATATTGCCATTATTTTTCCCATATTATCCTCCTATTTGAACCATATTTTTAGCTTCCGAATTTTCATCTATAATTCCAAAATGGTGGCTTTCTGGTTTTTGGCTAATAATATGCTTAATAGCATTTTTTATTTCATTATCTGTTGCACCATTATTAATCAATTCTTTTATGTTTATACCTTTGTTATAGTACAAACACAATTTTATAAAGCCGTCAGAAGTCATTCTAATTCTATTGCACTGACTACAAAAGCAATCACTGACAGCTGATATAAAACCTATCATCCCTTTAAAGCTATTATTTTTGTAGTAGACACATGGGCCATTGCTTTTGTAATCTGTTTTTATAAATTTTCCATATTTTTCTTCTAGTTTCTTAATAACTGCTGAACCTTGTATATATTTATACTTTCGACCTTCTCCCATAGGCATAAGTTCAATAAATCGAACACTTACTTTATTATTTCTAGCCATTTCTGCTAATTCAAATATATTTTCATTAAAATCCTTCATAACTACCGAATTAATTTTAATATTAAATCCCGACTTTATTGCATATTCTATTGAGGATTTTACATTTTCTACACAATCAAATCCAGTTATCCTTTTATAATCCTCTCTATCTAAAGTATCAAGACTTATATTTATTGATTTTACATTATATTTTTTAAGTATATTGACGTACTTCTTAAGGTAAATTCCGTTTGTTGTAAGTGTTACATCTTCAATTTTAGGAATTTTACTAATACTTTCCAATACATATTCAAAATCCTTTCGTAACAAAGGTTCTCCACCTGTAAGTTTAATCTTACGAATACCAATATCAGCCATTATATTTATAATTCTTATAATTTCATCAGCAGACATTGTATCTAAGTATGCTTTATCGCAATTACTTCTACAATAAATACAATTTAAGTTACACTTATCCGTCAATGAAACTCTCATATAATCTATATTTCTACCAAAACTATCAATCATTTTATCACCTTGCTAATTATAAAACAATTTTACTACAAAATCAACAAGTTGTGCCCTATGTGACTTGAGTTTAAAGAAATATAATGTTATAATGCAAACGGTGATTATTATGAGTAAAAAAATATTTTGTAGTGGAGGTTGTTCTGCTAAACTTGGTGCAGGATTATTAAGTAATTTAATAAATAAATTGCCATCTCAATATGATGAAAACCTTTTAGTAGGCTTTCAAAACAGTGATGACGCCTCTGTTTATAAGTTAACAGATGATATAGCAATAGTACAGACTTTAGACTTTTTTCCACCAATGGTAGATGACCCTTATATATTTGGGCAAATTGCAGCTGCAAATGCTTTAAGTGACATATATGCTATGGGTGGAACTGTTAAAACAGCCCTAAATATAGTATGTTTTCCTGAAAATGATGATATTAATATATTAGGTGAAATATTATCTGGAGGTTTATCTAAGGTTCAAGAAGCTGGTGGGATTTTAACAGGTGGTCACTCCATATCAGATAAAGATATAAAATATGGATTAAGTGTAACCGGTACTATACATCCAGACAAAATTTTTAAAAATAACACGCCCCAAAATGGAGATGTGTTAGTATTAACAAAGCCTTTAGGTGTTGGTATTGTTACAACGGCTGGTAAAGTAGAACAGGCAAGTGAAAGTTCTATAAATAAAGCCATTAAATCAATGACTACTCTTAACAAGTATGCATCAGAAATTTTTCAAAAATATGATGTAAGCGCTTGTACAGATGTGACTGGTTTTGGCTTACTAGGTCATTTAAATGAAATGCTAAGTGATGCATCAGCTATACTATATTCTGAAAATATACCATATATAAAAGAAGCCTTTGACTATGCAAATGAATTTCTTATTACCGGTGGAGGACAAAAGAACAGAAATTTTGTTGGTAACAGTGTAAAATTTAATGATATAGATTTTGCAATGGAGGAAATATTGTTTGACCCTCAGACATCAGGTGGTCTTCTTGGAGCTGTTAATCCTAAGGATTTGCATAATGTAATAAATGAACTTTCTCAATTATCATTACCTTTCGGTATAATTGGTGAAATTGTAGAAAATTCAGATTATAAAATAACTGTAGAAAAAGGAGAAAAGAAATATGATTAAAATTAATGCTATCGGCGATGTATGCCCTATTCCCGTTATAAAAGTAAAAGATGCCATAAAAGAATTAAACGGTAAAGGCGTTATTGAAATTACTGTAGATAATGAAATAGCCGTTCAAAATCTTACAAAAATGGCACAGCAAAAAAATATTCAAATACTTGCTGAAAAAAAATCACAAAAGGAATATGTTGTTACCCTTACTCTTTCAGAGGAAGACAGTACTGATTTAGAATGTAAGCCTATGTATGACAATGTAACTGGTCCTACAGTAGTTGTATTTTCTTCTAACAAAATGGGCGAAGGTGATGACACTTTAGGTGGTGTTCTTATAAAGAGTTACATTTTTGCCCTTACAAAGTCAGAAAATCTTCCTAATCAAATAATCTGTTATAATGGTGGTGCATTTTTAACTGCTAAGGATTCAGAAGTCCTTGAAGATTTAAAATATCTCGAAAGTCAAGGTGTTGATATTTGTACTTGTGGTACTTGTATCAATCACTACGGACTTGACCAAACTCCGGCTGTAGGTACAGTATCTAATATGTATGATATTTCTGAAAAATTAATAGGAGCAGGCAAAATAATAAAGCCTTGATAATATGATATATCTTGATAATTCGGCTACAACACTAATCAAGCCACCACAGGTTGCACAAGCTGTATACGATGCTATAAATACAATGGGGAACAGTGGCAGAGGTGCTTACAATAGCTCTATTAGTTCATCAATGGTTTTGTATGAAACCAGAGAATTAATAGCTAAAATGTTTAACTTGTCTTCCCCTGAACAAGTTGCTTTTACTCTTAATGCAACAGAGGCATTAAACACAGTTATTAACGGACTTATATTACCTAACGACCATATTATTACTACGGAATTGGAACATAATTCTGTATTAAGGCCATTGTATAGACTTGAGGAAAAAGGTACAGAACTGACAATTATAAAGGCAAATAATGCAGGAAATATCGACTATACAGATGTAGAAAATGCTATTAAGGCTAATACAAAAGCTATAGTATGTACCCATTGTTCAAATTTAACCGGAAATGTTATAGATATTTCTAAAATAGGCGAAATATGTAGGAGACATGATATATTATTTATACTAGATGCTTCCCAAAGTGCTGGTATATTTGATATAGACATGGAAAAACAAAATATAGATGTGGTTTGTTTTACAGGTCATAAAAGTTTGTATGGTCCTCAAGGCACAGGTGGAATATGTATCAAAAAAGGTATTAATATTGCCCCTCTTAAAGTCGGAGGTAGTGGTATTAAAACCTTTGAAAAGACTGCCCCTAATTCAATGCCTGAACATATTGAAGCTGGAACAGTAAATAGTCATTCTATTGCCGGATTAAAAGCTGGCTTAGAGTTTATACAAGAAACTGGCATATCAAAAATTAGAGAAAAAGAAAATATGCTGGTGAAATTATTTTACGACAACATAAAAGATATTAAAAATATTAAAATATATGGTGATTTTTCTATAAAAGAAAGAGGACCTATAGTTAGCGTAAATTTAGGAAATTATTCATCTTCTAGTGTCAGTGATGAACTTTTTGAAAGATTTGAAATAGCTACTCGTTCTGGAGGTCATTGTGCTCCCCTTATGCACAAAGCTTTAGGCACTGAAAAACAAGGGGCAGTTCGTTTCAGTTTTTCATATTTCAATACAGAAGATGAGGTCTTATTTGCTGCTAAAGCCCTAAAAATATTAGGAGAAGAATAAAAATGAGAAAAGAAACTCTCAAATGTGTTATAACCTTTGATTCAACTTCTCAGGCTATGAAAATGGAAAAGATTTCAAAACAAAATAAATTTGAAGGAAGACTTATACCCTTACCTACCATTATTAGTGCTGGGTGTGGACTTGCTTTCTGTACATTAGTTGAAAACACAGAAAAAGCAGAGCAGTTAATGTCTTCCAATGGTATAGAACATAATAAAATATATCAACTACTAATATAAAAAAGAGGTTTAGGTACTAATATTGCCTAAACCTCTTTCACTTTTATTTACTATTTATTATTTTCCATTATACCTTTTAATACCTTTACAGGAGTGGCTGGTAATTCTCTTATTCTAACACCAACAGCATTACTAATTGCATTACAAATAGCCGGAGCTGGAGTATTAATTACAATTTCGCCTATAGACTTTGCACCAAATGGTCCTGTAGGTTCATAACTTGATTCGAAAGCAACATCAATATTACCCATATCCAATCTAGTAGGTATTTTATATTGCATAAGTGAATTTGTAAAATCTCTACCATTTTCGCCATATATTATATCTTCATACATAGCCATACCTATACCTTGTACAAGTCCACCTTCTGTTTGAACTTTGGCCAAATTAGGATTAATAACAGTACCACAATCTACACAAGCACTAAAATTAATAAGTTCTACAATACCTGTTTCCTTATCTACTTCTATTTCAGCAACACCAGCCATAAAAGGTGGTGGAGAAACTGTAGACTGTTCTGATACTGTTACGACTAAAGCACCATAAGGAGCACTTTGTGCCTTAGCTACAATATCAGCTAAACTTATTTTATTGTCAGGATTTTCATCTTCATATACAAATTTCCCATTAAATTCACATTTAGACTTTTCTAAATCCAATATTTTAGAACCAACTTCTATTATCTTATCTCTCATTTGTGTAGCACATTTTACAGCAGCTCTACCTGTAAGGTATGTAGTAGATGATGCGTAAGAACCTGAATCATAAGGGGAAACATCTGTATCAACACCAAATGTTGCAATATTATCTACGTCTGTATCAAGTACATCTGCAACCATCTGTGCCAATATTGTATCACAACCTGTACCCATATCAGTACAACCTACTATCATATTGTAAAAGCCACCATCGCCAAGCTTCAATGTCATACCACCAATATCTAAATTAGATATTGAACTTGACTGCATAGCAAGAGCTGCACCCATTGCTCTAATTTTACCATTTCCCATATCCTTAGCTGGATAGTATTTATCCCAGTTACTCATTTCAATAGCTTTTTTTAGGCACTTATCAAGTGTACAAGCATTGGCAGTTTCGCCATAATAAGCCGGCATAAACATACCTTCTCTTGTCATATTTTTAAATCTAAATTCTATTGGGTCAATGTTAATAATTTTTGCCATTTCATCAACGCAAGATTCTAAAGCATAAATACCCTGAGTAGCACCATAACCTCTGTATGCACCAGAAGACATAATATTTGTATATACTACATCATACTTAAATCTAAATGCTTCCATTTTTGAGTAAAGAGCCATTGACTTATGACCTGCAAGACCTACAGTAGTAGGACCATGTTCACCATAAGCTCCAGAATTTGATAAAACATACATATCACAACAACGCATTGTTCCATCATTCATCACACCCAATTTAACTGTAACCTCCATACCATGTCTTGGACTTGATATAGTTTGAGTTTCCTCTCTTGTATAAACTATCATAGCTGGTTTACCAGTTAAATATGTGACAATAGCTGGATAAATTTCAGATACTGCTGTCTGCTTTGCACCAAAACCTCCACCTATTCTAGGCTTGATTACTCTGACTTTACTTTTTTCAATACCTAAAGCATTTGCAACTATTCTTCTGACGTGGAAAGGTATCTGTGTTGATGATACTACTTTAATTCTGCCATAATTGTCAATTTCGGTATATGTTTTAAAAGGCTCCATCATAGTCTGCTGAACAGGTTTAACCTTATAGGTTCTTTCTATTACAACATCACATTCCTTGAATATTTCATCAACATTACCGTCCTCATCACAGCCTGTTGCAACAAGGTTTCTCTTATTATCTGCCCCAACTGGACATTGAGCATACCAGCTATCTTCAGGATGAACAAGTATTTCATTGTCTTTAGCCTTTCTTGGGTCAAGCAAAGGTTCAAGTACATCATATTTTACTTTAATAAGTTTTATTGCTTTTATAGCAGCTTTTTCATTTTCAGCAGCAACAATAGCCACTGGGTCTCCTACATATCTTAAGTGCTTATCAAGTACAAGTCTGTCACATGGACTTGCTTCAGGGTAAGACTGTCCTGCCAAAGTAAATCTCTTTTGATTTACGTCTTTGTAAGTTATTATTTTCTCAACACCTGGTACTTTTTCAGCTATTGATGTATTAATATCCTCTATTATGGCATTAGCATATGGGCTTTTCATAAGTTTTACTATAAGACAGTTGCTTGGAGCAATATCTTCTGTATAAACTGGTTTACCAGTAACAAGCTGAACTGCATCTTTTTTTCTTATAGAGGTATTTACAAATTTCATATTCTAACACCTCTCTTTCTTTCAATAAATTTTTCTAAGGCTCTTAACTGACCTTGATAACCTGTACATCTGCAAAGGTTACCAGCAAGATATTCTTTGACACTTTCTTTTGTTATATTATCCAATTCTCTCATCATCATTACTACATTAACAATAAATCCAGTGTTACAAAAACCACATTGTTCTGCACCCTCATCTGCTAAACACAAACCAAATTCAAGTGCTTCACTTTCAAGTCCTTCAAGAGTTTCAACCGTTGCACCCTCTACCTCAGCAGCAAGAACAGCACAAGATAATACGGATTTATTATTTAAAATTACTGTACAAAGTCCACAGTTAGTTGTTTCACATCCACATTTAACACTGTAACAGCCTAACTTTCTCAATAATTGGTACAAAGTAGTGTCAGCTTCAATTATAGCTTCTGTTTTTTTACCATTTAACTTAAAAGTAACAACCATTATTGCACCACCTTTCTACATCTGTTGACAAGAACTTTGGCAACTTGTTCTCTATATTCTGCTGTAGCTCTCATATTTGTACCAAAATTAAATTTACTACAGACTTCATCTGTTTCAGTATTAATATTACAATCAAAAAATCTAGCTTTTGTTGGTCTTGCTCCTATTACTACTCTCATTTTATCTTCTATAACACTAACAGCACAAGTCAGCAAAGGAAAATCAGTTTTGCTCAATCTAACCGTATCATAAGCAACTTTTAAATTATTTTTAGGTACTATAACTGCTACTAAAATATCATTATTATGTTCCATATCTATAAATTCTTCAATAGGGACAATTCCTGTTTTATGCAATTCTACCTTTGCACCTAAAGCAAGCATAATTGTAAGTACGTCTGAAAATCCAAATCGACCCCATATACTTCCCCCTACTGTTGCCATATTTCTAAACTGTACACCAACAATAGATTCCACTGCTTCTTTAATAGTGTTATCAAAAAAATTATTAAGACTTTCATTAGTTTCAATTTGTCTTAATGTAACCATTGCTCCAATTTTAAACTCTGAGTCTGTCTCCTCAATTTTATCAAGTCCAAGTTTTGATAATGAGATTATTGTATTAATATTATTGTTTTTTCCCATTCTGAGCCAGCAATTTCCACCCATAATTTTATTATTTCTTTTTTGATTTAATTCCCATGCTTCATCTAGGCTTTCAGCCCTTACATAAGAAGATGTTATATACATAAATCTCGCCTCTTTCCTATAATGTAATTTACAATTTCAATATTCGACAATATAAACCCTTATTATTATACCACAAAAAGATTTTATTGAGAAGATTTTTTAAGTATAGTTTTTCTGCAAAAAATAAAAACCCATTTTCAAGATTATTTATCCTAAAAATGAGTTTTTACATATTATTTCATATTTCTAAGCTTCTTTAATTCTTCTGGCATTTCTGGTGCATAAGCAAAACCTGTTGAAGGAATGTTAGGACCATATACAGAAATAAAGCAAACACAAAGACCTAAAAGAGCCATTAATTTATTTTTCATCTTCTTCACCTCCTGTTAAAATGTTAGGTATTGACAATACAAATACCATTATATATGAGTACACCCCATTTAGGGTATAAACATCACTTTTAACAAAGAAAACGAGCGATATGGCAATGCCTATTAACATTGCCAACATATTATACTTGAATCTGTTCTTATATTTTAACATTTTAAATATTTGTAATACTAATAAAATACCTAGTATAATTTCAGATAAATAGATAATTTCAATATGTTTTATACCAAAACTAGATAACAAGCATATTACAATAAATATAATTGTACTAAATATAGTACAGGAATACATATTTTTGCAATGATACCCTTCTACTAATAATCTGGTTGGGAAAAAAGGTATTAAGAAACTAAAAAAGAATTTTATATCAAAGAAAATACTAGACACCAAGCATAATACTATAGCTTGAACAAATGCAATAGCCCAAAGTCTAATGGAGTACTGTATTACTGATTTTGGATAACCACTATTTTCAGCCATTTGTGTTACAAAGCTATCAAGTAAATTAAACATAGAAAAACCTCCACATGCCAATTTTAGCATATAGAGGTCTCTTTATTAGTAATATAGGCTTAAACCGTATAAATTTGTCCTTAAACCGTTTTTTCTTGTATAAGCATTATCTTAATTTTGAAAATTTCATTATCATAGTTCGTTGTTATATTCCCATTATATTTATTTACAATATCATTGATTATCTTCATGCCCCAACCGTGATTACCCTTTTTCTGACTATTAAAATTATTTTCCAATGGATTACTACTACTTGGATTTTCTGCAGCAATAAACAACATATTCCCCTTTTGATTAATAGTCAATTTTATATTCTTGTTTTTTTCTGTTTTATCAACAGCCTCTATGGCATTATCAATCAAATTAGATAATACACTACATAAATCAGCATCATTAACAGTCACTTTATCAATATTTATATCAGCAAATAGAGATATATGCTTTTGATTAGTTTCGGTATTTTTAACATTCAATACAGTATCTATTATGTCATTTCCTGTATGAAACACCTGACTATACCTAGAATATAAATCTATTCCCTTTAAATATTCTATAGCTTTCTTATTTGAGGAGTCTAGCAATAACGAGTTTATAATATTAATATGATGTTTGAATTCGTGAAAATTTTTAGAATTTTCATCGTATAACCTATTTATATCTTTAAGACTTTTTTCTAACATTTCGCTTTTAATAGCCATATACTCATTTTCTTTAGTTTTTAATTTTTCATTGTACAGGTTATCTGTCAAAAATATTAAAATCCCAAACATAAATATAAAGACTACGAACAGTATAGAAACACCTAATTTTAAACTACTAACACTATTGTCAATAACAACAGACATCATTTTAAGAGATACAATAAATCCCACTATTACAAACACAATATATGCCGGATTTCCAAGTATTTTATAATTAATATTTCTGATTTTTCTTCTTGCAATCAAATATATGGTAATGTTTATTAATTTCATACCCAAAGCAAAAATTATTCTATTAAAATTTGATAATTGTATAACATGAAAAACATAGTCCGGATTACCTAAAATTACACTTAACAGACAAATCATAAACATTTCTACAACTATTACAAGCATATAATAAGTAATGGTATACATTATACAATATATAAATTTGGTTTTAAATAACAGATAAAACATAGCACCCATTATTAAGCTAGAAATAATTACTGTATATTGTGATACCAAAGCTATTCTGTTCAAGAATGTTACTATTAATGTATGTATAACTATAAAAACAGGAATGAAAAAACAATTTTTTTGTCGTCCATCATTAAAAATTTCTTTACCAAATAAAAAACAAATTAAATCTTCAATGAGTGTACACAATACTTCCACAATCAAAACATATTACCCCCAAAAATTAGTTATTTTATCTTTAACTTCTTTTAATCTATCTCTGCTTATATAACAATCAACGTCATTTTCCATAACTATTCTTAAGCCGTCAAGATATTTGATATTTTTCAAATTGATAATAATACCTTTGTTAATAAATATAAATTTATCTGAATCAAGTTCTGAATATACATTTTTTAAAGTAGTTCTTTCCTTAACTATAGACTTATCAAGTAAATTAAAAATAATATTTTTCTGATATTTTTCTATAAAGACTATCTCATCCAGCTCTATTCTTCTGATAACCCTACCAGACACTCCTACATAAATGTTTTTAGAATTTCTTTCTTTAATTCTTACTACTGCATCTTTCACTGCTTGAGGCAATTTTTCTTCAATTACATCCTTTGGGATATATCTGAAAGTCTTTACTTCAAAAGCATCATAAACATATTTATCATAGTTAGTTAAAAATATTATAAGAGCTGATGTATCCTTTTCTCTTATAGCCTTAGCAATATCAAGACCATTTACATTATCAATTTCAATATCCAATATGTAAATGTCATTATTATATGTACTGTTTTCAATATCATTTAACAGTTGTTCAGCATTTTCATAACAACTAATTTCATCATTTTCACAATACTTTTTAACAATATCATATACCTTATCTACATAAATTTTTTCATCATCACATATTACAATTTTCATTTTTTTCACCCTTTATATTTTATATATTAATTCTACCATAATATCTCTTTACTTACAATTATTAATTAATTTATACAAAAACTTTATTTTATTATGCAAAAAAGCTAAAAAAATATTGACAATTACAAGGTAAAAAAGTAAAATTAAGGATTGTAATTAAACCTTAATAAAATTTTAAGGAATTCAAAGGAGGAAGAAGATGAAAATCTATAAGAAGTTTATGGACATCTTAGCTACTATTGAGAAAATTGTTTTAGCACTAGCAACTCTTCTCATAGTAGTAATTACTGTAGGTAATGTATTATCACGTTATTTAATACACAGGTCTTGGTCTTTTACTGAAGAACTTGTTGTAGCAGTATTCGTTTTAATTACTTTACTTGCAGCTGCTCTTGCTTGTCGTGACGGAGAGCTTGTAAGCCTCTCCATCTTCACAGATATGCTTCCACAAAAGAGCAGAAAATTTATGGTGATTTTGATGACAATTTTATCTGTTATATTCACCGTTATATTATTTAAATATGGTATGGAGAAAGTTATTACTCAGCTCCAGAATGGTAAGCGTACATTTGTACTTAACTGGCCTGAATGGATATTCTGGTCTTTTCTCCCTATCGGTGCTGGATGTATGGTACTACATTTTATTGAGTACTGCATTGATTATTGTACCGACTCCATTAAGAAAAATAAGGAGGTAGAATAATGATAAGTGCAGTTTTATTTATAACATTTTTCATTTTATTGATATTAAATATACCTATTGCTATTTGCTTAGGTTTATCATCTGTTGCTGCAATTTTGTATTCTGGTACATCTTTAAATATAGTAGCAACAAATATGTATTCCGGAATAAGCAAGTTTTTACTTCTTGCCATTCCATTCTTCGTATTATCTGGTAATATTATGGCAAAGGCCGGTATTTCAAAGAGACTTATCAAGTTTGTAGATACTTGTGTTGGTCATAGACGTGGTGGCCTTGCTATTGTATGTATCATAGTTGCTTGTTTCTTTGGTGCAATATCAGGTTCAGGTCCTGCAACAGTTGCTGCCTTAGGTGCAGTATTAATTCCAGCTATGGTAGAAAAAGGTGGCTTTTCTGCTCCTTTTGCTACTGCATTAATGGCTACTTCAAGTTCAGTAGCTATTGTAATCCCACCAAGTATTGCTTTCGTAGTTTATGCCTCTATTACTGGTGTTTCTATAAGTGATATGTTTATGGCTGGTATTGTTCCAGGTATTTTATTAGGCGTAGCTCTTATTGTTGTAGTAATGATTGAGGCTAGAAGAAAAGGTGTTCAGCCATGTGAGAAAAAAGCCTCTGCAAAGGAAAGATGGTTAGCTTTTAAAGATGCTTTCTGGGGTTTTCTTATGCCTGTAATTATCTTAGGTGGTATTTACGGTAGTGTATTTACTCCAACAGAAGCTGCTGCTGTATCTGTAGTATATGGCTTATTTGTAGGTATGGTAATTTACAAAGAAGTTAAGGTTAAGGATTTATTTGGCATACTTATTGAGTCAGCAAAAACAACTGGTGGTATAATGCTCATCGTTGCTGCTGCTACCCTTTTCTCTTTTGTATGTACACAGTTTGGTATTTCTCAGGCAGCATCAGGATTATTAGGTAGTGTTGCTAAGAACCAATTTACATTCTTACTTATTGTAAATGTAATATTCCTTATAGCCGGTTGCTTCATTGATGCTAACTCTGCTATGTATATATTCATTCCTATTATGTTACCTGTTTGTAAATCTTTAGGTTATGACGTTGTAGCTTTTGGTGTTGTTGCAACTGTAAACCTTGCTATTGGACAGGTTACTCCACCAGTTGGTGTAAATCTTTTCGTTGCAATAAGTATTAAGATTAAAGAAGGTTTAAGTGTAACTTTACAGCAAATATCTAAGGCTGTTGTTCCTATGATTGCAGCTTCTCTTGCTGTTTTACTTATTGTTACATATATTCCAGTTGTATCTTACGGTTTACCTAAACTCTTAGATGAAGACGGTGCATATACAGGTAATAAAGGTGTAGTTTCTTCTCAATCTTCAGTTAATGACGATAGTGAATTTACTATCGGTGATTACAGCAACTTAGATTGGAAAGAACAGACTTGGAACTTTACTTGCTCTACTACTGAAACAAGTACATGGGCTGAAGGTGGTAGAATGTTCGGTAAACTTATGGAACAGGCTACAGGTGGCAAAATCAAAGTTAATGTTTATGCTGCTGACCAGTTGACTAATGGTAATCAGTCTGAAGGTATACAGGCTCTTATGGACGGTGACCCGGTTCAGATTTCTATGCATTCAAACCTTATATATTCTAGTTTTGACCCTAGATTTAATGTTGTTTCTTTACCATTTATATTTAATTCTCCACAAGAAGCAGATGCTAAACTTGACGGAGCTGGCGGCAAAAAACTTGATGAAATACTTTCATCTTATGGTTTACATTGTATGGGTATGGCTGAAAACGGATTTAGAGAACTTACAAATAGTAAACGCCCTGTAAAGAGTGTTGATGATATTAAAAATCTTAAAATTCGTGTTGCCGGTTCTAATCTTCTTATGAAGTGTTATGAACTCTGGGGTGCTGACGGTACAAATATGAACTGGTCAGAAACATATACTGCATTACAGCAGAATACTGTTGATGGTCAGGAAAATCCATTACCTGCTATTGATGCTGCTAGTGTACAGGAAGTACAAAAGTATGTTTCAATGTGGAATGCAAATTACGATTGTTTATTCTTCTGTATTAATCAGAAAATTTATGACGAACTTACTCCTGAACAACAAAAGGTTGTTGATGAGTGTGGTAAACTTGCTGTTGAATACGAAAGAAAGATTAATCGTTCTGGGGATAGCGAAATCCTTAATAGATGGGCAACAGAAAATGGTGTTGAAATCACTAAATATGAAGATATGGATATAGATTCATTTAAAAATGCTGTTGCTGATGTACCAAATTGGTATGTAAATGAACTTAAAAATCAAGGCTATGATGATGCTCAAGAATTAGTTGATGCTTTTATAAAATAGCCATAAAAAAATAGGTACTGTTCAAAAGAGCAGTACCTATTTTTTAAATTAAGAAGATTTCTTGTTCTATTGCTTTTTTATTCAAGATAATATTTTCAATTACATCATAAAAAAGTTCATATTTATTATTATTTAATAGTTCTTTTAATAAATCTAAATACTTATTATCTTTATCTAATCCACTATTCAAATACTTTCTATACTCTACTACTCCCATATTTAAAGGCTTAAGATTTGGAATTATATTTTCTTTTAATCTAACAAACATTTTAAATCCACCTAAATCAATATCACCCCAAAAATATACTTGCATATTGCTGTCAATAGCCTCATTTATTTTTTCAAAAAATCTAGCTTTTTTAGGGCTATAAAATCCTCCGTGGAATATAACAAGTTCATTCTCTTTTTTATGAAGAATATAATCATAGTAATTAGTTCTATTTTCTATAAATATAATTGTTTTTATATTGTTTAGTTCAATTCTCTTGATGTTATCAATAAAATAACAATTTAGAGCAGTACCTGACACAAAAACAGAGCAATCTAATATTTCATTTGGTGTAAAAATATTACAATTACCAGAAAATTCAATCATTTCGGGCTTATCCATAATGCCTATTGGCAGTAATATTTCATATTCTGATATTTCATATTTTTGTTTTTTTATTGTAGTTTCATAATTTTTAATAATAGTAAGTATACAATTTTTATACTTCTTTTCAAAAATTTTAGAATTACTATAACATTTAATACTAAATGTTCTTATATACATAGGCTCTTTTATCTTATCAATTTTGTCCAAAGCAATTAAAATATCTTCAATAAATTTAATATCTTCGTTGAATATATCCTTTGTTTTTCTTTTATTACGTATATAATTAAGGTAATAATATAAATAGTCTAAAATCCAATCAGTACTTATATAGGAGATGTACCTTTTAATTATATCTATTTTTGCTTGTAGTATATCTCCTATAAATACTCGATTTAATATATTATAGATTTCTCTAATATTATCTTCATTAAGACGCACTTCTTCTATTAAAAGTCCACTTCTGCCTTTTTCCCACTTAAAGTCTATTATATTTTGCTCTTTAAGATTATTTAGTACACTATTACATTCTTCCCTTTCGTAATATTCGGCATTCCTATACTGTATAAAATCTTTGTCTAATTTTAAAACCAATCTTTTTTTATTATCTTCATATTTTTCAATTAATTTGGTCAGTATTTCATCTGCTATCTTCAAGTTTACTCAACTCCTTATCAAAATCGTAGACATCAATATTTCTTCCTTCTCGATATAGAAGAAGTGTTTTATCAGCTTTTGTAGATATATCTGCAATTTTATTTTCAGGAGCACATATAATAGCCTGTAGTCCCAACTTTCTTAAAAGTTCAATACTTTCAACTATTCTACTATTATCCATATTATTAAAAGCTTCGTCAAAGATAACAAGTCTTGCAGTATTACCCTTATAGTTAAATTCATTTACTTTATATAACTGAGCAAATGTTGCAAGGAATGATACATAGAATGGAGTTTGCCTTTCACCACCTGATTTACTCTTTATTCCATTTACTAAGCTTTCTTTTCTTCCTGTAGCATTAGTTACGTATAAATCAAATTTTAAATATGTTCTGTAGTCTGTAAATAGGCTTATATTGTTATCCAATTCTTTTCTACTTTCTTCTGTCATTTGGTCTGATACAGAAGTTATTTTATCAAAGAGATTGTTACATGTATCACCATATTGTTGCTGGAAATTCAAATCAAATATAGAGTCTCCACCCATTCTATCAGCCATAATCATATTATAATATTCTAAATAGGCTTTTTCAGGCTTAACTTCAAAACTATATTTATCATTACCAAATTCAGCAAGTTTTAATGCTTCATTTATTTCTTTAATCTGGTGTTGAGCTGTCATTATATTATCTCTCATTTTATCTAAGAAATCTGACTGGAACTGTTCCATAGATTCTTTTCTTGCTACAGCAATTTTATCTTTGTACTGTGGCAAAGAGATATTTTTTATTCTTTCCCATTCATTGTTAAATTCAGAGTTATCATTTTCGTTTATTGCCAAAGATATATTATAAATTCTATTATAATTTTCTTTCTTTGCTCTAATATCTCCATTTAAACTATTTACATCTCTATTATTTCTAATAACTTTGTTTCTATAATCATTTTTAAGTTTTAAAATATCAGAATTTGTTTCAATATCTATGGCTAATTTTTCTTCTGCCTTATCTTTTTCAGCAAAATTATTATATTCTCTGGAAATATTATCAGCTATATTTCTTAATTCATTTTCAGCTACGTTAAGTCTATCCTTATTAGACTCTATTGCATTATTACAACCACCTATTGTATTATTAATAACCGATTGTTCCTCATCAAGTTCTTTGAGGTTTTCTTTGATTTTTTCTATTTTCTCCTCAATTCTTCTTGCAGTTGTCATATCAATGTTAGAGCGTTCTGCTATTAATTTACTTCTCTTTTCTTCTTCAATACTTACAGTTTTTAAATCATCAAATAAGTTTGAAAGTTGTCCTTGAATATATTCATCATTCATAAACAACGTATTTTCAGTCAAATTATTGTAGGCATCGGCTATACTCTTAATAATACCTAAATTTTCAGTTAAATTAATTAACTGTTGTTCTCTATATTTTATTTGTTGTTCTATAGCCCTATTACCAATATAATGTATCTTATAATTTTCTGGATTTATAGCCCTTACTGCAAATCCCTGATATAACATACATTCTGATGTAATACCTATGTTGTAGTTTCTTATTTCTTCATCATCTTTACAACGAGAAACTCGTCCTAATAGGTATTTAATATAGGCGTCGGCATATTTATTATCAGTAACTACTACATCAGCTAAGCTATTTTCAGCATTGTTCTTTTTTGCATTTAATATTTTTTCACAATCTACTATACCAAAAGAATAAATTTCTTTTCTCATACTTTTATAGATATAGTAAGCATCCATAAAATATTCAGGGTCTATTATTAAACTGAATTTTTGATTTCCTAAATATCCTTCAACTGCATTTCTCCACACTTCTGAATTTTCATCAATATCAATAAGGTCAGCAAGAATATTTACTTCTATTTCTTTGTTATATTTTTCCTTTAATTTTTTAGAAATAGTATCTCTTAACTTTAATAATTCCTTACTATAATGCTTTTTGCCCTTTTTTAATTTTTTTAATTCATTTTCGATTTCTAATTTTTCACTTAAAATAGAGTTATAACAATTTTCGGTATTAGCCTTAAATCCATAAGCCTTTTTCATTAAATTTTGTGCTTTATCTTTTAAATCATTAAAATAAGAAATTCCATAGGCACTGAAATTCTCTCTTTTTATATTTACTAAACTTCCAAAACCACTATTTAAAGTCTTAATATCTGATATAAAAGCATTTGCCTTTTCATCTACCAAACTTTCGTATGTAGTAATTCTATTAGCAATAGAATCTTTTAAAGTATTAAGTTTATCATTAATTTTTGCAGATTTTTCTCTTAATTCCGGAATTACAAAATCAATATACTTATTTTTACTATCAATAATTTGGCTACTTATATCAATAGTTTTGGTGAGTTCGTCATATAATCTATTTTGCTCACATTGTTCCAATTCTTTTATGGCATTTTCATTATCCTTATTATATTGAGCAATATTTTTTCGAACAATTTCCAGTTCTGTTTTAGCAGTATCCAATTCTAATGTTTTTGTGCTTATTTCTTTTTTAATATTATCTATTTCTGTAATCTTATTAATTTCATCACATCTATTAGATATATAACTATATAGCTTAATATTTTGTTTTTTACTAGAATATTTATCATATAAGTTATTTATTTCAGCCAATTCTTTTTCTTGCTTTTCTAATTGGTCAGCCTTTTCTTTCTGCTTTTCATATTCATAAACATTAAGTTGCATAGACCTAATATCTATTTCATTTTTCACATCACAAATATTTTCTGTTATAAAGCTTTCAATATTATCTATTTTCTTAAAGCTAATTGCCTTTTTCAAAAGTGAAAACATTTTTCTGTCATGGACATTATACATACTTAATATAGTCTGTCTATACTCATTATTTGTATCCATAAATTTAATAGCTTTATCGTCTTTGCCATATTTTTCTCTACACCAACCCTTAAATTGGTTTATATTTCTAGGCTGGTTGTCATATATAAAATCACTTTCGTCTAGTCTATCTCTTAATCTGAAAAATGTTCTCTTAGCATTTGCCATATCAGAATATGAGTCTACCAATATACCGATACAAAAATATTCATCATTCATTGTATCTTTAAACTCACAAACCAACTGAGTTGTAAATTCTTTACCACCTCGGAGAGATTTTTCGCCACCATTTATATCATCGCCCAATTCTCCGACTATATAACTTGTAAAAGACCTTGTTGCCTTTATATCTGCTGCTTTATTAAAGGAAGTACCGTCTGTTTCACCAAGCAAAACTACCTGTAAAGCATCTATAAGTGTAGATTTACCAGAGGAATTTTTACCTGTTAAAAAATTTATATCTTCAAAATCAATTATTTTATGCTCAAAGTAATGCCATTTCGTCAGCATCATTTTTGTCAATTTCTTCATCTGTCAATTCCTCCTCTTTTAACTGATTGTATATCATATTAATTCTTTCATCGGAAACTGCAACTGTAATTGAAGGCATAATAACATATACATTATCCATTTCATCTTCTGCCACAGCAGCCTTAACTATGATATTGTATTTTTCAATCATTTTAATACTGCTATCCCTATCAGTTTTTGATGGCATAGTATCTATTAATCCAAAATCGTGTAACATTTTATTATACAGTTCATTTAATTTAAACTGTACTCTATTGCTGTTACTAGATGTTTTTCTTTTTTCGTCATATATTACTCTTAATGCAATAAGCATTTTTGTAGTAAGTAATTTTAATATAACCCTATTACTCCCTGTTTCATTTCTTATATATATTGTTTCGTTATTTTTTCTCTCCAAAATCCATCCAGAAAGCATAAAATATTCTTCAAATAATTCAAAATTTCGTCTGACAAAGTTAAATTTCTCATTTATTACAAAGCCACCATCGTTGCTAATAACTTCTTCATTTAAGAAAGTTTTGTCAAATAATTCATTACATATATCTCTAAATTCTTCCTTTTCTTTGGTAGAAAAGCTTTCGTATTTTTCAAGCATATTTTACCTCCTGTATATTATTTTTGGGAAAGAGTATTTGCTACTATTTACCATTTCTTCAGTAACTTCGACTTTATATTTTGTTCCTTTATCTTGTGAACGTACTACAGATAATATTGCTTTTATATAATCTTCATCATTATTAATTTCTGTCAATACCCCATTATTGTTTTCAATAATGTTTTCTATATAATTATTTATTGCTGATTGATTATATTTCTGAGAATCTGAAGTTCGTATACTTTCCAATATCTTTTCAGATAAATCCTTTTGAATCTCGATTTTTTCCTGTGCTCCAACAGGTCTTTCTGCCCTCTTTCTTTTAGAGTACAGACTAGTATTACCTAAGTATTTTTGAGAATATATATTTATATTTGAGCTAAATATTTCGGCAATTTTATCAGAATTTGTATTGTTAATTATATCAATAAGCTTACCTCTAATACTCCTATCAGTATTAGTCAAGTATTCTATTTTAGCAGTTGTCGCTCTTACATATTCCTTATCTTTGTAATCTATTTCATTAATAAAGTCTTCTTCTGCACCGTCATATGTATCTCTAATAAAGAAAAGTTTTCTTCTTATTTCACCAGAGGCATCTTCTATACTATTATAAGAACCATTTTCAAGCTCCTGTTTAGTTAGCTCTTCCATTATTTCATTTTCTATTGTCCATTTATTTACAATGTTCAGAATAGACCTTTTATATCTTGTTACAGAATCTCTACATTTCATTGGGTAAATATATTTTGAAACAATACTTTCACGATAATTATTATAATGGTCAGAAATAAGTTCATTAACATTTACCATATCTATTTGTTTCTGATAATAACTATTAATACTATGATAAACTCTTTTAAAGCTGTCTTTTAACTCAACTGTCTTATTGTAGGCACTATTTAATGCTACATATTTCATAAAGCCTGTTTCTTCATCATTGTCAGCTGATTTAAGACTAGAGTATGTTTCATAAACGTAGTTTACGCTTTCTGTATTTTGACTATTTTCTAATTCCTTTAACAGTTTTATAAATTTTTGACTATAGCCCGGAAATGTTACATATTCTTCAATATACACTGTATCATATTCAAAAGCTATCCAACCTCTTTTTTCTATTAAGTTTACAAGCAATCTAGCCTTTGCTCCTAATGTATAATATTCTTCTGGTTCAATATCTTCATCATCTGTGGGAATATATTTACTAATCCTATCTTGTAATTTATATTCCAAACAACTAACTAATTCACTCTTTTTTATCTTCAATCTATCGTCAAACAATTCATCAATTATAAAAAGAACATCTATATAAAGCTCTTTATTAGGCGATGATAAAATAGAAAAAAATTTATCTGGTATTATACTAAACAGCTCCATAAATACCTCCTAAAAATCATTTTTTGTCAAAAACAATACTTATATCATTATATCAACTAAAACAAAAAAATACAATGATTGACATTTCATATATTAACATAAAAAAATCTCACAACTACGTCAACATAGTGTGAGATTTATATTATTTATTTTTTTACTTTTCCTTTATCCAATGTAAGAATTACTACAGTTACAACAATTAACACTAACCCTATCAAATCTGTTGTCTTAAGTTGAGTGCCAAGCCATAAATAAGAAATTATAGCAGATGACAAAGGTTCAATACAAGCACAAAGGCTACCTGTAACAGAGCCTGCTAACTGGCAACCTTTTATAAACACTCCAAAAGATACTATAGAACCAAGAACTGTAGTACCTAAAAATGCTAATAGGAATTGAATGTCTATGCTACAGTCAAATATATGGCTATGTACCATAATTAAAAGAGGTATAGAACCTATTAGATTACCCCAACCAAGCATATGTAATACCCCACATTTAGAAGAAAGAGATGGTGATTGTATAGTATATATTGCATAGGTTAGTCCACCTAAAAGCCCCCAAAAAAGTGCTTTAGTAGATATAGACAAACTACCTATATTGCCACCTGTAGTCATAATAAACACACCTGACATTGCACAAAGCAAAGCAACAAACTGTATTCCAGAAGGTTTTTTCTTCATAGATATACAGGTAAAAAGCATAACCAAAGCTGGAGCAATATATTCCAATACAGTAGCTGTAGCAGAATTAGAATAATAAATTGCCATAAAATAAGAATACTGACAGCCCATAACACTTACAAAAGAAAAAATAAGAACAGGAATAATAATATCCTTAGAAAAAACATTAAATATTTCCTTTTTCTCCTTTGGAAATAAGCATATCAGAATCATCAACCCTGATGCAAATAATCTCCAAGCACTAAGCCATTGTGGTTCTATATTTTTTATTTCAAATAAGTATTGTCCACATACACCAGAAAATCCCCATAAACTGCCACCTATAAGAGTAAAAATAATACCTTTTAACTTATTATTCATAGCATCACACTCCATTTGCTAAAATTTTCTTATGTATTCTACATCAACGATAAAAGGCTGTCAATCTCTGACAGCCTTTTATCATAAAGTGAAATTTTTCACTTCCACAATCTCTTATATATCTCTACTAAATCATCCTTATTTACACTCATACGAGTATTTGAAGGACTTCCACTATCCATAGCATCACCAGCCATTTTGTCAATAACTTCGAAGAATTTGTCTTTTTCAATACCATATTCTTCAAGTGTAGGAATTTCACAAGCCTTACAAAGAATATCTATACCATCTGTAAATTTTGACGCTTGTGTTTCAATATCCATACTTTCATCGGCAACTCCCATAGCTACTGCAAGAGCTGCAAATCTTTCAGGTGTACCACTGATTACATAAGAAAGACATTCTTTAATAAGCATTGCATTTGAAATACCATGTGGAACATGGAACAATGCTCCAATAGGACGACTCATACCATGAACAATAGTTACTGTTGAGTTATTAATACAAACACCAGCCTCAAAGGCAGCTATTGACATTTGCTCACGAGCTTCTTTATTACTTCCATCTTTATAAGCTACCGGAAGATTTTTAAAAATTCTCTTTACTGCTGAAATTGCAAATACATCAGTAAGTGGAGATGCCTTTTTAGAAGTATAGGCCTCTACTGCATGAGTAAAAGCATCCATACCAGTAGCTGCTGTAATTGATTTTGGTGCAGTTATTGTAAATTCTGGGTCTACAATAGCTACATTAGGAAGAATACTGCCTTTCAAAAGCATTTTAATATCATTTTCAGTATCAGTAACTATAGTAAATTTAGTAGTTTCTGAACCAGTACCGGCTGTAGTTGGTATACAAACTATAGGAGGATACTTACCAGAAAGAACCTTACCATTATAATCTGAAATCTTACCTTCTTCAACTGTCATAGCTAATATTGCCTTAACACTATCTAAAGGGCTACCACCACCAATACCAATACCAAAGTCACAACCGGCATCTTTATAAGCCTTAACACCAGCTTCAATCATTTTGTCAGTTGGTTCATTGGTTATATCATTGAAAATAGTCCATTTAATACCAACTTCATCAAGTACATCTGTAAGCTTATCTACCAAGCCTGTTTTTGTGACAACTTTGCCTGAAACAATAAAAGCATGAGTACCAAGATTTGCAAGGGTGTCTTTAGCCAAAGCTAAAGCACCCTCGCCCACAAATATTTTATCAGGTACAGCAAATTCA
>OGZV01000133.1_pt1 | contig 79369 bp, 64 predicted proteins | sample 1576861 | NCBI WGS metagenome assembly OGZV01 (sample SAMEA3541501, study PRJEB24748) | human gut metagenome | biome: human gut; feature: human-associated habitat; material: faeces | place: China | collected 2012
TAAGGACGCAAGTCCGAAATTTTATCCTTTTTCCAGAGGTCATATGCCGCGTCCGCATAGGCAGAACAGAAATCCGGAAGCGGATCACTTCCGGTTTTTCCGTCCGTACTGTCCCGCACCGCATCCTCAAGTTCCGATACGCTGCCTTTACTGACAGACTCCACCACGATTTTCTGTTCCAGCCCAACCGTATCATTGAACTCCTGTACAAGTCGGTCCATCTCCTCTTTCTGTGCCCCATTGTAATAGTTCCACATCGTGATCTGTACCGGTGTGTTACTTTTCACCTTTTCTGCGCCGCTGCAGGCAGTAAGCACCGCCGTGCCAAGCAAAGCCGTACAGAAATAATGACTGATATGCTTCATGATCTGATTTTCGTCCTCTCTGGCCTGTATTTACGTGATCACCACCATCCGGTGATATCTCGTTTCCAAACAGCTGCAGTCCGCTGATACAGCACTGACTGTAACAAAAACACTCTTATCATACCACATGCTCTTCCGCTTTCCAACATTTTCGTGTATACTTCATGTAAAACAAAGAAAGGAAATTACTGTATTTTTCATATAATATCACAAAATACAGTCTGGGAAAGTATTCTTATGGAAATTGAACGAAAGTATCTGGTCACTGCACCGCCCTCAGACTACCACACCTGGGAGGCCGTTCAGATGGAGCAGGCTTATCTCTGCACCGAGCCGGTTGTACGCGTCCGCAGGGAAAATAATTCCTATGTGCTCACCTATAAATCAAAAGGGCTCCTTGCGCGGGAGGAGTACAATCTTCCGCTCACAAAGGAAGCCTATGAGCATCTGCTCTCAAAGGCCGATGGCATCATCATCAAAAAGACTCGCTATAAAAAGCCGATCAGCGGAACCGAACTTGTGATCGAGCTCGACGTTTTTTCCGGGACCTATGAAGGGCTGATGCTGGCGGAGGTAGAATTTCCAGATATGGAAGCGGCGGAGCACTTTGTGCCTCCGGCCTGGTTCGGAGAAGATGTAACCCTCTCAGGAAAATACCAGAACAGCAGGCTGAGCCAGATGCGCTGAAAAGACAACGAAAAAGAAGCAGGGAGTTCTGCTGCAAAACTGCAGAACTCCCTGCTTTTTTCGATACGTGATCATAAAAGATTACTTCTTCGCGATGTATTTGCGGATATCCAGTGCGATCGCTACGATGATAACGATACCCTGTACAATGTACTGATAGTTGGTCGGGATTCCAAGGAACTGCATGGAGGATTTCAGCAGCTCGAATACGAGAACACCGATGACAACACCGGAGATACGGCCGATACCACCGTTTACGGATACACCGCCGATGGTGCAGGCTGCGATTGCCTCCAGCTCGTAACCCTGACCCATGTTAACGCTGGCACCGCCGGCCTTTGCGCCGAGAAGGAAGCCTGCGATCGCATACAGAGCGGCTGCGGTTACGTAGATGATGATCTTGGTTTTCTTTGTATTTACGCCGGAAACTTCTGCTGCCTGCTCATTTCCACCGATAGCGTACATATATTTGCCGTGAGGCATCTTGTTATATACAAACCACATTACAATACCAACTGCTAAAGCGATCAGGAACAGATAAGGGATAAAACCAAATAACTGTCCTTTTGCAACCTCTGTGTAAGCAGCACGATAACCACCAATAGGAGTTGCGTTGGTATAAACCAGGCAGACACCGTATACGATTAGCTGCATACCTAAGGTTCCGATGAATGCAGGAACCTGCAGATAAGAAACTACGATACCGTTGATAGCACCAAAGATAGCACATACAGCTACACAGATAAGCAGTACAGCTGCTACCCACCATACACCATAAAATGGCATGTTAGGGAAGAACTTGCCGCTGTAATCAGCCTTCTGAAGTAAAGTACCTGCCAGGCAGGCAGATAAACCTACCATACGTCCTGCAGAAAGGTCAGTACCTTTGGTGATCAGACACCCGGATACGCCGCAGGCGATGATGAAACGTGGTGCTACGTTAAGTGCAATATTTTTTAAGTTGGAGCCGGATACGAATGTCGGCTGCATGATACCGGTGTAAATAGCTAATAACACCAGAACGACTATAATTCCGTTATTAATAAGGAAATCCTTTAAATTAAATTTTTTCGCTGTCATGGCTTAATCCTCCTACTTGGACTCTGTGGTTGATTTTCCCTGAAGATCAAACTGTGTCGCAAAGGACATAATTCTCTCCTGGGTTGCTTCTTCCCCTTCTACTTCGCCGGTGATATGTCCGTTACACATTACAATGATACGGTTGGACATACCGATCAGCTCCGGCATTTCAGAAGAGATCATGATAATGGACTTGCCCTGTTTTACCAGGTCGATCATGATCTGATAGATCTCATACTTGGCACCTACGTCAATACCTCTTGTAGGCTCATCCATGATCAGGATATCCGGGTTGTTTGCCAGCCAGCGGGCGATGATAACCTTCTGCTGATTACCACCGGAAAGAGACTGGATCAGTGTCTTTCCACTAGGAGTCTTGATGTTCAGCTTCTGGATGCTGTCTTTTACAACTGCATCTACTTTCTTCTGATCGATCACACCGTTGTTTGTATAGTTCTTATAAGAAGCGATCGCAGTGTTATCGTTGATGCTTAAGCAGCCTAAGATACCAGTTCCACGACGATCCTCTGTGATCATACCAATGGAATTATCAATGGCATCTTCCGGCTTTTTAATATTTACCTTCTTGCCAAGGACTTCTACTGTACCGCTGGCAATATGTCTCATGCCGAAGATTGCTTCCATCATCTCTGTTCTCTGTGCGCCTACCAGACCGCCGAATCCAAGGATCTCGCCTCTCTTTAACTCAAAGGAACAATCCTGGAAGGAACGTTCATGAATGCTGCACAGGTGCTCTACCTTCAGAATCGTCTCATCTGTTCTGTAATCTTCCTTTGGAGGATATACATTGGTCAGCTCACGTCCAACCATCTGTTTTACGATCTCATCATCGGAAATATCCTTTACTTCCCAGGATCCTACATATGTACCATCTCGCATAATAGTAATATCGTCTGCGATCTGACGGATCTCAGCCATCTTATGGCTGATATATATCATAGAAACGCCTCTGGACTTTAAGTCCCTGATAATGCGGAACAGCGCTTCTACTTCATTATCAGTCAGAGAGGATGTAGGCTCATCCAGGATCACGATCTTCGCGTGCTGGCTGACTGCCTTTGCGATCTCTACTGACTGCATCTGTCCAATTGACAATGTTCCCAGTTTTGCCTTAGGATCAAAATTCATTTTTACATCTTTTAACCATTTCTCAGCTTCACTGTTCATGGTCTTGTGATCCACCATTTTAAGAGGACCAACACTCTTCATGGGATATCTTCCCAGATACATATTTTCTGCAATGGAACGATCCGGTATTGGCTGAAGTTCCTGATGAACCATCGCCAGGCCCTTGCGAAGGGCATCATCCGGATTTGTTATCTCCGTTTTTTCACCATCAATAATGATCTGTCCTTCATCCATCTTATAAATGCCGAAAAGACATTTCATAAGGGTGGATTTTCCGGCGCCGTTTTCCCCCATCAGCGCATGGACAGTTCCGGGACGTACTTTCAAGTTTATCCCATCCAGTGCCTTTACGCCAGGGAAGCTTTTACTGACTCCTATCATTTCCAGTCTGTACTGCTCTGCCATCCCGTTACTCCTTTCAATTCCTGTGACGCTTTTTCTATGCCCTCCGGGAGCATATTTTCCTTAAAAATCGGGTGTGACGGAATGACCCGCACACCCGATAAATAGTCAGTTAACTGTAACTTATTTTAACTTGTCAAGGATTTCCTGTGCATTTGCGTTAGTAACCTTGATGTAGTCTACAGGGATCTTTGCATCAACTTCTTCGCCGCTGATGAACTGAACAGCTGCGTCTGCTGCTGCCTTAGCCTGTGAGAAGTGATCGTTAAATACAGTACCGGTCTGCTTGCCATCAATAACGTTCTGAACTGCCTCGGTCAGAGCATCTACACCTACTAAGTAGATATCTTCATTTACCTTACGTCCAGCTGCTTCGATTGCCTGTAAAGCGCCCAGTGCCATTGCGTCGTTGTTGCAGAAGATAACTTCGATCTTGTCGCCGTACTGGTTTAAAGCATCCTGTGCGATCTGCTGAGCCTTAGCCTGATCCCAGTCACCACGCTGCTTTAACAGTTCTTCTACTTCTACGCCAGCGTCTGTTAATGCCTTAACGGAGAATTCAGTTCTGTACTGGGCATCTACGTTCTCAGGGTCGCCCTGGATCATGATGTAGGAAACTTTTCCATCACCATTGATATCGCCCTTGGTCTCTGTCTCTAAGATCTCTTCGCCCTGATAGGTACCGGACTGTCTTGCATCACAGCCTACATAAGTAGCGTTGATCTTTTCGTCAACCCATCTCTGCTCTTCTGCCTCATCTGGCTCACGGTTGATGTAAACAACAGGAATTCCTGCTTCTTTACACATATCTGTGATCTCCGGTGCGGAAGAAGCCTGTACCAGGTTCAGGATCAGAACATCATACTTCTGGGTAATGAAGTTGTTGATCTGGTTGGTCTGCTCTGCCTGATCGCCCTTACCATCCTGGATAACTACGTTCTCTGGCTTAAATCCTAAATCTTCGGTCAGATAACGCTGCAGTTCCTGTCTGTACAGAGTCATAAAGTTATCATCGAATTTATAAATGCTGATGCCCACTTTCTTATCAGCAACATCTGCTGTTCCAGCTGCATTTGCTGCAGTCTCTGCTGCTTCCTTAGCTGCCTCTGTAGCTGCTTCGCTTGCTGCTGCAGTTTCCTTAGCTGCTTCAGTAGGAGCTGCTGTTGTAGCGGTGTTTCCGCCGCCGCAGGCTGCCAGTGAAAGTGCCATTGCGGATGCCATAGCTGCTGCTGTAACTTTCTTAACTAATCTCATAATTGTAATCCTCCCTATACATATGATTTTGTTTTTTTATCGCTTTTGGTGTTTTTTCCTTAACGACAAGCACATTATAAATCCGCGTTGTGCATTTTTCTATAAGATTTTTTAAGGAGTATTATGAAATTTCTTTGATTTTACATTATTGCTGAAAAAAATTATTATTTTTATGTCATTTATTGTCAGTTCCTGCAATATCCGCCTGGGTCAGTCCTTTCTGGCTGCACCAGAAATATTTTCCGTTTTCCAGTTTTATGCTCTCATCAATGGGAAGTCCCCGGCTTAAAGAGGCTGCGATCCCGAAAATAGCGTTTGCATAGCCTTCTTTATCCGCTTCTACAGTTCCAAAAAGCTTTCCTGCCTTCAGCGCTTCCACACCGGGAGGCGTTGCATCGATACCTGCTAATTTGATCGTTCCGGGAAGGATCCCCGCCCGCTCAATGGCATCGATCGCGCCTAAGGCCATATCATCATTATTGCAGATGACCAGTTCGATCTGGTCCGGATAGTCGGTAAGCCACTGTTCCATCATGGCAGATGCCTGGCTGCGTTCCCAGCTGGCAATGCCGCCTGTGATTTTTTCCAGAGGAACTCCCCCGTCTTTTAATGTCTGGATAGACCATTCTGTACGGATCAGGGAGTCCTGGTGATTGCTTTCCCCTTCTAAAAGTACATAGCTGACGGTTCCATCCCCGTTCCGGTCCAGGCTTGCAGGATCCTTCCTGTAGGCATCTACCAGGATCTTTCCTTCCAGAACAGCAGACTCTTTTGCGTCTGCCCCTACATAATAAAGCTTCTCCCACCGGTTCATATCCTCTTCCACTGGTTCCCTGTTAAAAAAGATCACAGGCACATCTGCTGCCATGGCTTTATCAATGACAACAGAAGCTGCAAAGCGATCTACGATATTCACACACAAGGCATTGCATCCTAACTCCAGCAGCCGGTCCACCTGGTTGTTCTGGGTATTCTGGTTGCTTTTTGCATCCAAAATATCCAGTGTCACCTTGATCCCCTCTGTCCGTTCATATTCTTTCGCCTTTTCTTCGATATAAGAACGCAGGGTGCTGATAAAGGTATCATCCCCCCTGTAAAGAAGAAGTCCCACACGTATTTCCTTGGACGCCGCCTCTTTTTTTGCTCCGTTTCCTGCCAGGATAAACACCGCGATAATTACGATGATCGCAAACATACCAAAAAGCATTACTCCGGTTCCTTTTGTTTTCTTCATCCTTTTTACCCCCTATTCCATTGGATAGAGCATTTTCTCATATGCACCGGAAGCCAGTTCCTGCTGATCCAGATAGACCGGATCTAATAAAGTCTCCTGCTTTTGTCTGCTTCCGTGAATGGCTTCCACTGCTTTTTTTATGCTTAAATATCCCTGGCTGAACTGGTCATAGGTCACAAGTCCGTCAATAATACCCTGATCCAGGAGATTTAAGATCCCCGTAGTAGAACCAATGCCATAAAGGGCAGATACATGATCCCTGTAAACAGAGCTTTCATTTAAGATAGAAGCTGTCCGGTCCAAAGACTGCACATCCAGAGCCACCACTTCTACCGGACCGGTCCCCGGATAGACTGTATTTTCGATCACCTTGCGAAAAGCCTTTCCTTCTTTATCTACATATAACTCATAAGAGATCCCCTGGTCATTTAAAACAGAGCAGACCCCTTCGTAGGCGTCCTGTACGCCGTTATAAGCCATTCCCTGGGCAAACAAACACACTTTTTCACCTGGAAGGTTCTTTTCTGCTGCTTTTTCTCCCAATATTCTTCCGGCTTCAAAATAATCAATGAGAATAGAGTCTGTCACAAAATCACTGGGGGAAGACGCGCTTACAAAAATCACCGGGCATCCTGGATTTAAACTTTCTAACGCCATAACCGCCGCCTTTTCCTCTGCCGGTTCGATCACCACAGCACCTGCCCCGTCCCGGATCTCCCTGGTGGTCAGTTCCACCTGCTGATCCTGATCTTTTCGGTCATAAAGAGTGATCAACCTTACATCACTTCGCAGATCTGTAGCTGCCTTTTCCATTCCTTTTCTGAAATTCTGATAATAATCGTCCGTGTCTTCGCTTAAGATTACAGAAATGGAGTCGATCTGTACAGCCCGCTCTTTTATGATCAGATCTGTAGAAGACATCAGAAACAGAAGGACCAGAAACACAGCCCCTGCGCATAAAAGCATTTTTTCTCTTCTAGGCATGTTTCTCCTCCTTCTTTGCATTTTGCTCTTTTAATGCTTCTTCTTTTGCTATTTCTTCATATGAAACAGCCGGCAGATGCATCAGCACTGTCGTTCCTTCATCCGGTTCTGAATTTATGGAAAGACCATAGTCTTTTCCAAAATACAGATGGATCCTCTCATTTACGTTCTTTACGCCAATGCCGGAACCCCGCCTGGAAGGGACATGGCTGGTATCTGTAAACAGACGCTCTACCTGTTCTTCGGTCATGCCAAGTCCATTGTCCTCTACGCTTAAATACAGATCGTTGTTCTCTTTCCATGCCCGTATTTTGATCTCGCCGTCACCATCCATAAATTCCATTCCATGATAAATGGCATTTTCCACCATAGGCTGTAAAATAAGCTTCAGACTGGCAAGTCCTAATACCTCGTCCTCTGCCTCAATAGAATAAGAGAATTTATTTTTATAGCGCATATGCTGGATCATCAGGTAGTTTCGCACATGCTCCAATTCGTCCCGCACCGGGATAATACTTTTTCCCTTACTTAAACTGATGCGGAAGAAACGTGCCAGCGCCGTTACTGCTTTCACCGCCTCTGACTGCTTTTCATTTTCGATCATCCATACGATGATATCCAGTGTATTGTAGAGGAAATGGGGATTGATCTGGGACTGTAACGTATCAAACTCGCTTTTTCGCTTGGACTCATGTTCTGCCACAATATCATCCATAAGACGTTTGATCTGCCTTGCCATGTTCTGGATGGATTTTCCCAAATGCTGGATCTCGTAGGATCCACCTGTATAAACTTCTGTTTCCAGATTTCCTTCCTCGATCTGATTGACAGATTTTTCCAGTTCCTTAATGGGGTCTGTAATACGGGAAGAAATATAGGAGTTGATGATGGTCAGAATAAACAACACCAGTGCAATAATAAACACGATCAAAATACGTGTCTTAATAGCGTTTAAAGATACTGTGTCAAGAGGCATGACACCTACGATCTTCCAGCCTGTATAACCTACTGTTTTTATAGATACTACCCGGGTCTGTCCCTGCCATTGCTCCTGATAATTTCCATCCCTTAAAATGGCTGTGTTATCATTATTTTCCATTGCAAGGCCGGAGCTGATCAGCTGGCCGTTCGGGTGATAGATCAGGTCCCCGTTGCTGTCTGTAAGATAAACATAGCCTCCTTTTGCCAGGTTCATTCCGTCAAACAGCTGTTCCAGACTGTTATAGCGCAGATCAATGAGCAAAACGCCCTGATCTGTATAAGGACCGTCTGTGATCTCTACTGCTCTTGCCACAGATACCACCCAACGATACTGGCTGTCTCCTGTATCAAAAATATGCTGTACATGAGGCATGGAAAAATGAAGATTTTCTGTTTTTTCCAATGCCGCCGTAAACCAGTCCTGATCTGCCACCTGGGCATTGTTTTTTAATCTTGCTGCAGGAACAGACTCAAGCAGTTCTCCTTCTTTGGAAAACAGGGCGATATTTTCTACATTGTCTTTATTATTATCATAAAGAAGGGTGATCTCCCCGTTAATAGAACCATCTGAGAGATCGGCATTTTTGATCACGCCGTAATACAGGGAGTCTGAAAGTTTCATTACCAGACGCAGGTAGGAGTCCATGGTCCGGCCTAACTGATTGATAAGAATGTGATTTTCCTCCTGAAGGGCAGAGGACATCTGCCCTGACAGCCGTCCATAAAGGGACACTCCGATAAAAACGCTGGCTGCCAGAGCAGTAATGGTGAAATACATAAAGATAATAGAACGGATACTGGCATTTTGAAGCCGGTGTTTTCGCTGTTTCAAAAACATTATTTTGCTCCTCTGAATTTTGTAGGTGAGATACCAAAACGTTTCTTAAACACGTAGCTGAAATAATTCTGCTCCTGATATCCTACTTTTGCCGCGATCACATAGGTCTTGTCATCCGTTTTATTTAAAAGCTCCACAGCTTTGTCTAACCGCACTTCCGTCAGATAAGCCACATAGGTCTTTCCTGTTTCTTTCTTAAACATGGTGGAGAAATAAGCCGGGCTCATATGCAGGTGACGGCAGATCTTCTCCACAGACAGATCCGCATCCTGATAATTGTCCATAATATACTGTCTGGCTTCCTGGATCACCTGTTTTGTGGTATTATCACGCTCTGTATTTACAGACTGGTTTACTGCTGTGGCCGCCTGGAGAAGCCATTTTACAAAATCTTCCTTTTTCTGGGTGCTGGAGATCAGGACAAAGGCCTCATTTAAGTCAGACTCTCCCTGGAAAATGGTCTCCATATCCAGATCATACATCTGCACCAGCTGGATCATACAGTTTAACACACTTAACATATAGGTCTGGCACTGACGCTGATGGACTTTTGCATCACTGATCTTGTCGGCAATTTTATGTACCACTTCTTCGATCTTTTCCTGAGGGCCGAATTTTACAGCACCTACCAGCTCTGCCTCGTCTTTGCTGTCAAACTGCAGTTTTCCCCTGCTTACCGGCTCCACATCGTTAATGTAAATGGTATTTCCGGCTCCTACGATGGCCTTATAGCCTAAGGCATTTACCGCATCTTTATAAGACTCACAGATCATTCCCAAGTCCTGTGTGCTGTGACCGATACCAATGGTGATGGGAACTGCAAGGATCTTTCTGGTCTCTTTGCAGATATCACTTAATACAGCAGTCAGCCCGGTCTGAGTATTTTCCTCATCAATCGCTGCGATCACACCGATCTGGGCATCGCTGCTGCCGGTAGAATTAAAAGTTGAAAAACGGCAGTATTTTCCCAGCTTTTCCTCTAAGATCTGCATAACAGAAATAGGGATCAGGTCCTGTTCACGGTGGATCGCCAGTTCCCCTTCGCCCTCTTCTTCCGGCCGGTCAATGCCTACCGCTGCTGCGATCCATTTCTGTGCACCTGAAAGAGGAATGCCGTATTCTTTTAAACGTGTTTCAACGGTCTCAGAAGCAACCGGGGCATTTACCAGCTCATTTAAAAACTGCTCACGAAGGATCGGCAGGCTTTTTATATAATTTTCACGCAACAAACTTACATTTCGCTTCTGCTCGATCTCCTGGTCCAGATTTGCCTTGATCTTCTTTAAAATGGCAGTCAGCTCTTCTACGTTTACCGGCTTTAATATGTACTCAGTTACATTTAATTTAATAGCCTGCTTCGCATACTCAAAGTCATCGTAACCAGAGAAAATAACGATCTTCATAGACGGGTATTTCTGGCGCACACGCTCTGCCAGTGTCAGTCCGTCCATATAAGGCATGCGAATGTCGGTTAAGATCAGGTCAGGCTCCAAAGCTTCAATCTTTTCTAAGGCATCTTCCCCGTTTTCCGCATCCCCTGCTACTAAAAATCCATTTTCCTCCCATTTGATCTTGCGGATAATGCTCTTTCTTACCTCTTCCTCATCATCTACAAGGATAATACGATATAGTTTCATGTATTTTGTCCCCTTTTTATTTTATCCCATATAGCAAAGCGTTGCAGATTGCCGCTGCTACGTTGCTTCCACCTTTTCTTCCTTCTGCCACGATGTAAGGCGTGTCTTTCAATGAAAGGATCAGTTCTTTGGACTGGATCACATTCACAAAGCCTACCGGCGCACCGATGATCAGGGCCGGTTTTATTTTTCTCTCCTGGATCAGCTCATACAGGCGGATCAGGGCCGTTGGGGCATTTCCAATGGCAAAGATACAGGGTCTTGTTCCGTCTCCAAACAGATTGGCTGCCTTATCCATACTTGCAACCGCTCTTGTGCTGCCGTTTTTCTTTGCCTCTGCTGCCACATCTTCATCTGCCATAAAGCATAAAGCTTCTCCTCCGTAGCTTTCCAGCCGCTTTTTATTTACGCCGGACCAGCCCATTTTCGTATCAGTAATGATCACTGCTCCCTTTTTAATGGCTTCTCTTGCCTTTTCTACAGCATTTTCGGAAAATTTCAGATGATCTGCATAATCAAAATCCGCTGTTGTGTGGATAGCACGCATGATCACCGGTGCCTGTTCCGGTTCCAGTTCCTTTCCCATTGCTTTTAATTCTTCCCCGATGATCTCAAAGCTTCTGTGTTCTATATCCGCCGGAAGCACCTGTTCTATATGCACCTTCTCTTCCAGCCCCATGATCTCATATATCTTTTCCATATCCAGACTCTCCCGCAGTATTTCTGCCAGTTTATCATACTGTTCTTCCTTATATGCTATGTAATCCATCTGCCCTGCCATTTCCAGGGTAATGCCCTTTCTGGCTGCCAGGGCAGTTGCTATGGTTTCGCAGATGCCGGGGGCATCAAATACGCCATGGACATAGGAACCATACAGGTTTTTCCGGTTCCAGCCACAGGGGATACCCCTGGCTTCTCTGCCATTTGCACTTTCTCCTGCATTTAACAGGCACAGTGGCTGTTCTTTTTCCCGGCTCTTTGTACGGCCCATATGGATCTCATAACCAGTTAATCTCTTTCCGGAAAGTTCCCTGAAACAGCCGTAAAGTTCCCCGAATCGGCCTTCTGTCTGGGTGCGTACTTTTTCTTCTTCAAATTCTGTTTCTACCGGGAAGAGGCCCATTCCATGGATCTTTCCTTTATGGGATGACTCAATGGCATGTTCGTCCACCAGCCATTCTCCCATCATCTGGAAACCGCCGCAAATTCCCCATACAGGAACCTGGCGGGCTGCCAGCTTAAGGATCGCTGCTTCCAGGCCGTTCTGGCGCATCCACAATAAATCATCAATGGTATTTTTCGTTCCCGGAAGGATCACCATGTCTGGCGTTTTTAATTCAGAAGGCTTTGAGACATAACGGATGGAGACCTCATCCATACGCTCAAATACATCCATATCTGTAAAGTTGGAAATTTTTGGAAAACGGATCACCGCAATGTCGATGCAGCCCTTCTGTCTTGTATTTCCCAGTTTGCTGCTTAAGCTGTCCTCATCTTCGATATCTACATTCATATAGGGGACAACGCCTGCCACCGGTATCTTACAAAGATCTTCTAACTGGCGAAGTCCCGGCTCCAGGATCGACTTATCTCCCCGGAATTTATTAATGATAAGCCCTTTTATGCGGTTACGCTCTTCAGGCTCTAAAAGTTCTACTGTGCCGTAAAGCTGGGCGAACACACCGCCCCGGTCAATATCCCCGGCAAGGAGCACCGGCGCATCTACCATGGCAGCCAGTCCCATGTTTACAATGTCATCGGATTTTAAGTTGATCTCTGCCGGACTTCCTGCGCCTTCAATGACGATCACGTCATAGGCTTCGTCCAGACGTTTGTATGCTTCCATGATCTGTGGGATCAGCTGCTTTTTGTAGGCAAAATAGTCTTTTGCCCGCATATTTCCGATGGAAACACCGTTTACGATCACCTGGGAACCCACATCGGTAGTGGGTTTGAGCAAAATAGGGTTCATATCCGCAGAAGGCTTTACTCCTGCCGCCTCTGCCTGGACCACCTGTGCCCGGCCCATTTCCAGGCCGTCTTCTGTAATAAAGGAGTTAAGAGCCATGTTCTGGGATTTAAAAGGCGCTGTTTTATAGCCGTCCTGGGCGAAAATGCGGCACAGGCCCGCTGCGATCAGACTTTTTCCCGCATTGGACATGGTTCCCTGTATCATAATGGATCTTGCCATGGTTTTATTCCTCCTTTTCAGGTCTGTGGGGTGCTTGTGTTGGATTGGCATCCGTATATACGGTATCTGTATGTTTTGTATCTGTACATTTTATATCTGTACGTTTGGTGACTGTACATTGGGAAAGTTTGTGTAAGAACTCTCTGTTTTCTTCTTCTGTTTTTACGCAGATGCGGTAGCAGGATGCGTCCAGGCCCGGATAATTGGAGCAGCTGCGGATGAGGACGCCCTGTTTTAGCATGCGGTCGTACAGGCTGTCTGTTGCTCCTTCCAGAGTCTTTTCCTTAAAGAAAATATAATTGGCCTGGGACGGATAGACGATATAGCCCAGTTCTGTTAATGCCGCCTCCATTTTTTTTCTCTGCTCATGGACCAGTTTTCTGGTTTTTAATACATATTCTGTCTCTTTTAAGGCTGCAATGCCTGCTCTCTGGGCCAGTCCTGACACAGACCAGGGCTGTCTTACCTGACAGATCTTTGTTAAAACATCTTCGTTACTGCATAAAGCGTAACCTAAACGCAGGCCTGCCATGGCATAGATCTTGGTAAATGCCTTTAAAACAAAGACATGGGAGAGCTTCTCTAAAAACGGAATAATGCTGTAAGCTTCCGGTTCATCTAAAAACTCTTCAAAACACTCATCCACAACCAGAAAGGTATTTGTTTTTTCGCAGGTTTCAGCCAGTTTTAAGACCTGCTCTTTTTTTACGGTAATGCCGGTTGGGTTGTTGGGGTTGCACAGGAATAAAATGTCGTAGCCGTTGTTGGCTTCTGATGTAGATTTCTGTTGGTCAGAACAACCGACTGCGGTAGTATTATAAGTGGCATTAGCCCGTTCCAGCGTTTTACACAGTTCCTCCACATCCAGACGATAGCCATTTTCCTCTTTGAGATAAAAAAGATCAATATCACAGTCCACTGCCTTCAATGCCTGCTCATATTCCAGGAAAGAAGGAGCTAAAAGCAGTGCTTTTTTCGGCTTTAAGGCAAATGCAAGTCCAAAGATCAGATCCGCTGCCCCATCACCGCAGAGGATCCAGTCCTGAGTCACCTTATGGTAGTCAGCTAATGCCTTTACCAGATCCCTGCACTGGCTGTCCGGGTAAACGCAGCAGACTGGCTCTTCTATACAACGGGCCAGCTCTTCTTTTACTCCCTGAGGCAGTCCTAAAGGATTGATATTGGCGGAATAGTCTATAGAAACTTTATTGCTGTAAATGTCACCGCCGTGTTGATATTTGGTATGCATATGAATTCCTTCTTTCCAAAATGAATATCTATACTCTGTTCATCTCCCAGCCCGGCTGGGGATGATCTTGAACCAGTTATTTGAATATCTGTATTTGTATTTCCGTGATTATCACCTATCACCTGACTGCTGCCAGGATCATTAACAGCACCACCATCAGTATCCCCTCTGCCAGGAACATTAAAAGAGAGGCTTTCCAGATATCCTCCGGGACGATCTCCCTGTCATTATCCCCGATAAACTGCTTTTTGTGAAGAACCCCAAAATACCAGGCATCCCCGGCAAGACGTAAATGAAGGGCTCCGGCACAGGCGGCTTCTCCGTGGGCTGAGTTGGGGCTGGCATGTTTACGCCGGTCTCTTAAAAATATGCGCCAGGCATTTTTTCCGTCTGCTCCCGGAAGCAGGTACGCTGCCAGCGTCAGCAGACAGCCGGAAATGCGGGCCGGAATGAAATTTAACACATCATCCAGCTTTGCAGCTGTCCGGCCAAATAAAATGTATTTATCATTGGTATAGCCGATCATGGAGTCCATGGTATTCACTGCCTTGTAAAAAGTGCCGCCTACCGGTCCGAAAATGGCCATAAACAGGAACGGGGCAATCACACCGTCTGAGGTATTTTCTGCCACTGTCTCCACCGCCGCTCTGGTAATACCTGCTGTGTCCAGAACACTGGTATCACGGCCTACGATCATGGAAACTGCCTTTCTGGCTCCTTCTGTATCTCCCTTTTTCAGTTCTTTGCATACCTTCATACTCTCCACACAAAGGCTTTTTGCAGCCAGAAGCTGATAACAGAAAAAGCTTTCCAGAATAAATCTTGCAGTAAGGCCAAGATATCTTCCCGTTATATGAAAGAGCAGACCAGGCATAATGATCCAGAAAAGACACATGATCAGGGTAAGACAGATTCCTGCAAACCGTGGCTTTTCAGGAAAAAGTTTTCGCAGTCTCTTCTCCAGTCCGCTTATCATATTTCCCATCAGGCGTATCATATGGGGAAAATGATAGGGATCCCCAAAGATCCAGTCCAGAATACTGCCTGTTAAAAGGGCCAGCCCATGAAGCTGCCACAATTGTATCCATTCCATGTTACTATCCTTTCGTTTCTCTTATACCATTTGGCGTTATTACTGTTCATGCATTGCGCGACCAGCAATGGAATTTGCCGTGGTTTCACATTGAAATACAGCAAATTGCACCTTTTTCTCCCTACTTTAACCGCGTTCCAATCCCACAGCAGACCCGCCAGACTTCCTCTGACTTTTCTGCCAGCAGACAGCAGATGCGGCCTGTTTCTTCCCTGTATTCCCGTTCAAAGGGATCAATTGGGACAATACCGTAACCAATCTCATCTGTAACTAAAATGCGGTCCGGGTTGGCGTTATAAATGGTTTCTGCCAGATTTTTCCAGTTGTGAAGACCTGCAGATGTTGTTTCAAATAAAGCTGTTTCCTGCTCATCCGGCAATCCCAATGTCTCATCTTTTTTTAAAATCCGGCGTACCAGCAGGTGAAAATTCCGGCACCAGGTGGAAGTAAGAAATTCTTCCCAGGTGGATGTTTCCCCATCTGCCCAGTGATCTGCCTTTGGATCTTTCTGATGATCTTCCTGAGTTTTTCCTTTTTCCTGTACCCTATTTTCAAAATGTTCTTTTGCAAAGGAAGACTTTCCCTGACATCTTCCTCCAATGACCATGATCATTCGATTTTTCTCCTTCGGTTCTCCTATGCTTATGAACCCTGTTTTCAACTTATTTTTACAAGTTCAGATATTTTCACATTATTCTCAATAAAAATGCCACTACCGTCAGACATATCAGTTCCTCTGCCTGCAGGAAAAATCCAGCCAGGTCTCCGGTAATACCTCCGAAATTCTTTTTGGACCATTTATCATACCAGGCAAAAAGCACTCCCTGAAGCACCAGGCAGACTCCATAAACTTCCAGTCCCTGTACGCCCCAGATGCCAAAAGCCAGCACTGCAAGGAGCACCAATGACAGGAGCAATATTTTCTTATCCAGCTTTTTCTCAGAAGCCTGGGAAAAGGCAGCTGCCAGCCCATTGTTTTTCGCTGACGGAAACATGACTACGGAAAGGCCGCTGAACACCCGCTCACTGAATAAAAACAGCACCGGGTAAAACATGGCCTTTCCCCGGGCATTTTCACAAAATTCATACATGCTTCCTGTATATAATAACAGATATACAACCGCACAGATCACTGCAAACGCCCCTAAATGGGGATCTTTTAGTATTTCCAACTTTTTCGTTCTGTCTCCATAGGAATGGACCGCATCCATAGTGTCCATAAAACCGTCCATATGGATGCCCCCTGTTACAAGAAAGGGGATGGCCGACGCCCAGAGAAATCTTATCCCCACAGACAGATTAAACTGCGCTGCAATAAAGAGCCAAAGCCCTAAAAGGCATCCTTCTATAACACCTACCAGCGGAAAAAAGCACATGGCATGGCTCATTTTTTCCTTGGTCCACTCTACCTGGGGTACAGGGATCTTTGAATACATGGAAATTGCGATCAGACAGGACTCCAACCATTTCATAATTACACTTCTGCTCCTTTTTTCATAACCGGTATACCGTATACTACTTCAACTACCTCTGAAGCCATTTTCGCCAGACGGCAGTTAACAAGACCTAAAAGGCGGATATACTCTAAGGTTTCCTTTTCATACATTTCCCCATCAGAGCCTACTTCATTGGTGATCACTGCGAAAAAATCAGCTGCTTCATCAATTTTGGCAATGTCAGCGCAGATCTTTTCCGCCAGCGCTTCTGTGCGTCTGCCAGGTTCTAATTCTGTTCCAAAAGAACTGCCAAACATTTCATTGGCTGTGAGATTGGAAACACATTCCAGCAACACTGCCAGTTTATTATTTCCAGTTTTTTCCACCCGTCCCACATCTTTCGGACTCTCAATGGTAATAAATCCTTTTCCCTGGCGAAGCTTTTTGTGCCGCTCTACCTTTTTCCTGCCTTCTTCCCCGAATACTTCCATAGTGGCAATATAATACCGGGTCATTTCTCCTGCTTCCAGTATTCTTTTTTCTCCATAGGCAGATTTACCGCTGCCGCTTCCCCCGGTGATCAGTATCATAGCTATTCTTTATCCTCGTTTTTATCTTCTTCAAAATGACAGTAAGGCTTTACCTGTATATCCTGAAAGGTATCCATTTTGCTGTAAATAGTAAGGGCCATATCAAGCATAGGGAAAAACGCAGCTGCTCCCGTTCCTTCTCCCAGGCACATTCCCGCCTGAATGGCTGCTTTTAAGCCAAGACTGGCTAAAACTGCCTGTCCTGCCGGTTCCGCGGACACATGGGAAGCCAGAAGATAGTCAGCCACAGCCGGACAAAGCTTCACTGCCGCCAGAGCTGCTGCCCCGGTAATAAGGCCGTCTAAAACCACCGGGATCCGCCAGTAGGCACAGCCAAGATAAAAACCTGTCAGTGCCGCCAGATCCAGGCCGCCTACTTTTGATAAAACATCGATCCCGTCAGAAGGATCCGGTCTGTGGATACGGATTCCCTCTTTGATCACTTCTATTTTACGCCTGAGACCTGCATGATCAAGACCTGCGCCTCTGCCTGTTACCACCTCTGGATCCAGACCTGTAAGTACAGAGATCACAGCGCTGGAAGTGGTGGTATTTCCAATGCCCATTTCTCCTGTACCAGCCAGATCACAGCCTTTTTCATGTAAGATACCGGCTACCTCGATCCCCACTTCCAATGCTTTTACAGCCTCTTTTCTGGTCATGGCAGGTTCTTTTAAGAAATCTCTGGTTCCCCAGGCGATCTTACGGTCTAAAATTCCGGTTTCTGTCATATCCGCCGCGATCCCCACATCTACAGGAAGGACTTCTGCCCCTGCACAGGCTGCCATCAGGCAGACGCAGGATCTTCTGGCTGCCATATTTTTGGCAACTGCTGCTGTTACGTCCTGTCCTGTCTGGGTCACACCTTCTGCTACGATCCCATTGTCCGCGCACATGATCACAATACATTTTTTATCCAGGGAAAATTCTTCCCGCCTTTTTACCCCTGCAATGCGGCAGATATCTTCTTCTAACACGCCTAAACTGTTTAATGGCTTTGCCACCCGGTCCCAGTGGGCTTTTGCTGACTTTACTGCTTCTTTATCAATCGGTTTTATCCCCTTTAACACAGTTTCCGGGGAAACAGTCTGTTTCTGGTTCATTTTACTGCTGCCTCTTTCTTTTCATTCTGTATCTGTCACAGGCCTGTACAAACCGTTCCCCAAAACCTTCCAGGGAAGGATAATACAAATGGGGAAAACCTGCCATTACCTGATTTTTTACAGTGACGCAGGGCCAGCTGCGCTTTCCTGTTGGCTTTTTTGCCTGCATTTTGAGTTCATTTTCATCCTGGGTACTTTCCCAGTAATGGAATTCATGACCTTTGATGGTCTCGCCTGCTTTTAAATACAGACTGTCCTTTTCTGTCTGTACCGTAATATAGCCGAAATGAGAATTTTTTCCTTTTTTGTAGCCTTTCCCGGAAAATACACCTGCCATCTCATAGCCGGTTCCATTTTCATCTTCCAGTTCTTTTAAAAGATAGAGATAACCGCCGCACTCTGCCAGAATGGGCATATCTTCCTCTGCTTTCCGGCGGATCTCATTTCGTATGGTCTCATTTTCTTCCAGCGCTTTTGCATAAAGCTCCGGATAACCGCCGCCAAGTAAAAGACCATCCAGATCATCTGGAAGATGCTTATCATGGACAGGGCTGAACCGGACGATCTGAACGCCCTGTTTTTCCAAAAATTCCAGATTGTCCCGATAGTAGAAGCAGAAAGCTTCATCCCAGGCAACGCCCAGACGGATGGGAATAGCTGAATGTGAGATTTTTTCTCCTGCAAATTGGTTTTGCAAAACCAAATCAGCATTTTTCTGAGCTTCACACTTCTGGCTGGAACCATCTGCTGTCACAGTCACAGACCCTAGCACATCTATATCTGCTTTTTCTCCCAGCTTAAGTAATACATCCACATCCAATGTCTTCTCCAGACAGTCACCTAACTGCCTCATCTGCTCCTGAAGGTTCTCGATCTCCCCAGGAAGCACAAGTCCTAAATGACGGCTTCCCACCTGCCAGAAATCCAGTTCCGGTACATATCCTGCTACCAGCACACCTGTTTCTTTTTCGATCACTGCCTTCATCCGCAGATATAACATAGGAGAGATCCTGTTTAATATCACTGCCTGAATATGATTTCCATTTTTATTTGCCTGAGAAGACTGGGACTCCCCCTGAAAGACCTGAAAGCCCTTGATCAGCGCCGCCAGGGAAAGGCTGGCTCCTTTTGCATCCACTACCAGCACCACCGGCAGATCTAAAATATCCGCTACCTCCCAGGAACTGGCAGCTGTTGTATCTCCGCCTAAGCCGTCAAAATATCCCATTACGCCTTCCACTACTGGAAAATGCGTTTCAGACACTGCTGCATATTTTTCCCTAATATCCTGTGGCTGTTCAAAGAAACTGTCCAGGTTTCCTCCCTCAATGCCAAGGACTTTCCGATGAAACAGCCCGTCAATATAGTCCGGTCCACATTTATAGGAAAATGGATTTTTCTGTTTTCGTTTTAAAAGTTCCAGGATGCCGCAGGTGACCATAGTCTTTCCGCTGCCGCTTCTTGGAGCTGCGATCATGAATCCAGCCACTCTATCTCCTCCACATCGTCTTTTACCGGATGCTGCATCACTGCAATGTATACCGGATTCTGAGCTATTGGCATATGGTAGCTGCCAAGCTGTTTAACAGGAGAAAACTGAACCTGCAGAAGTTCACCGTCTTCAAACCCATATTCCTTCATACATGCAAGGATCTCTGATACAGTTTCCAAAGTAATGGCATTTGCCACGATCCGCACCGCCGGATTTAAGTTTAACAGGGTACCAATGATCTCCTTCATCTTTCCGCCGCTGCCGCCGATAAAAGCATGGGTAGGTGCCGGAAGTCCCTCAAAAGCCTCCGGTGCTTCTCCCTCTACAATGTGGATATCTTCCCAGTTTCCATGAAACTTTTGCACATTTGCCCGGATCAGTTCCAAAGCTTCCGGTTCCCGCTCAATGGCATACACACTGCCTTCATTACAGCTTCTTCGGATCGCCAGACCCATCTCCACGGATACAGAGCCCGTTCCCGCGCCAATATCATAACAGACACTGTGATTACCGATATAAAGTTTCTCTATAGACAGCCGGCGAATGGTTTCCTTGGTCATCGGAACCTTTCCCCGGATGAAATCTTCGTCTTTCGGGTGCTTTGTGAGATAAATTCTCATCTCTTCTGCGTGAGGATTTTTCACAATAACGCAGGTAAGACTTCCAAAGGGCCTCTTCTCCTCTTCCATCAGCAATTCTGCAGGGGTAGCTTCGCAGAGAATACGTTCTGTTTCGTATGAGAAATTTTCTCCAGCCCATATTTTCACATTTCCAAGTCCATTACTTACCAGTTCCCTGCAAAGAGCAGAAACACTGCCCTTTCCTCCCAGTAAGATAAAACAGTCTTCATAATGACGGATATGGGAAACTACGTCGCAGCTGCGGCCATGGCTGCTGATACTGTGAACATTCTGCCAGCTTCTGCCGAGTCTGGCGCAGAAATAAGAAAGACTGGATACACCGGGAATATATTCTACCTCCCAGCCTTCCTGCAGGAAAGCTTTGGAAGCCGCTTCTGCCCCGCTGTAAAAGCCGGTATCCCCGGAGAGCACCAGCACTGCCTCATCCCATTCAAAAGAAGAAAGCCAGTTTACCATTTCACTGGGCTTATAAGCTGCCAGCACTGCTTTTCCTTCTGTATAAGGTGCAGCTGCATCTAACATCCTTCTGGCTCCCATTACAGCATCTGCCCGGTCTAAGCAGTCTAAAACCTCGCCTGTCAGCTGGTCATCCTGCCCCATTCCGATCCCTGCAAGATAGATAATGGGTTTTCTCTCCTCATATTCATTCTGAGACATCCTTCATCCACTCCTTTACTGCTTCTTTTGTCTGCTCTAAGGACATTCCTTTATCTTTTGGCCGGTCGATCACAACAGCTGTTGCTCCCGCTTTTTTTGCAGCCTGCATCTTTTCTTTAAAGCCGCCTGTATCTCCCCCGTCCTTTGTTACCATATAAGAACATTGAAATTCCTTCAATTGTATATAATTCATTTCCGCTGAAAACGGTCCCTGCATGGCAATGATATGTCTTCCGCTGTAGCCCAGTTCCCTGCAGATATGAACAGAAGCTTCCACAGGAAGGACTCTTGCAAAAATCCGTTCTAAATGTCCCGGAAGTCCCTGCCACAGAACCAGTTCCTTGCTTCCTGTAGTGAGGAAGATATTTCCTTCTTTTTCAGAAAGATACCGGACTGCCTCTGCTGTATTTTTCACATGGATAATGCCATTTTTATCGCCTTTGCTATCTTTTGCCTCATCTTCACTTTCTTTTCGCAGGCAGCGCAGAAGGCAGATATCCGGATATTTTTCACAGGCTTTCCGAATATTGGCAGTCACCACCTGGGCATAGGGATGGGTGGCATCGATCACTAGAGACGGGCTCTCTTTTTTCAAAAAAGCTTCCATCGCACCCTCGTCCAGGCGACCGCAGTGTACCGTTAAATGCTTTAAAGACATTTCTTCTTCCAGAAGCTCTGCACCGTATTCCGTTGCCACGCAGACGATTCCGGTAACACCTGACTGTTCGTCCAGCCAGTTAGCCAGTATACGCCCTTCTGTTGTTCCCGCAAAGAGGATCACATGCTTTTTTGCCATGTTATTTCTCCTTCTTTTGCAGATAGCCTCTTGGTGTCACCATCCATTTGCCGATCTTTACAGTACTGGTTTTTCCAATGAATACTGTCGTAAACATATCCGCCGGATAATCAGCCAGTTCTTTTAAAGATATTACCTTCATCTCTTCCCCATCTCTTCCAATACAGGAAGCTACACCGCAGACTGTTTCCGGTGAACGGTATTTCATGATCCGCTCACAGGCCTGCTTTAAATAGTCCGGTCTGCCTTTGCTGCGGGGATTATATAAGCAGATAACAAAATCTGCCTGAGCTGCCTTTTCTATGCGCTCCCAGATCATTTCTATGGGTGTTAAACGGTCACTTAAGCTGACCACTGCAAAATCATGAGTCAACGGTGCTCCAAGGCCTGCAGCACCGGCACAGGCAGCTGTAACACCTGGTATCATTTTGATCTCCACACCCGGATATGTTGCTGACAGCTCCAGGATCAGACCTGCCATACCGTAAACACCGCTGTCCCCACTGCAGATCATGGCTGTATCTTTGCCTTCCATACAGCATTCAAAGGCCATACGGCACCGTGCCTCCTCTTTTGTCATAGGCGTGGTAAGATATTCTTTGTCCGGGAAATAGGGCTTTACAAGGTCCGCATATACCGTATATCCAGCGATCACCTGGCAGTCTCCAATGGCTTTAAACGCTTCTTTTGTCATTCCATCTAAGGAACCCGGTCCCATACCTACTACGTAGAGTTTTCCTGATGCTGCTATTTCCGGCACAGCCGAAACTATTTTCCCGCTGTGGGAGCTTTCTGCCATACGGAATTCTGTTGTAAATCCCGGATCATACAGTTTTGACCGGTCATAGCCATTTTGTGCCACTGTATTTCCAACTACGATCAAGGCTGTTTTTGTAATATGTTCACGCTCCGCTGCCTCTGCCAGCTCTGCCACAGTGGTACGCACGGTTTTCTCTTCCGGCCAGGTTGCCTTGTATACAATAGCAGCCGGCGTATCCGGGCTGTATCCCCCTGCCATTAATTCCTTTGACAGTTCTTTTAACATTCCTGTACTTAAAAAGATCACCATGGTTGCCTGATGAGAAGCAAACTGACGGATGCTCTCTCTTTCCGGCACCGGTGTTCTTCCTGCCATTCTGGTAATAATTACGCTTTGGGATATTCCCGGAAGAGTATACTCCATCTGTAAAGCGGCTGCTGTGCCGCAGAAAGAACTGACTCCCGGACAGATATCATAAGTGATCCCCAGCTTGTCCATTGCATCCATCTGCTCTCTGATGGCACCGTAGAGACAGGGATCTCCTGTATGCAGGCGGACTACCTCTTTTTGCTCTTTCCATGCCTGTTCTATAACTTCCATAACCTGTTCCAGGGTCATTTTTGCGCTGTCGTAGATCACAGCCCCCTGTTTTGTCTCTTTTAATAAACCTGGATTGACCAGGGAACCTGCATAAATAACGATATCTGCCTGTTTTAAAAGTCTCAGTCCTCTTACTGTGATCAGGTCCTCTGCTCCCGGACCAGCTCCTACAATGTGTACCATATTTCTCTTCCTTTCCGGAATTTATTTTCGTTTATTTTCAGTCCAGTTTCGTCATATCCTGGGCCAGTATCCTTTTTAACATGTCCATGGCTCCGGGAGACATTCCCAGTATCCCTCTTTCATTGGTAAACAGGATACATTCTACCTTCATGGACTCTCCTGCCCGCAATGTCAGATGCTCCCAGGCCCGTCTTACCACCTGTTCCATAACCTTTTCACGAAGCCCCGGCACTGTCTCTAAAAGTTTTAATCCCTGATCTACAGTAACGGACTCTAATATCTCCCGGATCAGCTCCGGTCCTGCACCGCAGGCACCGCCCCAGGCTGCCAGAGTTTCCATTCTTCCATCTGCTACAGAGGAATGGGTGTTCATCACACCGGCTGCCAGCTTGATCAGCTTTCCTCCATGTCCGACTAACAGTACCTCTTCAATATTTTCCTGCACTGCCATGTCCAGAGAGTCACCAATAAAATTACTGCACTTTACAGCGTAATCCAGATTTACATTCAACTCATCCCGTAAAAAGCTTTCCCCATAATTCCCCGGTGTCAGGATCATGCTTTTAAGTCCGGCCACATGTTTCTGATGCAATTCTAACTGTATGGTATCGGTAAGTGCTTTCTCACTCATAGGCTCTACCATGCCACTGGTCCCCAAAAGGGAGATACCGCCTTTGATACCCATACGGGGATTAAAGGTCTTTTTGCTGATTTCTATTCCCTGAGGAATAAATATTTCAATATGCAGACTGCCCTGAAATCCATATTGTCTGCAGGCTCTTTCCACATGGGTAAAGATCATTTCCCTTGGTACCGGATTAATAGCAGGTTTTCCTACTTCACAGGCCAGTCCCGGCTTTGTAACGATACCCACGCCCTCTCCTGCTGTAAGATGAAGCCGGATAACCTCATTTTCCCAGATATAGCCTTCTGTCTCCGGTTTATCATCCCTAAATGATACTCTGGAATAGATAGCGATCCCATTGGTCACATCCGGATCATCTCCGGAGTCCTTTCGCACAGCGCAGACTGCCTGCTCCTTTGTAAAACGGATCTCCTCGATCTCCAGATCCAGGTCTAGCCCCTTAGGTGTAGAGACTTTCACCTGACCCACCCGTTTCTGTCCAAGGAGCATAAGAGCCGCTGCCATAGAAGCCGCCGTCCCGCAGGTACCGGTGGTATAGCCCCATCTTAACTTTTTCTGATTTTTATATACATACATTTCTTCCATAGCAAATACCCACAGACCCTTTATGATCTTAAAAATCCTCTTGTGGTATCATACCATATTACCCATTACTCTACAACGCAAAAATGGGACCTTTCGGTCCCAAAACTGTGTGTCTGCATATAGCGGCTTTTATACTGCATCGTATATTTTTTGTAAATACTCTACATCCTGATGATACCGCTCTTTTGTGGAATTTTCCAGAAGCATTGTAATATAAGGCTTGTCTTTTTTCAGGTTTTTCATTAAAGGTTCATAATGGAACAGACCTTCCCCTACATGGGCAAATTCCGGTTTTCCTTCTTTCATCACGAAATCCTTTACATGAACAACCGAAATACGATCTCCGTAAAGACGAAATGCTTTATTGATCTCTTCATCCTGATCTGCAACATGCTCTGCACTGATCAGGTTTACCGGATCCAAAATTGCTTCCACATTTGGAGAATCAATGTCTTCTAAAAATCTCCTCATGATCTCCGGGCAGTAAAGAGTATGATCATGAACCGCCTCTACTCCCACGATCACCCCTAATTTCTCCGCAGCAGATACAATTTCCCTCATGCTCTTTAATAACAACTGATAGCAGCCTTCTGTATAGGTATAGGGAACTACCTTAAAACCTGCATCATAACGTCCGGTTTCCGTTCCCACCATGTCGGCGCCTATAACCTTCGCATATTTTAAATGTTCAATAAACTTTGCTACTGCTTTCTGGCGTTCTTTCTCATCTGGATTTACAGGATTGATATAGCACCCCAGTACAGCCACATGAATATCATTTTCATCCAGTTTTTTTCTGATCATCCGTGCAAATCCAGGCGAATAATGACCATGATCAAAATTATATCCGGCGATGGATTTTCCCATCGCCAGCTGGATCTGATCTACGTGATTGGCAGCAATTGTGTTTACCAGTGTATCAATATCCGTCTTTGGGCAGAGGTCATGGCATCTCATTCCATAATTCATAGTTTTCCCCCAACAATTTATAAATCTACAGTAATAAAGATATCATAAATCGCCTTGATAGCAGTCTCAAAATCAGCGTTCTTAACACCGATAATGATATTCCATTCACTGGATCCCTGATCGATCATCTTTACATTGACTCTTGCATGTGCCAGTGCGGAGAAGATACGGCCTGCAGTGCCTCTGTTGGAGCGCATACCTCTGCCTACCACTGCGATCAGTGCCAGATCTGACTCTAATTCAATGGTATCCGGCTCTGCCACTCTGTGGATACCTGCTACTACAGACTGCTCATAAGCCTCAAATTCTGACTGATGAACGAAAACAGTCATGGTATCGATACCGGATGGCATATGTTCAAAGTTGATGCCGTATTTTTCAAATACGCTTAAAACTTTTCTCCCAAAACCAACCTCAGAATTCATCATTGCCTTTTCAATGTTGATAGAGCAGAAGCCCTTCTTACCTGCAATACCGGTAATGGTATGACGCGGTTTGCGACAGGTGGTCTCTACGATCAGGGTTCCCTTATCATCCGGACGGTTGGTGTTGCGGATATTGATCGGGATACCTTCCTTACGTACCGGGAAAATAGCATCTTCGTGAAGAACACTTGCACCCATGTAAGCCAGTTCACGAAGCTCTTTATAAGTAATAGTCTCAATAACCTCAGGGTCTTTGATAATTCTTGGGTCAGCTACTAAAAATCCGGAAACATCGGTCCAGTTCTCATAGAGATCTGCATGGATCGCTTTTGCAACGATAGAACCGGTTACATCAGAACCACCTCTGGAGAAGGTCTTTACAGTACCGTCATGACGGGAACCGTAAAATCCAGGGATAACTGCTCTCTCTACATGCTCTAATCGCTCAGAAAGCTCTTTATCGGTAGTGTCTGCTTCAAAGTTTCCATTATCATCAAAGAAAATAACCTCTGCAGCGTCAATAAACTCATATCCCAGATAATTTGCCATAACGATACCATTTAAGTATTCGCCTCTGGAAGCAGCGTAATCTCTTCCTGCTTTTGCAAGAAAGTTTTCTTCAATTTTATCAAATTCATGATCCAGGTTCAGGTTCAGATCCAGTCCGTCAATGATCTCATTGTATCTTTCTTTGATCTTGTCAAGGATCTTCTTGTAAGAACGTCCCTCTGCTACTGCATCATAACATGCATACAGCATATCGGTTACCTTCTCATCCTTGTCATTGCGCTTGCCTGGTGCAGACGGCACTACATATCTTCTGGATTTATCCGCTTTAATAATGTCAGCCACTTTTTTAAACTGCTTTGCATTTGCAAGTGAACTGCCTCCGAACTTAACCACTTTCTTCATGATCTTTATCTCCCTTAAATCGTAGTAAAACACACCTTTTTGATCAGTCTCTGATTTAGTGCGTTACAAGTGCAAATGATACCGTACTTTTCCCATCATGTCAATAGTTTTGGACTAAAAAATTTGCCGTGCAAGGACAAATGTCTTTGCACGGCATACTTTAAAATGGTTCTGTCTTTTATTTAACGTTTTATTTAAGCTTCTGCTCTTAGCCTGTTAACGCAGCATTTTAATTTTCCATTTCCTTGTTTACAGACTCTTCACAGGAACGCATGGCAAGAATGGTCTTTTCCATCAGTTCTTCCAGTGTCCAGCCCAGGTTTTCCGCACCTTCACGGATCACATCCCTGGAACATCCGGCAGCAAACTTTTTATCTTTGAATTTCTTTTTAAGGCTGGAAACTTCCATATCCATTACGCTGTGGGAAGGACGCATTCTGGCTGCTGCTCCTACAAGACCTGTAAGCTCATCTACTGCAAAAAGCACCTTTTCCATCTCATGTTCCGGTTTTACATCACAGGCAATGCCGTAACCATGGCTGCAGATGGCGCGGATCAGTTCTTCTTCTGCTCCTGCTTCTCTTAACAGCTCCGGTGCCTTGATACAGTGCTGTTCCGGATACATTTCAAAATCAATATCGTGAAGAAGTCCTGCCATTGCCCAGAAATCCGCATCTTCACCGTATCCCAGTTCATTTGCAAACCATCTCATGGTTCCCTCTACTGTAAGACCATGTAAAATATGAAATGGCTCCTTATTATACTTTTTCAGTAATTCCAGTCCCTGTTCTCTTGTAAGTTTCGTAGTCATCTCTTCTGCTTCCTTTCTACCGGATATTCAGATATATCCTGTAGGAATATATCTTTTTATTTTTCACTATTATAATTCTCACATGTAAAAAATGCAAGGCTGACTGCCTTGAAAATCCTTAAGACTGTGATTATACTGTTACTAAAATAATATAAATGACGAAAGAGTTAAAAGGAGGCATCCCTATGTTAAATTACAGAACCGCCCTAACAGCAGACCTGCCTACCATGATGAAAATGGTAGAAGAAGCCAAAGAAGGATTTCGGGCAAGAAATATTGACCAGTGGCAAAAGGGAGAACCAAACGAACAGGGGCTTACAGAAGGCATTGAAAAAAGCGTTGTACATGTTCTGGAAGAAAATGGAGAAGTTTTAGGCATGATCACCGTTGTGCCCGGTCCTGAAGCCGATTACGCAGTTATCGACGGCGCCTGGCTGAATGACGAGCCTTATTTTGCTTTTCACAGAGTCTGCGTATCCGAGGCACACAAAGGAAAAGGACTGGCTGCAAGCCTCTTCTCTTATTCTGAAGCATTTGCAAAAGAAAAGGGTGTCAGAAACATTCGTATCGACACCCATCCGGACAATCTCTCCATGCAGAAAGCATTAGCCAAAAATGGCTATACCTTCTGCGGAAAGATCACATTATGTTCCGGAAGCGAAGCCGGAGATCCACGCTTCGCCTACCAGAAAATTTTAAATTAACGCATATAGCGTTGGTTTGACCTGAGATTGGTCATGAGCCCAATTATACCCCGCTGAAAGCGCTGTAACCGCCGTCTACAGGCAGTACAATACCATTTACAAAGCCGGCTGCATCATCACTTGCCAAAAACAGGGCTGCGCCGATCAGCTCCTCTGGATTACCAAAACGTCCCATAGGAGTTCCGGCAATGATGTCTCCGGCTCTGTCTGTGTAGGAGCCATCCTTGTTAAATAACAGATCATGGTTCTGCTCTGCTGCATAAAATCCCGGTACAATGGCATTGCAGCGGATGCCGCTCTGTCCAAAGTGGATAGCCAGCCACTGAGTCAGGCTCTGGACAGCGCTTTTTGCATTGGAATAAGCCATAACCTTGGAAAGAGGAAGGATAGAGGAAACAGAAGCGATATTGATAATGCTTCCCTTTCTCTTTTCCACCATATCTCTGGTAAATACCTGGATAGGCAGTAAGGTTCCCATGTAATTCAGATCCATTACATTTCTGATATTCTCTTCCTTCAGATCCCAGAAAGAATAATCGTCCTCCTGTTTTTCCTTCTTTAACATTTTTACAGAGGCAATGGCTCCCGGCTGGTTTCCCCCCGCACCATTGATCAGAATATCGCAGCTTCCCAGCTCTGCTTTGATCTGCTCATAAGTCTTTACCAGTTCTTCTTTATCCAGTACATTGCAGCTGTAGCCTTTTACTGTTGCTTCTTTGCTGTATTCATTTTTGGCATTTTCTGTAAGGGTCTCAGACATTTTCGCCAGTTTTTCCTTATTGCGCCCGATAATGGCAACTTTCGCCCCGTTCACAGCCAGACCATATGCCATAGCAGAACAAAGCACACCGCTTCCTCCTGTTACAATGGCTGTTTTTCCTGTAAGATCCACACTAAAAGGTACTTTCATCGCTTCTCCTCTTTCCGCGCCCTTTAGGGCACTGTTTTATATTTACTGATACATGAAACATATGTAGGTAACATGTATGATCATTCTGCATCGGCATACCGGTATACCGGCTCTATATATCAATATATAATATAAAATGTGCTTCCCGTCAACTGGTATTCTAAACTTTATTTTATTAAATTTTCCCCCTTTTCATCAATACAAAAATCCCGGAAGATAATCCGAATTTCTCAAGACCTTCTTCCGGGACATTTTACAATATTACACTACCTGTGTCATAGCTTACTCTTACTTAAAGTACTTCACACCAGACTCAAAGATCTTCATATCCTGTTCGCCGTAAATGTTCATGGCAACTGCCTCGCCTCTTCTCTCAGAGTGAGCCATCTTACCAAGGATACGGCCATCCGGGCTTGTGATACCTTCGATTGCCATGTAGGAACCGTTTGGATTCCAGTATTCGTCCATGGTCACATTGCCCTTATCGTCTACATACTGGGTCGCTACCTGGCCATTTGCGATCAGGCGGTGGAGCCATGCTTCGTCTGCTACGAAACGTCCTTCACCGTGGGAAGCCGGATTGCAGTATACACCGCCCAGTTTTGCTTCTGCCAGCCATGGGGACTTATTTGTCATAACCTTGGTGTAAACCATCTTGGAAATATGGCGTCCAATGGTGTTCATAGCCAGTGTAGGAGAATTTGGCTTCTGCTCTGTGATCTTTCCTTCCGGAACAAGGCCTAACTTGATCAGGGCCTGGAAACCGTTGCAGATACCAAGCATAAGTCCGTCACGTTCATTTAACAGCTTTTCTACCTCTTCCTTGATCACTGCATTGCGGAATACAGTTGCAAAGAATTTAGCGGAACCGTCTGGCTCATCACCAGCGGAGAAGCCGCCTGGGAACATGATGATCTGTGCCTTTGCGATCTCTTTCTTGTATTCTTCTACAGACTCACGGATATCCTGAGCGCTTAAGTTCTTAAATACCTTTGTTACTACCTTTGCACCTGCACGCTCAAAGGCTTTTGTGCTGTCGTACTCGCAGTTGGTACCTGGGAATACAGGGATAAATACTTCCGGCTGTGCCAGCTTGTGGTCGCAGATGTAAATAGTATCTGTATCGTAAAGCTTTTCTTCTACCTTTGCAGCTTCACCTGTCTTTTCTTTGCCTGTAACAGTTGGGAATACGTCCTCTAAGGTCTTCATCCAGCTTGCTAAAGCTTCATCCATGGTAATGGTGGTATTTCCATATTCAAATACACCCTTGTCTGTTACTTCGCCAAGTAAAGTATATGGGATAGAAAGTTCTCCCACTTTTCCTTCTGCTACTTCGCATACGATATTGCCCCAGCCTGCGCCAAAGAAATCTCTTGGATCTACATTGTGCTCGATCTTAACGCCCATCTTGTTGCCGAATGCCATCTTGCTTACAGCTTCCGCAGCGCCTCTGCCTTCTACTGCATATGCAGAAAGGATCTTTCCAGCCTTGATATCTTCAAACAGCTTTCCGTAGCCGTCCATGATCTGGGCGTAATCCGGCAGATCATAGTTATCACGGTTGATCTTAAATTCTACGATCTTGCTTCCTGCTTTCTTAAATTCAGGAGTAATGATGTTCTTGCAGCTGTTTACATCTACTGCAAAGGAAACAAGTGTCGGAGGTACATTGATCTCACCGTGTTCATCATCAAAGGTACCGGACATACTGTCCTTACCGCCGATGGAAGGAAGTCCGAAGCCCATCTGCGCATTGTAAGCACCAAGGAGTGCTGCAAATGGCTGGCTCCATCTGGTTGGGTCGCTGCTCATTCTGCGGAAGTATTCCTGGAAAGTAAAGCGGATCTTTTTATAATCACCGCCTGCAGCCACGATCTTTGCTACAGAAGAGATAACTGCATAAACAGCGCCATGGTATGGGCTCCAGCTGGAAAGATATGGATCAAAGCCGTAGCTCATCATGGTAACGGTATCTGTATGTCCTTCTAATACAGGAAGCTTTGCTACCATGGACTGTGTTTCTGTCAGCTGATATTTGCCGCCAAATGGCATAAATACAGAACCTGCGCCAATAGAACCGTCAAAACGTTCTACCAGTCCCTTCTGTGAGCACACATTTAAGTCGGACAGCATGTTCAGCCATTTATCTTTTACATTTCCTACTTCTTTCTTATCAAAAAGATTTCCCTCATGTGCAGGAACCTCTAAGGTAACATCTGCTTCCTGGTGAGCGCCGTTTGTATCAAGGAAAGCACGGCTGATATCTACAATGGTCTTTCCTCTCCAGTTCATCACCAGTCTTGGATCTTCAGTTACAACTGCAACGGTAACTGCTTCCAGGTTTTCTTCTGCTGCATAGCCTAAGAATTTCTCTACGTCAGCAGGATCAACTACAACTGCCATACGCTCCTGGGACTCGGAAATAGCGATCTCAGTACCGTCAAGACCTGCATATTTCTTCGGAACCTTGTCCAGGTCGATCTGAAGACCTGCTGCCAGCTCACCGATTGCAACAGATACACCGCCTGCACCACAGTCATTACATTTTTTAATAATGGAGCTTACTTCCGGACGACGGAACATTCTCTGGATCTTACGCTCGGTAGGTGCATTTCCTTTCTGTACCTCTGCACCGCATACCTCAATAGAAGCAGTGGTGTGTACCTTGGAAGAACCGGTAGCACCTCCAATACCGTCACGGCCGGTACGACCGCCTAAAAGGATAATGATATCTCCTGGATCAGAGGTTAAACGCTTTACATATTTTCTTGGAGCAGCGCCCATAACAGCACCGATCTCCATTCTCTTAGCTACATAACCTGGATGATATAATTCTTTTACATAACCGGTTGCCAGACCGATCTGGTTTCCATAAGAAGAATATCCGGCAGCTGCGCTGGTAACGATCTTTCTCTGAGGAAGTTTGCCCTTTAAAGTCTCATTTAATGGCTTTGTAGGATCTGCTGCACCGGTAACACGCATTGCCTGATATACATAAGTGCGGCCGGATAACGGATCACGGATGGCACCGCCTAAGCAAGTAGCCGCGCCGCCGAAAGGCTCGATCTCTGTTGGGTGGTTGTGAGTCTCATTTTTAAAGTTTACCAGCCACTCTTCTGTCTTTCCGTCGATCTCAACAGGAACTACGATGCTGCAGGCATTGATCTCGTCAGACTCTTCCTGGTCTTCTAACTTGCCTTCGCTGCGCAGCTTCTTCATTGCCATAAGAGCCAGGTCCATCAGGCATACATATTTGTCCTTGCGGTCCTTGTAGATTACTGCACGGTCAGCCAGGTATTTCTTATAAGTATCTTCAATTGGCTTCTTGTATTCGCCCTCTGTAAAGGTTACATTTTTAAGCTCTGTGGAGAAGGTGGTATGACGGCAGTGGTCAGACCAGTAGGTATCTAACACGCGGATCTCAGTTACAGTTGGATCTCTGTGTTCTTCTCCTGCATAATATTTCTGTATATATAAGAAGTCTTTGAATGTCATTGCAAGATTTAAGGTATCATATAATGCCTTTAATTCTTCTTCAGAAGCCTTTGCAAAGCCTTCAAAGCTCTTAATATCTTCCGGAACCTCAAACTCAGTTACCAGAGTCTTTGGCTTGTCCTCTTCTGCCTGACGGCTGTCAACCGGGTTGATGCAGAAATGGCGGATGGCATCTTCCTGTGCCAGAGTCAGCGGTGCTGTGATCACATAGGTAGTTGCTGTACGGATCACCGGTTCCTCATCTTCTTTTAACAGCTTGACACACTGCATGGCAGAGTCTGCTCTCTGATCAAACTGTCCCGGCAGGTACTCGACGGAAAATACCAGATCTCCCGGGTTCTTTGGAAATTCTTCCTCATAAACCTCATCTACAGGCGGCTCTGAGAAAATGGTTCCCAGTGCTTTCTTATAGGTATCTTCTGAAAGATTTTCAATATCATAACGGATCAGTACCCGTACACTCTTCACTCCGGTAATGCCAAGGTAGCTTACTAACTCTTCTCTTAACTCTCCTGCTTTTACCGCATAATCAGGCTTTTTCTCTACAAAAATTCGTCTTACGCTCATTACAGACCTCCTGTTTTTCATAGCTTTTAGCTTCTTCTGTGCCGGACCATTATATAAATGGCCTCGTTTGCCTGTTTTACTTTAACTTTTGTCTCTATCATAGCACAGATTATATAAATTAGTAAAATTAATATATTTAATTATTCTTATATTTGTTACTTATAAGTGTTCTGTGAATGTTTTACAATTTCTTTCCTTATATTTATAAAAACCTTTCAAACTACAACTTTTAAAAGTTCTGGTATGGCATGTAAAATTATGCTATACTAAAGTAAATGCGCAAATGTACGTGTTTAAATAAGAGAAATCATAGCAGGAGATACAAGAACATGAAAATCGGATTCGACAACGACAAATACCTTTCCATGCAGTCAGAGCATATTAAAGAGCGGATCGGACAGTTCGGTGACAAACTGTATCTGGAGTTCGGCGGCAAGCTTTTTGACGATTACCATGCATCCAGAGTCCTTCCGGGATTTGCACCGGACAGCAAGCTGCGTATGCTGCTTCAGTTAGCTGACCAGGCAGAAGTAGTCATCGTTATCAGCGCTGCTGATATTGAAAAAAGCAAGGTACGCCACGACCTGGGTATCACTTATGACGTAGATGTGCTCCGTCTGATCCAGGAATTCCAGGGAAAAGGCCTTTATGTAGGAAGCGTAGTCATCACCCAGTACAGCGGCCAGAGTGGCGCTGACCAGTTTAAGGTGAAGCTGGAGCACATGGGCATCCGTGTATACCGCCACTACTGCATCGAAGGATATCCAAGCAATATCCCGCTGATCGTAAGTGATGAAGGTTACGGCAAAAATGACTATATCGAAACTTCCAGACCATTAGTTGTCATTACCGCTCCAGGACCAGGAAGCGGCAAAATGGCTACCTGCTTATCCCAGCTCTACCATGAAAACAAACGTGGCATCAAGGCCGGATATGCAAAGTTTGAGACCTTCCCGATCTGGAACCTTCCTTTAAAGCATCCGGTAAACCTGGCTTACGAGGCTGCTACTGCTGACTTAAATGACGTCAATATGATCGACCCATTCCACCTGGAAGCTTATGGAAAGACCACTGTCAACTACAACCGTGACGTGGATATCTTCCCTGTATTAAATGCTATTTTTGAAGGCATCTATGGTTCCAGTCCTTACAAATCTCCTACTGATATGGGCGTAAATATGGCCGGTTTCTGTATCTGTGATGATGAGGTATGCTGCGAAGCTTCCAAGCAGGAGATCATCCGCCGCTACTATCAGGCATTAAACCGCCTTGCAAAAGAGGATGACAACTCTGACGAAGTTTACAAGTTAAAACTGTTGATGAACCAGGCTAAGATCACTCCTGAGATGAGAAGTGTAGTTGGTCCATGTTTAAAGCGCGCTGAAGAACTTTCCTGCCCTGCTGCTGCACTGGAATTAGATGACGGACGTATCGTTACAGGAAAGACCAGCGATCTGTTAGGTGCTTCTGCTGCTGTTCTCTTAAATGCCATCAAGGTTTTAGGAGATATCCCGGATGATGTACATCTGATCGCACCTTCTGCCATTGAACCGATCCAGGTATTAAAGACTGGTTATCTTGGCAGCAAAAATCCTCGTCTTCACACAGATGAAGTCCTGATTGCCCTGTCCATGAGCGCTGCTACGGATGAGACTGCAAAGAAGGCTCTTGCCCAGCTTCCAAAACTGCGCGGCTGCCAGGTACACACTTCTGTTATGCTTTCTAATGTGGATATTAAGACATTCAAGAAACTGGGTGTTCAGCTGACAAGCGAACCTGTTTATGAGCATAATAAGCTGTATCATTGATTGTGAAGAATAAAATATTGTTTAAAATGCCCTCAGTTGGCATATTGACATTCCTATGGAAATAGAATATAATGAAATTTACTAAAAAATTTGATAATTTCCATCAGGCAACAAAAAGATCCCCCGCCATCTGGCGAAGGATCTTTTTTATCACTCTCTTACTTCTTCTCTACGTCTGTATAATACAGGTGTCTTGGAAGTCCGTCTGTCATGATCGGGGTCAATTCTGCCTGGATCAGCGGACGGATATAATTTACAAATTCTTCTGTTACATAATCGCCTGCTTCATTGATCCAGTTTCTTGGAACCTTTTTCTCCACATTTGCGACCTTATGTACATCATAAATATCAGTAACGCAGATATATGGATCATCAGAAACTCTCTTTAAGATGATCATCTTACCTGTTTCACCCTCAAACGCTTCTTTTACAGCAGCGCCGCCAACCTGATAAGCCTCAGTGATATCCACTCTGGATACAATATGGGAAGCGCATCTCTGAAGGGAGTTAAATTCGATTGCTCTGGTCTTGCAGCCTACTTCACGGTTGATCTTCTCAGCCAGGAAACGGGCAGTTCCAGTCAGCTGCTTGTGACCGAAAGCATCTACGAAATCAATACCGTCTGTTAATTCACATACATATCTGCCGTCTGCCGTCTTCACGCCTTCAGATACAGCTACTACTACAGACTTTTTCTTCTTGTGAAGCTCTGCTACCTTCTTCATAAATTCATCTACATCAAAAGTAACCTCTGGCAGAAAGATCATGTCAGGGCCTTCGCAGTCTTCGCATTTTGCTAAAGCTGCAGCACCGGTCAGCCAGCCTGCATTACGTCCCATGATCTCTAAGATAGTAACATTCTGCTGATCATATACCAGACCATCACGGATGACTTCCTTTGTAATGGAACCGATGTATTTTGCAGCACTTCCGTAACCAGGTGTATGGTCTGTAGCTGCCAGGTCATTATCAATGGTCTTTGGAACACCCATAAAACGGATGTTGCTTCCATTTAATAAAGAATAATCAGAAAGCTTTTTAATGGTATCCATGGAGTCATTTCCTCCGATATAGAAGAAATACTCGATCTCCAATTTATTTAAAATGTCAAAAATCTTGTCATAGATCTCTCTGTCCTGAGAAATATCCGGCAGTTTGAAACGACAGGAACCTAAATAAGCGGAAGGTGTTCTCTTTAAAAGTTCAATGTCCAGGTCATTTTTAATGTGGTCCTCTAAATCCACATATCTCTCCTGTAAAAGTCCCTGGATACCGTGGAGCATACCGTACACCTTATTTGCCCCTCTGTCTTTTGCTGTTTTAAATACACCTGCAAGACTTGAATTGATTACTGCTGTAGGGCCGCCGGACTGTCCTACGATCACATTGCCTCTTATACCATTCATCTTAAAATACCTCCCATGTTTTAATATGTACCCTCAAATTTTTCGAACGTACATTGTAAGCGCTTACACTTATATTTTTTATTGTAATACAGGATGGGGAGAATAGCAAGTAATTTTAAACGCAAATTTTTTTAGGTTTTTACAATTTTTTTGTTGATAATTTTAACTATATTTGCTACAATATTTACAGGGTGTTAGCTACATTTTTAACAAATATATTTTTATTAGGAGGGTATTATGAAAGAACTATTATTCTTAGTCCCGGTCGTAGGACTGGCAGGCTTACTGTTTGCCATTTTTCTTAAGTCCTATGTGATCAAACAGGATCCGGGCACTGACAGGATGCGTGAAATCGCAGACGCGATCGCAGAAGGAGCCAGAGCATTCCTTGCTTCTGAATACCGCATTCTGGTCATTTTCGTTGCTGTATTATTTGTCGTTATAGGTGTTGGTACCCGCAACTGGGTAACAGCTGTATGTTTCCTCACCGGAAGCCTTTTCTCTACTGCTGCCGGTTATCTGGGAATGAGCGCTGCGATCCGCGCAAACTGCCGTACTGCAAACGCTGCCCGTACCCAGGGTATGAAACGCGCCCTGGCTCTGGCATTTTCCGGCGGAAGTGTTATGGGTATGGCCGTTGTCGGTCTTGGCCTTTTAGGCGTTGGCACCCTTTATATCATTACCGGTGATGTTTCCGTTCTCTCCGGTTTCAGCTTAGGTGCTTCTTCTATCGCCCTGTTTGCCCGTGTAGGCGGCGGTATCTATACAAAAGCTGCTGACGTAGGCGCCGACCTGGTTGGTAAGGTAGAAGCCGGCATTCCGGAAGATGACCCACGTAACCCTGCTGTTATCGCAGACAATGTTGGTGATAATGTTGGTGACGTTGCAGGTATGGGCGCTGACCTTTTTGAGTCATATGTAGGTTCCCTGATCTCAGCTCTGACTCTTGGTATTGTTTTCTATCAGGAAGCAGGTGTTCTCTTCCCGCTTTTACTTTCTGCAGCAGGTATCATCGCTTCTATGATCGGTTCTGCTTTAGTAAAGGCGATTGGCAATGCTGATCCACACAAGGCATTAAAAACAGGCGAATACAGCGCTACTGCTCTGGTTGTGATCAGTGCTCTGGTATTAAGCCGTACTTTCTTTGGCAACTTCTTAGCTGCTTTCACCGTGATCGCCGGACTTTTTGTAGGTGTTCTTATTGGTGCTATTACAGAAGTTTATACCTCTGGTGACTACCGTTTTGTAAAGAAGATCGCAAAACAGTCTGAGACAGGTTCCGCTACTACGATCATCAGCGGTCTTGCTGTTGGTATGCAGTCTACTGCTGTTCCGATCCTGTTAGTTTCCGCAGGTATCCTGGTTGCCAACCGTTTAATGGGACTTTACGGTATCGCTCTTGCTGCTGTTGGTATGCTTTCCACAACCGGTATCACCGTAGCTATTGATGCATACGGTCCTATCGCTGATAACGCCGGCGGTATCGCTGAAATGTCCGAACTGGATGACTCCGTCCGTGAGATCACTGACAAGTTAGACTCCGTAGGTAACACCACTGCTGCGATCGGTAAAGGCTTCGCTATCGGTTCCGCAGCTCTGACTGCTCTGGCACTCTTCGTTTCCTATGCAGAGGCTGTTCAGTTAAAGACCATTGATATTTTAAATGCACATGTTATTGTAGGTTTATTTATGGGCGGTATGCTTACTTTCCTCTTCTCTGCTATGACCATGGAATCTGTATCCAAGGCAGCACATGAGATGATCGAGGAAGTACGCCGTCAGTTCCATGAAGACGCCGGTATCTTAAAAGGAACTTCCCGTCCGGATTATGCTTCCTGTGTTTCTATTTCCACCAATGCAGCCTTAAAGGAAATGTTCCTTCCAGGACTGATGGCAGTCCTTGCTCCGATCGCAGTAGGTCTGATCCTTGGACCTGACGCTTTAGGCGGACTGTTAACCGGTGCTCTTTTAACCGGTGTACTTATGGCCATCTTCATGTCCAACTCCGGCGGTGCCTGGGATAATGCAAAGAAATACATCGAAGAAGGAAATCACGGCGGCAAGGGAAGTACCGCTCATAAAGCTGCTGTTGTAGGTGATACAGTAGGTGATCCATTTAAGGATACTTCAGGACCTTCTATCAACATCCTGATCAAGCTGATGACCATCGTATCTTTAGTTTTCGCTCCTCTCTTCCTTCAGTTTGGAGGACTGATCTAATACATAGATCCTATATAACTGATTGAAAATGTTTAAAACAGCCAAACCCATTTTTAGAAAAAGGACCCTGCAGGGAATGATCTCTGCAAGGTCCTTTTTTCTGAATTTCTCCACATCATCTGTTTTACAGCAAATGCTTATAATCATCAAACTCTACCAGCACAAAACGTTCTGTTTCCGGCTCGTATTCAATGGTGGTAATACTTGCGTTGTGGGCAACGGTGGATGCAGCAATGCTTTCGCTGCCTAAAAGCTGCTCCATAAAATGAGCCAGCAGACCGCCATGAGCCACAATCGCGGCATCACCTGTAAGCTGGGGTTTGATCTCCTTCCATGCCTGACGGCAGCGCTCATTGACCTGGTTAATGCTCTCTCCCTCAGGAGGCGCTGTTTCTGCCGGATGGGACCACCATGCCTCATACAGGGCTCTGTCATCTCTTAAAAGTTCTTCCTCTGTCTTTCCTTCCCAGACTCCGTAATTGATCTCCATCAGATCCCTTACAGGGATCACCGGAACACCTGCAGGAGAAGCAACTGCTATTGCTGTTTCCATGGCACGGATCTGGGGACTGGAAAATACAGCTGTAATAGGACGGTTTTCCATTGCTTTCCCAAGGCACTGTGCCTGAAAATGTCCTCTTTCATTTAAGGGGATATCCTGCCGTCCCTGGATCTTCTTGGCTATATTCCAGTCTGTCTGACCATGGCGTATGATGTATAGTTTCATTTTACTCTTCCTCTTTCTGCTGCTCTTCCGATACTGCACCTTCTCCGTTTACAGTGATCGCATCCAGAGCCAGTTTCATAATATCTTTTACTTCATCTTCTGTCATTTTCATCTTTTCAGCCAGTTCTGCCACAGTTGCTTCTCTTCCCAGCTCTTTTGCCATCACCTGGGATACAGTCTGGAGTACATTTACTCTGGCTGTCATATTTTCTTCGATCTCAGCTTCTGTCTTCTGTTCCTCTAAAGCTGCCTCTACTGCCTGACGGATCTCCTGGGCTAAAAATTCCTGCCACTGCTGACTTCCGTCATAAGCTGCTGCAGCTGCTGTAAGGGCCACATTTGCCTCCTGTACCACATCAGACATAGGAAGCTCTCTTCCCTCGTATTCTTTTACCATCTGGGCAACTTTTGCCAGAGAGCCTTCTACCAGGCGTTTCTTTGCCTCTTTATCCCCTGTAGCTGCAAGAGCTAAAACCTTTTCTTCTTCCTCTGCCTCAAGTACAGGGATCAATGCCATTTCTTCTAAATACATTTCATAAAAATTTACTTCCATAATTTTCCGGTTTTCTCCTGTTCTAAATTAAATCTATTGATGAAGTCTGCGGATGATCCTGTAAAGCAGGGTTCCTTCCATGATCAAAGGCTGTCCACAGGCAAAAAATATGGTTCCTTCTGTAGGCGAATGGATCTGGCTGATCACGGAACCGTCATCCGGACTGATCACATCTGCCAGCACCTCCCCACGCTTTACTTCATCTCCCGGCTTAAAATAACGCCTGTAAATTCCTGCATTATCAGAGCAGACACTGGTAAGATCCTGCTCCACCACTACACTGGCAATATAACCGCTGTGACTAGTGTAACGTAAAATCCCCATACGGGTAAGAAAACGTAAAACAGCCGATACAGCCTGTTTTGCAGAACTTTCATCTACCTGGTCACAGGCTCCTGTATAAATGGAAAACGCATGGGTGTTCCACTGCTGCCAGTTATAATTAAGGGTTGCCTTATCATAAGGACGCGGACTTCGCATAACTACATAAGGCAGTCCAAACAGATTAGCCAGACTGGCACTTTCCATTCCAGCTTCCATCATACGCACATGGGGAACAAAATCTCCGGGCATATAAAAGCTGGGAAACTGGATACCGTAACTGTAGCCTTTTACTTTTTCAAAAAGTCCTGCAGCAATCCGTTTCGTTGTCTCTCCTTCTTCGTTTCCCGGAAACATACGGTTAATATCCGTATTATCTCCCGGCCAGAAGCGCTTTCCTATATTAATAGAATAGTCATTTACATGGGGAATCACAAGGATCTCATTGCCATTTACGATCGATCCCCGTTCTTCTAATTCTTTTAAACTTTTCACCAGCAGAGCACCTATATACATCTGCTGGATCTCATTGCCACGCATAGCCCCTACAATACAGGCTGCTTTTTCACCTTTTCCAAAGCGATATCCGTATATGTCCATATTTTCCCTGTAAAGACTGGAAAGGGAGTATATTTTTTCTTTTCTCATCCTTCTATCTCACCTCCCAGTACTCTGGCGATCAGAGAACCTGGCATTACAACCGGATATTCCCTGAGTGTAAAAAGCAGGCCATCCTCCGGAGATACGATTTCCTCCTCTACTGTACCATTGATAGGATTTAAAATCTGTCCGATCAGTTCGCCCTTTTTCAGATCTTTTCTGTGCTGTGCTGCCGGAAGAAAAATACCCGGTTTAACCGCATTGATAAAACATACTTTCCGATTTTGAGATGAAACCGGTATGCATGGTACCTTTATTTCTCCATCCCATACACCTAATTCTTTTAACAATGAAAAGATGCCCTCTGTTAATTGATGGCCGAAATCTCTGGTAATGCGCATGCCTACTCCCATTTCTACTACCAATGTAGGTACTCCCGCTTCATTTAAGCTGTGAGCCAGCGTAGATTCCTGAACAGTAGCTGCCGAACTGATCCAGATAAAATCTGTATTCAGTTTTTTTGCATATGGAAGAAGTTTTTCGGCCATTTCTGCACTGACCCTTACCTGTGGAATTTCCCTGAGGAAAATATTGCTGGCATGGATATCAATGCAAAGAGAAGCACCTTTCAGATCCTCCATGATCTTATACGCTGCGTATTCCGGCAGGGAGCTTTCCTCAGAACCCGGAAATACACGGTTCATATCAAGATCAAATCCCGGAACACCTCTGGTGATCGAATTTACTCCCAGAGGATTTAACGCAGGATAAATTTCTACGATTCCCTTTAAATATTCCAAATGTTCTTCAATCCGTCTGTTTAATTCATAACAGACAAACTGCCCCTCCAGTTCATCACCGTGGGTGCCGGTTACAATACATACTCTTTTTTCACTGCCTGTTATCACCATTGGTTTTAACACATTCTTCTTTACAAGAAGCCGCTCACCGGCAGGCAGTCCTAAGGATACTACTGTCTCTATCATTACTTGTATTCTCTGCCTTTGTCTAAGTTTTATGTCTGTTATAAAGATAATCCATCCCTCTTTATTCGTCAAGTTTTATTCATCTTTACAAAATAAAGTCACCCGTGATAGAATATAGGTAATTATAAGGAGGACTTAATAATGGATATTAATTATGAATTATACAAGGTATTTTATCACGTAGCCGTTACACTTAGTTTCTCGGAAGCTTCCAAACAGCTTTTTATTTCCCAGTCTGCTGTAAGCCAGTCCATTAAGGTCCTTGAAAAGAAGCTGAACCAGCCGCTTTTCATCCGCAGTACCAAAAAAGTACAGCTGACACCAGAGGGCGAAATTTTATTAAAACATATTGAACCAGCCATGAACCTGATCCAGAAGGGGGAAAACCAGCTGTTAGAGGCCCATACCTTAAACGGAGGCCAACTGCGTATTGGCGCCAGCGACACCATCTGCCGCTACTATCTGGTACCCTACTTAAAACAGTTCCACAAAGAATACCCCAACATTCATATCAAAGTGATCAACCACACTTCCATTGAATGTGCCAAAGCCCTGGAAAATGGTCAGACTGATTTTATCATTGCCAATTATCCTAACTCTGCTCTCGCAGGCAACCTGCACACCCGGGTCATCAATGAATTCCATGATGTATTTGTAGCCAGCCGTCAGGCCTTTGACTTGGAAGGAAAGGAACTGACCTTAGAAGAGCTGTTAAAATACCCGATCATGATGTTAGACCGTAAAAGTACCACCAGTGAATTCCTGCACCAGATCTTCCAGAAAAGTCATTTGGACCTGGTACCGGAGATCGAGCTTTCCAGTAATGACCTGCTGATCGACCTGGCCCGCATCGGTCTCGGGATTGCTTTTGTTCCGGATTTCTGTATCCCGGCTAATGATAAGGATCTGTTTATCCTGGAACTTTCAGAAAAACTTCCTGCCCGTCAGATGGTGGTTGCTTTCAATGAAAGCCTTCCTGTATCCCAGGCTGCCAAGCAGTTTATGGATATGTTGTAAAATGGCAACCTTTCACAGAAGTTCTTTGACCACGCGTTAGACTGCTGCAGCCACTACACAAACTGTCCCCAGAAATCATCTACCGCCTGTTTTACATTAAAGCGGTTCACAACCGTATAACGTTCCCATTCCCTTGGAAATAATGCCACATATTCAGGCAGCAGGAAACGGTCATCCAAAAGGGCAATCACCCCTTTATCATTTACAGTGCGGATGACCCGGCCTGCTGCCTGCATTACTTTATTCATCCCCGGATACTGATAGGCGTAATCAAAGCCACCTTCTCCCTGTTCGTCAAAATATTCCTTTAAGATCTCCTGTTCCGGATTTACCTGTGGAAGTCCTGTTCCTATGATGATCGCTCCGATCAGTCTCTCTTCTTTCAGATCGATCCCTTCTGAAAAAATACCGCCCATTACACAAAGACCAGCAAATGACTCCTTTGGTTCTTCCTTAAAACTTAAAAGAAATTCTTCCCTTTCTTCTTCTGACATATTCGATGACTGGGCTTTCCATTCAAATTTTAACTTTCCCTGTTCCTGCCGTTCCTCAAGAACCTTCTGTACCTGAAACAGAAACTGATAGGATGGGAAAAAGATCATGTAATTTCCTGTCTTTCCTCCTATGACTCCTTCTATATAGTCAGCGATCCGCTCATACTGGGTCCTGCCCCGTCTGCTGTAACGGCTGCTTACATCAGAAGCCGCAAGTACCAGCCGTTTATCTGCCTGAAAAGGAGATTTTGCATACACGGCATATTCTTCCTGGCTTCCGCTTAAAAGTTCCTTATAATAACGGATCGGCAGCAGCGTTGCAGAAAAAAACACTGTACTCACGCCCCGGTCCAGGCATTCCCGCAGGCATCTGGAAGGATTGACACACATCAGTTTTACCATAAAAGAGCCATCCGCCAGTAAGCGGCTGTATATCCTGTAATTTTCATCCAGCCGGTCACTTACATAAAGGAAATCACGGATCTTAAAATACAGATCAAGGACTGTCTCCCTGTCATCAAATTCGCTGTTTTCATTTAAAAATACTTCCATCTCCCCAAACAGCCCCATTAACTCCAGGGAAAGAAGTTTTACATCCGGATGCATGCGGTAATGTTCCCCCAGAACCATCCGTGCTCCCCCTTCAAACGCCAGTTCCATGTCTGCTTCATCAGAAAAGGGTTCTGTCTCTCCCAGGCGTTTTAGATCCAGCATCCTGCGATTGCACCTTTCTAACAGCTTCAGGACTTTTCCTGCCTCGGGGATCCCTTTTAAGATCCTTTTTACAGCAAGCAGCTCTTCCTTTATAAGAACAGCACTGTACATCTCCCTGGCTCTTGAAACCAGGTTGTGGGCCTCATCTACAAGGAAAATATAATTTCCCCTCTCTTCTCCTTCTGCAAAATAGCGTTTCAGGCGCACATTGGGATCAAATACATAATTATAATCACAGATGATGCCGTCTACCCAGCTGCTGATGTCCAGACAGAGTTCAAAGGGGCAGACCTGGTATTTCTCTGCATATGCAAGGATCGTTTCCCTGGTAATCCCCTGCTCTTCCTGTATGATCTCATAAACAGCGTCATTGACCCGGTCAAAATGTCCCTTTGCCCTTGGGCAGGTAACTGGATTGCAGTCCGGTTTTTCCAGGACACACAGCTTTTCTTTTGCAGTAATGGTCACAGTACTGAAATACAGGTTTTCCCGCTCCCTTAACAATTCAAACGTCTCTTCTGCCACGCTTCTGGTAATAGTCTTGGCTGTGAGATAAAACAGCTTCTCCCCATAGCCTTCTCCTATAGCTTTCAGGCTTGGAAAGACACAGGATAAGGTTTTTCCGATCCCTGTAGGCGCCTGTATGTAAAGATTTCTCCCTCTGGCAATACTTCTGTATACAGAAACCGCCAGTTCTTTCTGACCTTCCCTGTATGCATAAGGAAACTGCAGTTCTTTTAAACATTCTGTTCTGCGGATGCTGTGATGGTAAAGGTATCTGGCCCACTTTACATATTCATGGATCAGACCCTGAAACCATTCTTCCAGTTCTTCCCTTGTTTTTGCCTGGCGGAAACGGCGGATCTGTTCTGTTTCTATATTACAATAGGTAAGCTGGATCCCCACACTGTCCAGATCCTGCTCACTGGCATACATATATCCATAACACAGGGCCTGTGCAAGATGAACCGGATCCGGCTCTTCCAAACGCTCTACGTCCATGTAAATACATTTGATCTCATCGATCACGATCCCGGACGTTTCTGTAATGATCCCGTCTGCCCTGCCTTCTAAAAGGATACTGAATTCATCTTCCCGCACCTGATGTTTCAAAGCAACTTCTGAACGGTAATCCGCTCCCATGCGTTTCTGGATCTTTCTGTGCAGCCTGCTCCCCGCCTGCATAGCCTCTTTTTTTCCGCCCTGGCTCCTGCGGTTATCCAGATCCCCGGACCGCAGGACAAACTCTACTAAATTGCGGACAGAGATGCGGATCTTAGACTGTGCTTCTGTCATCAAACTGCCTTCCAATGTTTCCCTCCATCTGTACTCCTAAAATTCATGACTTTAGGATAACACAAAAAGAGCAGGAATGCAAACTGATGTTCGTTCCCGCTCTTTTTCTTATTTCTGATTCTTATTCTGCGATTGCCATGATCCTGTCATCCCACTTTAAGCAGCAGTGGTAGATACAGGTGCCAGGGTATCCAGGTATTCTTCAAATTCTGCATTATCACCATTCATCTGTACGGTCAGTACCCGCGCCAGATCCAGGCTTAAAACACCTAAGATCGACTTGGCATCAATGGTCACACGGTTATAGAATACGTCAATATCAAAGTCACATTTCGTTGCCTCTGCTACAAAATGTTTTGCTTCTTCTACAGATGGCAGCATGATTTTCTTTTCTTTCATAATTCAAGACTCCTTTTTAAGATTTCCACCTGTTTTTTACAGGCAGATCATCCTGGTTAAAGTGTGTCCGTCCAGTCACTCCTGAACGTTGGAATATATATAGCACTATTATTTTTCAATGTCAAATTTTATTCCTCTTTTCAGATTATGCCCTTTTTCGTAAATATTTATATAAATCGCTGTAAATTATTTTTACATTGTATCTGATTTTATGCATAAAAGAAAGGTGGCTTCCCATATCCTGGAAATCCACCTGAATAGTTACTCTTTTTCTTTTGTTTCGGGAGTTTCTTTTTCCACCCATTTATAACCGCCGGCTGTTTTCTGAGCTCCTGTCATCGCGCAGGAAATACTTCTGCGGCTGATATTTAAAGCACGGCTGGCATGAGCAATAGAAAGATATTCTGCTACTACCTGTCCGTCTAATGTCAGCTGGATCAGCGGTCTCTTATCATGGTATCCGATCTTGCTGCTTAAGTCCACCTGGATCGGTTCCCAGGGCAGGTCTTCCGGAACTACACGCCACAGATAGCCTCCTCCTGTCTTACGCTCGCCATGGGCTGCTCTGGCAATGGAGCCTAAAGAAACACCTGTTGCCTCGTGGGCCAGTCTTGAACTTTTATAATCTGCTATGGGCATTCCATCTTTGGAATACTGCCGATAAACATGTCCTGCTTTAATTGTCCGACTCATTTGTACTCTCTTCCTTCCGCTCGTAAAATTTTCTTTCTAGCCAATGGAGTAGTCGCCATTTGCTGGTACGTTTTATTTTTCACAGACCAACATAGTCATTATAACAACTATTGTTCATTTTGTCCAGATTATATCCTAAACTTGCGAAAGATAATATCTTATTTTTACAAAACCAGGGGGAGTATTCGCTTTTTCTTATACTTCATCTGCAGAGCGGATCCCCGTTGCCACCGGACGGATCTCATCAGATCCGAAAGGATCCTGTGTACCATTTTCTTCTTGCCATGGTGCTGTATCTTCTGCCCCTTCTCCTGCCGTCTTGCGGTCTGCCAGTGGTACAGGACGCACAGAGATACCATTGATCTCCACATGTTCGTTAATAGCGATCACAAGGCAGGGCCGTCCGTCGATCATACGGTTTTCCACCAGATAGGTCTTATCGGGGGCTACCTTAATGGTCACATCCGGGGTTTTGATCTCAAAGCTCTTTGTATTCACTACATTTGATACAGCGAAACTGGTTTCAGGACCGTCCTCTACATCTGCATAACGACTTTCAAATTCCTGAAGTTTTTCCGGTGCTGCCCCGTTGTTTTCCAGAAGCTGTTTAAGCTGTGTTTTATTCAGTACCGGCGGTGCAGGTTCATCTTTTGTCTCTTCCACCAGTTCACTTAAATTTTCATGGATGCTTTTTACAGTCTCAAAGTCGCAGTTTTCCCCTAAAGTTTCCTCTACGATAGTCTGGAAGGTCTCTTTCTGGTTTTTGGCAGACATAGGGATATGGCAGCCCAACACTTCATCGATCAGTGTATCCGGCAGCTGTTCTCCGTTTTTCGCATAAAGTAAAAGGCTATGGATGTCTGTATTCCGGTCATTAAATGCAGGAAACAGGAAACTGGTCACAGGTGCCTCCACCAGCCAGTCACGGATCCTGTTTTCAATCACATTGGTAGTGGAATTATAGCACAGACCTGCCTTGGAAAGCTTTACAGGGCAGATTGTACACTGGATAAACTCATACACATAATCAGAAGCGTCAAACATCTCAGAACCGTCTGTAGCCTTTGCAGGAATGTCATATGCACAGTGGATCAGGATAATATAATAATTCTCTGCATAGTCAAAATTGGCGATCACACGGTCATAAAATTCCTCGATCTGCCCATCGTCTTTTAATTCACTGTCCCGAAGCTTTAAAAGGAAATTCTGGGTACCGCCCTCTTCTTCTGTGTGAAGGGGAAATTCCATATTGATCAGATTTTTTCCAATGGTTCCTGAAAGGCCATTGCGGAAAATGGTAAAATATTTAAAGGCTTCTTCTTCCGGAAGGGATAAAAATGCTTCCTTCAGTTCTGTTTTTTTATTTTTCTCTGAGTCTACATAGCAGCCGCAGATCCGGCTGATGGCACAGTTTGCCGGAGTGAAAAGTTTTTTTATTTCGTTGCATTCTTTTTTGTTCATGTATGTATCTCCCCTGTTTTTGTAGATTTTAACACAAAAGAAAAAGCCCAAAAGCCATACGACTTCTGAACTTCCTTCGGGTTGGGCTATTCTCTCAAATAGTCAGCAGGGGAAGAGGGGCTCGAACCCCCATCTACGGTTTTGGAGACCGCTGCTCTACCATTGAACTATTCCCCTATGTTCTTTTGTTTTTTGTTTTGTTCCCTCGAACGAGTATTATAATATCACAGGTTTCCAACACTGTCAACAACTATTTTGAATTTTTTTCAAAGTTTTTTCAAAAAAAGTAATTGCTTATTTTTTTCTGTTTTTTAATACAGTTTTATTGAAACATAAACCTGCCTGACACCGGCTTTTACACCAGGCACAGGCAGGTGCTGTTCTTTTTACGCTATATTTTTATAACAACCCGATGGCTTCCCGCACATTCGACACCCCGATCATGCGGATCCCCTCTGCAGGCTTTATCTTATCCATATTTACTTTCGGAAGCACACAGGTGGTAAATCCTAACTTAGCTGCCTCTGCTACTCTCTGGGCTGCCTGGGATACACCACGAACTTCGCCGGAAAGACCTACTTCCCCAAAGATCAGCATACCCGGATCTACAGGCCGGTCTTTATAGCTGGACATCAGTGCCATGACAATGGCAAGGTCCAGAGCCGGTTCACTCATACGCATGCCGCCGGTGATATTTACATAGGCATCCAGACGGGACAATTCGTAGCGGCACCGTTTCTCCAGCACTGCCATCAAAAGGTTTACACGGTTGTAATCCGTACCTGCCGCTGTTCTTCTTGGCATACCAAAATTTGTCTCCGCTACCAGTGCCTGAACCTCCAAAAGGATAGGCCTTGTGCCCTCTAAGGAACAGGATACCACTGCTCCTGATGCCTCCTGAGGCCGTCCATCCAGCATATATTCAGAGGGATTTTCTACTTCCACAAGACCCTCTTCCCGCATTTCAAATACACCGATCTCATTGGTGGAACCAAAACGGTTCTTTACGCCTCGCAGGATCCTGTAAGAAGCATGTCTGTCCCCTTCAAAGTAAAGGACTGTATCTACCATATGTTCCAATACCCTTGGACCTGCCACTACTCCCTCTTTGGTCACATGACCTACTACGAAGATGGCAATTCCACGGCTTTTTGCGATCTGCATTAAAACGCCGGTAGACTCACGCACCTGGCTTACACTTCCAGGCGCAGAGGTGATCTCTTCCCGGTACATGGTCTGAATGGAGTCGATCACTACGATCTGAGGCTTTTCCTGATCGATCACAGCCTCAATGCGCTCTAAATTCGTCTCACTTAAAAAGCGCAGTTCCCCTGTGACCGTTCCGATCCTGTTTGCCCTCATTTTGATCTGTTTTAATGACTCTTCTCCGGAAATATAAAGTACCTTCTGTCCGTCTGCTGCCAGATGGCGGCATACCTGCAGCAAAAGGGTTGATTTTCCAATACCCGGATCACCGCCTACAAGCACCAGGGAACCGGCTACAATGCCGTCTCCCAATACCCGGTCCAGTTCCTTAAAACCGGTAGAGATCCGGTCTTCCTGTTCCAGACGTATTTCTGAAAGAAGAGCGGGTTTAGCCACAGCTCTCCCCGCTCCTCGATCAGAAGACATACGTCCTTTTCCTGCAGCCGAAGCTGTACCTGCCACCGGTTCCTCTACCAGAGTGTTCCATGCCCGGCAGGCGGGACACTGTCCCAGCCATTTGGATGACTCATATCCGCATTCTTTGCAGAAAAATGCAGTTGTCTTTGCTTTTGCCATATTTTCTATGCTCTCTTTACTGCCTTTACCTTAACGGAAGTTCCTTCTTCTAACTCTACGCTGACGCTTAACTTTCCGCTCATGTTGGTCTTCATGCTTCCCACAGCAGCTCCGTCTACATATACTTCGTAGTCAGTATCATTTTCCAGCTGAACTGTGATCTGGGCATCCTTATCGCCCTCTACTTCAAACTCTATACTGTCATCTGTTACTTTAAAATGTTCTGCTACTGTGCCCGGAACAGACTCATATACGAACATTTCGTTGCGCTCTAATTTTGTGATTTCGTTGTAAGTTTTAACCTTATAGATATCTCCCTGGTATTCAAAATCGGACTTCTTTGACTTCTGTCCTAACTTGTAATTTCCAAAACTGATGGTGCCATCCTGCTCTGTGCGGATCAATTCTTCAACAACTGGCATCTTTTTATCCTCCTGCTCTTTATCTGTAAATTCTCTGGTCGTACCTTTTCATCCGGCATTCCTGTCAGACTTTATGGGTTTTCACCGTATTCCCAGTAGATCATTTATAACGGGTATCTATAATTATACAACAATTTTCATAAAATAACCAGTATATTTTACGCCTTTGCCTCAGGCTTTGAAGCAGTATCTGCTGCCTGCGCTTTTTTCTTTCTGGCTGCTGCTTTCTTCTTTACTGTAAAGGTAAGTTTTCCTTCTTCACAGTCAACTTCCACATTTACACCCTTCTTCAGTTTTCCGTCCAGGATCTCTTCTGCCATCTTATCTTCTAACAGGCTCTGGATGGTACGGCGCAGCGGTCTTGCACCGTATTTATCATCATAGCCCTTGTCGATCAGCAGATCCTTTGCCGCCTCATTTACAGTAAGGGTAATGCCAAGCTGTTCTTTGCTGCGTTTTTCAATGCCTCTCAGCATAATATCCGCAATTCCCTTCATATGCTCTTTCGTCAGCTGATGGAATACGATGATCTCGTCAATACGATTTAAAAACTCCGGCTTGAACAGGCGTTTTACCTCTTCCATCACACGGCCCTTCATGAATTCATGATCTGCCTTTGCGTCCGTGGCAACTCCGAAGCCAAGACGTTTCGGTGCGATGATATTTTCAGCACCTGCATTGGAAGTCATAATGATAATGGTATTCTTAAAGTCGATCTTTCTTCCCTGGGCATCTGTGATGTGTCCGTCATCTAATACCTGCAAAAGGATATTAAATACATCCGGATGGGCCTTTTCGATCTCATCAAACAGGATCACGCTGTAAGGATTTCTGCGCACTTTTTCACTGAGCTGTCCACCCTCCTCATAGCCTACATATCCTGGCGGGGAACCGATCATCTTGGAAACACTGTGCTTTTCCATGTACTCAGACATATCTACCCTGATCAGGGAACTTTCTGTACCGAACATGGCTTCTGCCAGTGCCTTTGAAAGTTCCGTTTTTCCCACACCGGTAGGTCCTAAGAATAAGAAAGAACCGATGGGACGCTTTGGATCTTTTAAGCCGATCCTGCCTCTTCGGATGGCTTTTGATACAGCGGTAACAGCCTCCTCCTGGCCTACGACTCTTTCGTGGAGGATGCCTTCTAAGTTCTTTAAACGCTCTGACTCTTCCTGTGCCAGTTTCTTCACCGGAATCTTGGTCCATCCGGCTACTACATCTGCCACTTCATTTTCACCTACTACCAGTTTTCTGGTTTCTTTCTCTTTTTCCCATTTTTCCAGAGTCAAGCGGATCTTTTCTTTCAGTTTTTCCTGTTTTTTCTTAATATCTCCTGCCTTTTCATAGGCCTCATCACGGATCGCAGACTCTTTTTCTTCTTCCAGATCATCGATCTGTGCCTCGTAATCCTTGATCTTGGACGGCTTTGTATAATTTGACAGGCGTACTTTGGAAGCTGCCTCATCGATCAGGTCAATGGCCTTATCCGGCAGGAAACGGTCATTGATATAGCGGCTGGAAAGCTTTACAGCTGCCTCTAAGGCATCATCTGTGATCTCTACCCTGTGATGTTCCTCATAACGGCTTCTCAGCCCCTTTAAAATGGCAATGGACTCTTCTTCTGAAGGCTCGTCCACAGTAACCGGCTGGAACCGGCGCTCTAAGGCAGAGTCTTTTTCTATATATTTTCTGTATTCGTTAATGGTAGTAGCACCGATCAGCTGCAGTTCCCCTCTTGCAAGGGACGGCTTTAAGATATTGGATGCATCCAGAGCACCCTCTGCACCGCCAGCACCTATAATGGTGTGGATCTCATCAATAAAAAGAAGGACGTCTTTTGCTTCTACTACCTCTGCGATCACTTTCTTAATGCGCTCTTCAAATTCGCCTCTGTACTTGGAACCTGCCACCATACCGGAAAGGTCCAGAGTCATAACTCTCTTATCCGCAATGGTATCCGGCACATCCCCTGCTGCAATTCTCTGGGCAAGTCCTTCTACTACTGCGGTCTTTCCTACTCCCGGCTCTCCGATCAGACACGGATTATTCTTAGTACGGCGGCTTAAGATCTGGATCACTCTCTGGATCTCATGTTCCCTGCCGATCACAGGATCTAACTTTCCATCCAGTGCCATCTGGGTCAGATTGCGGCTGTAGCTGTCAAGGGCCGGTGTGGAACTTCCCCGTTTTCCGGAATTTCCACGCTGCATCTCATCTTTAATAGAAGGCGCATCTTCACCCATAGCTGCCAGAAGGTCAATATATAATTTCTGTACACTGATCCCCATTGTATTTAAAAGACGGCTTGCCACACAGTCTCCTTCTCTTAAAATAGCGATCAGAATGTGTTCTGTACCGATCTGTGCTGCCTTAAAGCGTACTGCTTCCCTATAACTGTTTTCTATTACCCTGCGGGCTCTTGGGGTATAGGCTGCATTTTCTGCCATCTGTACAGAAGTATTTGGGGAGATCAGCTGGCTGACTAATTCTACTACCTTTGACTCCTCAACCCCATTTTCCTCTAAGACCCTGGCTGCAACGCCGGTTCCTTCCTGTAAAAGGCCGATCAGCAGATGCTCGGTTCCCACATAACCGTGGTTTAAGCTTTCTGCCATTCCTACTGCCAGGCTTAAGGCCTCTTTCGCCTGCGGTGTATATCGTTCCATTGTTGTCCTCCTTTATGTCCCTGTGCATTTCAAAAATCCATCTGTCAGCTGCATATCTGAGGTAAATGTTCCCTGATATAAGCTGCTCTTACACAGTCCGTCTCTTCTTTGTCCAAAGGCCTGCTGGCCCACAGATTTAAGTTGGCCGGTTTGATACCTACCAAAAGACTGTACAGACTTTCTTCTTTCTCAAAAGAGATCAGTCCGTCTGTCTCTCCGGAGATCAGCTGTCCAATAAATACCCTGGCATCTTTTTCTGCCATTTTCCGCGCATACTTTAAAACACCATAGGATTTATACGTCTCGTCTTCCCGCTCCAGCTTTCTGGCATTTAAAGCGGCTTTTCTCACTTTCTGTTCCTGACTGTTTAACTGGACAGCTGCTTTGTTTACCAGCTCAATGATCTCCCGTTCTGACAGTCCTAAGGTTCTCTGGTTTGACAGTTCGTACATATTGCCTGCATTTTCACTGCCTTCCCCGAAAAGTCCCCGTATGGACGTTCCCAGTCTTCCCATATCTGCCACGATCCCCTGAAATTTCTTCAGCTGGGACAGCATAGGCAGGTGGATCACCACGCAGGCCTTAAGTCCTGTTCCCATATTGGTAGGGAACGTGGTCAGATAACCATATTTTTCATCATAGGCATAAGGGAAATGTTCATTGATCCTGTCGTCTGCAGCATCTGCTTTCTGCCACAGCTTTTCAAGGCACAGACCAGGTGCCAAAAACTGCATCCTTATATGGTCATCTGCTCCCAGTAAAATACTTTCTGACTCGTCTTCTGACAGGTACAGTCCCTGTGCGTATGTTTTTTCCACTGCACAGCGGTTTAAGATCCGCCGTTCCCTTAAGGCTTTCTTTTCTGCCTGCTGCATATTTTCCAGAGCATAGTAGGGATAAGGGATCTCTTTTAAACCGTCTTTTAAGCCGTCTACCAGCTCCCTGCTTCCTTCTTCGTCCAGTCTGGAAGGAAATACATATTCATCCCAGTTTCTTGCAAGGCGGATCCTGCTGTATATAATATTGGACTTTTCTTCCAATGTTTTCTCATACCATTTACTCATGCACTTCGCCGCCCTTTCCTGCCTTTAATGCCCGGATCTGATCCCGGCATGCAGCTGCTGTTTCATAATCTTCTTTTTCCAGGGCTTCTTTTAATCTTCGCTCCAGCTGCGTTATCTCTTTCATGCCTTCCGGCTGCTCTTTTGCGGCATTCTCTCCTGCTTTCTGCAAAACATCAGCCGGTACCATCTCTTCATTGTTTTCAGAAATGGTTTCCTGTGCCCTCTGATATTTTGGCTGTTTTCCCCTGTGGCTTTCACTGCCCTGGAGCTGCTTGATCTTATCATTGATAAAAAGATCAAAAACGCCATAGCAGTCCGGACAGCCGAAGCGGCTGTTTTGAACAAAATCATCAAAACTGGTACCGCAGGTAGGACACACCACCCTGGAACGTTCATCGGTTTCTTCTTCATCTTCCTCCAACCCTAAAAGTCCGGAAAGCAGTTTTCCCAGCGGGAATTCTCCGTCTAACAAAGCCGTATACTGTCCAAAATCAATTTCCTTCGCACAGTGGGAGCAGAGATTATGCTCCGTTTTTACTCCGTTAATGATCTCTGTATATTTAATATTCGCTTCCCGTACTTTGCATTTTTCACATAACATATTAATCCTCCCGGGCCTCACGCTTCGTATATCTGTCATAGATCTCATCTACCAGCTGATGCGCTTCCTCCCTGGAAACATCCCTGCAGATCCCGCAGGCAAGCACTACATCCAGATTTTGACGCATCTCATCGATGGCCTGGATCTTATCCACATCCAGGGAAACTACAGCCCCTCTGCGGCGGTCCAGTTTCACAAACCCTTCCTGGCGCAGAACAGAATACGCTTTATTTACTGTATGCATATTAATGCCGATATGATCTGCCATCTGTCGCACAGAAGGTAAGGTATCCCCTTCCCGGATCATATCTGTAGCAATCCCCATGATGATCTGGTTGCGCAGCTGGATATAGATTGCTTCATCGCTGTTAAAATCAATTTTCAGTATCATAAACCCACCAACTTTCAGGGGCTGCCGCTACAAAATCTTTGTCTGCGGCAGCCCCACTGTTTTTATCTGCTAAGTTATATCTGTTCTAATAATAATATAACAACTTTTTTTGCATCCGTCAAGAAGTTTTATCTCTTTTGATCAGGCGCCTCATGGCATCTGCTGCTACACGCACTGCCTGCTCCGTATCATGGCATTGGATATCCTCAAGTCCTTTAGCCCGCCTTGTCTGGTTTCCCAGTACTAAAAGGACCGTTCCCACGCGGACTCTCCTGGCTGCTGCCACAACAAACAGAGCAGCTGACTCCATCTCACTGGCAAGAGCGCCACAGTCAAGCCACGCCTGCCATTTTGACTTTAATTCCCCTCTTACGGGCATACTGTCCGGATCTAACTGGCCATAAAAAGAGTCTTTGCAGTGGACAACTCCTGTATGGAACCTCTGGCCATCTGCTTTTGCTGCCTCTGCCAGGGCATTTACAACCTGAAAATCCGCCACTGCCGGAAATTCAACAGGCGCGTACTGAAGCCCGGTGCCTTCCATACGGATCGCACCGGTAGCGATCACCAGATCACCGCCCAGTACATTTTCCTCTATACCACCGCAGGTTCCCACACGGATAAAGCACTCAGCGCCGCAGTGGATCAGTTCTTCCATTGCGATGGCAGCAGACGGGCCCCCGATGCCTGTACTGCACACACTTACTTTCTCTCCTTCCAATGTACCTGTATAAATGGTATATTCCCTGTTTGAAGCAACAAATCTGGGATCTTCTAAATATCTGGCAATCTTCTCACATCTGCCCGGATCACCTGGCAGGATCACATACCGTCCTACATCTCCCGGACGTATTTTTAAATGATATTCCTCGTTTCCTACACTGTATGCAACTGGCATAATAATCCCTCCTGTTGTATCCATAAATTTTCTGTTTTTATTGTACCACACCCCTATATCGTCTGTCAAATTCTCCGGTTGTCCCAGAACTTTTCTGCTTCTTTTAAAACGATTTCCAAAATAGCGTCGATCTCATGAAAATCATACACCGGACAGTCTGACATAGACTCTGCATCAAATCCGGACCATGTATCCGGCCTGAAATCTGTAACATACGCCTTTACAGTCTCTTTTCTGCACACAGCTTTTTTTGAAACATCACGGCGCATCACTTCTATTTTGGCATAATGGGAGTCTTTCAGTCCTTCCACCAGGATCAGATCCATATCCTGAAAAAAAGGCAAAAAATCTTCTGCCTCATGGCCCTTTTCCTCTTTTACCAGACAGAAACGATTTTCCGAATAGACTAACGTTCCCACTGCCCCCGCTGCTTTGTGACGGTAACTGTCTGTTCCCGGTACATCCGGCACAAAATCATGGCCATCGTGTTTGATCACAGCCACCCTAAGCCCGCGCACGGAAAATTCCCGGACTAAAGTTTCCGTAAGAGTCGTCTTGCCCGTATTTTTCTTTCCGCTGACTGCAAATACCGGTGTTTTCAAGCATGTAAGTTCTCCTAATGCCTGGGGAGTATTCACATTTAAAAACCACCGGTCAGGTACATGTTCGTTTTCTGTTTCTAAAACCTTTACCTGCAGTTTTCCTAACAGATCACGTACTTTCCCATTTTTTTCCAAAAGTTGTTTTTCAAGAACCGGCAGACATCTGGCTGAATACCAGCCGCACACTGGATGAATCCGCCCGTCTCTTGTTTTCCAGATCACAGCATCCCATTTATCTCCTGCTTCCATAAGAGCGCGTTTCCCCAGATAAGATGCAAATAAGGGCATATCGCAGGAAACAAAAAACAGTCCATCAAGACCGGTCTGTTTTAAACAGGAATAGATCCCTCCTAAAGGTCCGGCCTCTGGGATCAGATCAGGGATTGCCCTGGGATCCGGGCTTTTTTTTGCCTCTGATACAAAAACCGGCAATCCCAGCTGCTCCAGTTCTCCTTTGATCCGTTCTTCAAAACTTTTTCCCCTGTAAAGAAGCTTGGCTTTATCACTTCCGCCCATACGGCTGGACTTTCCGCCTTTAAGCAGGACACATCCATACTGTTCCATTTTCATTTTCCTTCTCTTTATCATGAAATACGTACACCTGGAAATCTTTCGTTATTTTCCAATATCCAGGTGTAAAAAAGCAGGAAGCCATATATCCCGCTTCCTGCCTTTTTATTTTCTAATGTACTTACAAGATCTTACTGTAAAGATGCAACAATAGCATCTGCCAGTGCCTCTAACTGTGCATCCTGCTCATCCTTTAAAGCAGATTTAACAGTGACAGTCTGCTCTAAAATGTTCATGTTCTTCATGCCGGAAAGGATCTCTTTCATCTGCTTTCCTGCAACAACACCCCAGGTACCATTTTCGATCACAGCTACAGTACGGTTCTGCAGTCCATGTGCCTTTAAGTCATTTAAAACATGTTCCATATTGGTAAAGATGCCGCCATTATAGGTAGCTGCTGCAAATACCAGATGGCTGCAGCGGAATGCTTCGCTTACGATCTGGGATGGATGGGTTGCAGATACATCATAAACTGCAATATTTCTCACCCCCTTGTCAGCCAGCTTGCATGCCAGGATATTGGCTGCGTTTTCCGTATTTCCGTAAATAGAACCATAGGCGATCATAACACTCTTTTCTTCCGGTGCATAGCTGCTCCAGGTTAAGTATTTATCTACATACCAGCTGATATTTTCACGCCATACAGGTCCATGTAGCGGGCAGATGGTAGCGATCTCCAGTCCTGCTGCTTTCTTAAGCAGTGTCTGTACCTGCATGCCATACTTTCCAACGATATTGGTATAATATCTTCTTGCATCATCCAACCAGTCACGCTCAAAGTTTACTTCATCTGCAAACAGGTTGCCATTCATGGCGCCGAAAGTACCAAAAGCATCTGCGGAGAATAAAGTCTTGTCTGTGGTATCGTAAGTAACCATAACTTCCGGCCAGTGTACCATTGGTGCCATTACAAATGTAAGGTTATGCTTACCGGTGCAGAGAGTATCTCCTTCTTTTACTACTACGGATCTGGAGTCAATATCAAGATCAAAGAACTGCTTGATAATACCAACTGTCTTTGCATTGCATACGATCTTTGCTTCCGGATGCTTTTCTGCGATCTGTCCTAAGGTTGCAGCATGGTCTGGTTCCATGTGGTCTACTACGATATAATCTAATGGACGGCCGTCTAAAACCTTTGCCAGGTTCTCATAAAACTGTCCTGCTACTGCCCAGTCTACTGTATCAAAAAGAACCGTCTTTTCATCTAACAAAACATAGGCATTATAGGAAACACCTCTTGGGATCGGGTATGCATTTTCAAACAGAGCCAGACGTCTGTCTGTACCTCCTACCCAGAATAAATCTTCTTTTACTTTTTTTACACAATACATCGCTTATCATCCTTTCTGTTCCTATTTGTCAGGCAGCCCATTCCTGACTTTCAGGGCCGCCTGGTTGTTTAAGCGTTACATTTTACAGGTCAAATACCTCAAAATCATCTTCTTCTTTTTCGTTCTGGTCTTCAGAAGTTTCTTCGGATCCGGCAGGTTCTTTTTCTTCTTCCTGCTCTTCCACCTCGTCTATATCCAGATCTTCAAAGTCAAAGTCTTCTATATCATCTTCTTCCAGATCTTCATCCTCTGTATCCTCTTTTGGATTTTCTTTTTCATTTTCATCTACAGAGTCTTCCTCTGGCTCGTCCTCTTCCGGTTCCTTATCATCTGCATCATCCAGATCCTCAAACTGGAAGTCATCCTCGTCCTGGTCGTCTACTTCTTCCAGATCATCTTCCGGTTCGTCTTCAGGCTCTTCCACCTCTTCGCCATAAAGATCGTCCTCGTCCTCATCTTCCTCTTTTACAGGTTTCTTTTCAGAACGGGCTGTCTTTTTCTCTGCTGAAGAAGATTTCTTTTTCTTACCTGTAACAGATACGATGAGAAGTACCATAAAGATCAGTGCTACAACGATGGCAGCGATCAGCAGTGTCCTGAACAGGCTGTAGTCATTTCTTAAGGAGTCATACTTGTCTGCCAGCTGTGTATAAACTTCCTCACTTACTGCTCCCTGAGCAGCCGGGTCTTCAAAGTAACGCTGAATGGTACGCTCATTATTATTTAAGTCATAGCGGTAGAAATTCTTCTCGCCAGCTTCATTCATAGCGTAGATCACGCAATACTGATGCTCTGTTTCATTGCCCCATACCCAGCCTTTTACAGCATGTCCGTCAATGGTAATGGCTGTTTCCACCAGTCCTTCCGGTACCTGTACAGAAGCATCCGGTGCCATCACTGTAAAGCTGCGTCTGGATACAGTCATCTGGAACTGTTCAAAGCTTTCTTCACCAGTTCCATCCTGTGTACTTTCATTTGGACCGCCTTCCTGCTTGGTGACAACGATCACATATTCCTTTGTAGTTTCTCCGTCCTGGGCAGTTACTTTTAAAGTAACTCTGTTTTCACCCATCTGGAGATTTTCATTGCCGCTTACCACCTTGGAAGCGCCTTCATCTGTAGTATCTGCACTGATGATCAGTTTATCCACATCGGTTCCTACGGTAACTGCATAGGAGTCTACATCAGAAGAAAATTCCGGTGTCAGGCTTCCCGGGGATACCTGAAGGGATTTTAAGCTTGCGTCCTTGGAAGCGCTTGATAAAGCACTGACTGTTACCTGGGACTCACCCTGTTTGTCTACGGTTACGATCTGGGAAGACGCATCGTAGATCTCCTGGCTGGTAACTGTAATCTTGCTGGTTCCTGCTGCAGATGCCTTAAACTTTAAGTCATAGGCAAGGGTGGTGGTATTTGCGCCACCGCCGTCACCATGAACACGGACTGCTCCATTTCCGCCTTCTGCATTGGTTCCTTCTATGAATTCCAGGCTTCCCGGATCATATGCCAGCATGATATCCGCTGTAGAAAGGTTATCACTGCTGGTGATCTTCATTTTTACATTGATCTCACTGCCTACAGATGCGGTAGGATCTGAAAAAGCGATCCTTGCAGTAGCTGCAAACGCCGTCATTCCGTATAATGGCAAAAATAAGGTTAATAGACAGATGGCTGCAACTGCGGCTGCCCACCGTCTGATCTGTTTGATTGTCATATTCATTCCTGCTTTCCTGTTTTTTTACTGCACATTCACAATGGTCACATTGCTGCCTCCAGGTGTCTGGCTGCTTCCCGTGTCACCTGGTCCTCCACTGCTTCCGCCCGGACTTGCCGGACTGGAAGAGGAACTGCTGTTTGAAGAATTTGCTGATCCCGTGCCGGAAGGTGTGTTTCCTCCTGACTGACGTACTACGTGGATACTGTATGTCCTTGTGCTTCCATTCTGAGCTGTAACAGTAATAGTAATATCACTGGAATTACCAGTAAGTTCTGTATTTCCGGTACCTGCAACGGATGCCTTGCCGTCTGCTGCTGTAGCGCTGATCTGAAGGCTGGTCACAGAAGTATCTACGATCAGATTGTAGCTTGTTGTATCCTTGCTGAAGGAAGGAGTTAAGCTGAAACCATCTGCACTCAGACCAGAAAGTTTGTTGTTAGGACTTCCGTCTCCTGTAGGCGCGCTGCATGCCTGTGCCGGCATGTTGTTAAATACAGGGATCTGGAATTCCAGGGCAGAACTCTTTAAGGAACTGTATGCCTTGGAAAGGCGCTCTGCTTCTGAGGCTGCTCCCTGTACATTGCTCATGTACTGATGTTTATAAGGATTGGATCCCTGCACATTGAACTTTTTAAGGTAAAATGTATTCTGCCCTGCTTTTACATAGTTGTCACCATAATTCTGGGCACCGCCTAAAATGGATTTTTCTACTGTATTCCATGGTCTTCCATAACTGCCGGACTGACTTGCATACCGCAGTCCCATCTGGGTTGCAGACATGGAACCGGACTGATAGGCTTCTACGTTAAAGAAGTTATAGTAACCGGAATATCCGGAATAATTACCTGAGATCAGCGGTGTTCCGCCATTGGTTCCCTGCTCCTGAAGGATCATGGCAGCTAAAACATAAGGACTTACGCCGGACTGCGCTGCTGCATCCATAAGGATATCCACATAGCTCTTGCTTCCAGATGAGCCGGAAGAAGGACTTGTTGTCTGGCCGGAAGGACTGGAAGAACTGTTATCAGTGGTTACAGTTCCAGGCTGTGAACTGCCTGTGCTATTTATCGTGCCATCAGACTGTCCCGGAGCTACCAGGCTTACATTGGAAGTTACCAGGTTATGCTCCTTTGGTGTAATAGACGCATGAGGCGCTTCCAGACTTACATTTCCATCTCCTGTACTGCTTTCTGTACTGTTTCCCGAACCGGAACTGCTTCCCGGTGCCTGGGTGCTTACATCATTGCTGCCGGATGTAGTGCTGCTCTCACCAGAAGAACTGCTGCCGGAAGGGCTGCCTCCTGCCACACCAGGTCCATGATTTGTATCACCTGTTGCACCGTTTCTTCCTCCCGGTCCCTCCTGTGAAACAGAACTGGAAGAACTGCCGGAAGAGCTGCTGCCTCCTGGTGTAGAAGAACCGCCGGAAGAAGAACTTCCCCCTGTTCCGGTGGAGTCTGTTGTTCCGGAAAGGAAGGAGCCGGAAACCATTCCTGTAAGGCCCTCTTTTGTCTGTGTGCTTCCATCATATTCATGGGAAAGGAACTGGAATACATAGGTATCATCTAAAAAGTTTCTTGGGTCCATGTAATAACGGATAATGTCCTGGGAAGCTGCTACCCAGTTGCTGCCGTCAAAGCCGGTCCAGGTACTGTTATCCCAGTTATAGGCACCGCTTTCTACGGATTTCCAGGAAGAAATGCTTCCTGTTGCAACCAGGTTTCGACCCAGGACCGACTCATTTTCAATGGCCGTATTCCAGTCGATCCCTGTATTTTTCGCCCGGAATACCCAGTTTGGATACTGGGCATGAAGCTGTCTTAAACCATCCTTATAACTTTCCGGAAATCCCTGGGAAGTCAGATAGGACTCAAAGCTTGCATCTGTAGAATAGGAAACAGGGAGTCTTATGTAAGCGGCGGATACATAACCTGTACCTGCCTGACCGTTACTGCCTGTGTACTGGATCCGGTACCAGGTCTTTCCATCAGTTCCCTTTTTTTCTCCTGTGATCTGGATGCTGGCTCCTGCTGCCAGACGGGCCACTGCACTGTAACCGGTTCCTGCATCACTTCTTACATTTAAAGAGGACGCCTTGACTGTAGCCGCCCCCGTATAAGCATAGGAATCCAACATGTGGATGGACAACGGGCTGGTCACCGGAAGGTTGGCCGCCAGTGTCAGGCCTAACAGGACTGCCAGACCTTTTTTGTATATTTTTCCCTTCATCTGCTGTATTATCTCCTGAATTTTCTGTATCTCATGATACCAGATTGCTACGCACTTTGTGCTCTCGCAATCTTCAAAACCATTAGTAATCCGCTCATTTTTTGCAAAAATGGCTACTTACTCATGTTTTTGCGTGTCCCAAGATAAAAAATCCTCCTGCAAGCAGGCTTGCGTCGGATTTTTACCTTTCGACACTGGTATCATTATAATGATATTTACTCCTTAATGTCAACCGCAACAAAAAATGTTCACACAAATCAAACTAATTCGTAAGAAAACTTTAACACTTGTGGACCCACAGACCAAAAATATGTTCCAGCGTTCCCCAAAAAGTCATTTTTGTGATCTGGCGGTCACTGTATAAGGGAATTTCCCTTAGCAATTCCCCTTCTACATAATAACAAACCCGTCCTATCTTCTGCCCTTCTTTTACAGGAGCCTGCAGCTGCTTTGGCAGGAACACCTTTTTTTCTGTTTTTCCTCTTTTTTTACCAGAGCATAAACATGTTTTTCCTCTGATCGTAAATCTTCCCTTGCCAGCACATGGTCCTGAGGCTGCTCTCCCCAGCAGATGCCGCCATCTACTTTTACAGGCAATGGCTCTGTTTTTTGGCAGCGTTCATACAGATCTGTTTTCTCATAATTTTCCATTCCATAGGAAAGAAGGCTTCTGGCATCTGACCATTTCCAGGTTTTATGAGGAGGCCAGCCACAGCCTAACAGGGCAATGATAAAAAGTTTTCCATTTTTTTCCAGCGCACCAACATAAGAATAACCTGCGCCCCCAGTAAAACCGGTCTTTCCTGTAAGGGCCCCGTCCATCATATCCAAAAGAGCATTGTGATTGCGGCACTGGATCTGCCTTTTATTTTCCAGATCATAAAATCCATGGTTCTGGGTCCTGGTTATCTTTAAAAACTCCTCTTTTTTCGGCGACTCCTGTATACAGTATAATAAGATCCTTGCCAGATCTTTTGCTGTAGTGGAATGGGTATGTATTTCTCCCTTTTCATCTGTTTCCTGGGCGTCTAAACCATTGGGGGTAATAAACCAGGTATCCTTACAGCCTAACTCCCTGGCTTTTTCATTCATCATAGCTGCAAAACCTTCTCTTGTACCGCCTATAAATTCCGCGATCATCACAGCTGCATCATTATAAGACTCCAGCATCAGGCCATACAGCAGGTCCTTTAAACGGTACTGCTCCCCTTTTCTTACTCCCATACGGACTTTAGGCTGGGAGGCTGCATAAGAAGAGGCACTTACCCATTCTTCCGTTTTTCCATTTTCAAGGGCAAGGATACAGGTCATGATCTTCGTGGTGCTGGCCATGGGACGGATCTGTTCTGCATTTTTTCCATATAAGATGCGTCCGCTTAAACCATCCATAAGCACGACGGACTGGGAATACAGGCGGAGTTCTTCCTGTTCCTGGGCCTTAACAGGAAAACTTTGAAATATCAGCCCCAGAAACAGTGTTAAAAACAGAAGCCATAACCATACAGGCCTGATCTTTTTTCTCATCCATTTTCTCCCTGGAGCATTTATGTACTCTCAAAATCTTATTTCATCCTATTCCCATTTTCCTGCAGATATGCAATAACCTGCACCGGAAGCTTTTGACGAACCTTTTAGGCTGTGTTATGATTTACAGGAAACTTAAAACAGATAAACGATCTAACAAAGATCATGAAGGGAATACAGACAATCGATGATCAAAAAGACATTACAATATAAAATAACAGAAAAGGACCAGGGAAAGACCGTAGAACAGTTTTTAAGAAGCAAAGGTTATTCCCACCGTCTGGTGGTAAAACTGCGGAATTCTCCTACCGGCCTTACCATCGGGGGAGAGCTTGCATTTACCATCCACAGGCTCCAGGCAGGTGAGATACTTATTGCTACTTTAGAGGAGGAAAATTCTCAGAATATTGTCCCTGTAGAACTTCCTTTAAATATTGTTTACGAAGATGAAGATATTTTAGTGGTAAATAAAGATGCCGGTGTACCCATCCACCCTTCCCAGGGCCATTTTGACCACACGCTGGCAAATGCAGTTGCCTGGTATTACCAGAGCAAAGGCCAGACCTTAGTCTACCGGGCGATCAACCGCTTAGACCGGGATACCACCGGCCTTTTAGTGATCGCTAAACATCTTTTAGCTGGCTGCATCCTTTCAGACCAGATGCTTAACAGGCAGATCCACAGACAGTACCGGGCAATTGTCTGCGGAAAAACAGAAAAAGAGGGCATCATTGATGCCCCCATTGGACGGGCTGAAGACTCTACCGTCCTTCGCCGTATTGACTTTGAACATGGTGAGACAGCCAGGACCCGTTACCGCCTGCTCTCTTATGATGAAGAAAAGGATCTTTCCTATATCAGCCTTAAATTAGATACGGGGCGGACCCACCAGATCCGTGTCCATATGAGTTATATTGGCCACCCCCTTCCCGGAGATTTCCTCTATAACCCGGACTACCGTTATATCAGCCGCCAGCCCCTTCACTCTTATGGTCTGGAGTTTATCCATCCCCTTACCGGAGAGCCTTTAAGCTTTACGGCCCATCTGCCTGCGGATATGGCAGCTTTGGTAAAAGAGCCGGAACTTACATCCACCGAAGGCCTTTGGGATAATGATTTTTAATGGTCCCGGCAGCCATCTTGCCCCAGCCAAGACTTACATTTCCTGTACAGATCAATACCCAGCCTTTTTCACAGGGAGCAGACATACCGGTATCACCGGTCAGTGTCTCCCCCTTTAAATATTTCACTGCCTCTGTTCCATCTGGTTCTACTTCTTTTTGTACTTTTGCATCTTCCGGAAACAGCCACAATGCCAGGGCATGAGATGGTTCAAAGCGGTTCTTTTTAATGGTTCCAATATGAAGCCCCGGACGCAGCACTTTCAGTCCTTTTAAACTTACCATCTGAGGCGGCAGCAGATACAGCTGGTCCCCAAAACGCAGATATTCTTTTCTTTTTTTCAGTACTTCCGGCTCTGTCAGTGTCTCCTCCAGAAAACGGTGCAGTTCTTTTAACACATCTTTTTCTTTTTTCAGATCCATATAAGCAGGCAGGCTTCTTTTTCCTGAAAAGCCCATACCGTCTTCTTTGCGGCGGAGCACTGCCATAAAATGGCCTTCTCCCTCTGTCTTATGGGGCATAATGCGGAACGCACGTTCCAGATGATACTTTTCAATTCCGTTCTCTCCTGCCAGGTCCCGTTCAGAGTCATCTTCCTTATCTGCTCCAAAAAAGGCCCACTGCGGCACTGCAGCCATAAGCCCTTTGGGGCATTCTCTCTCTTCCAGGTAAAAATCATCATGGCTCTTTAAAAAGGCAAGAATGGTCCCTTCATTTTCTTCCGGCGCAAAAGTACAGGTAGAATAGACCATGGTTCCCCCTGGTTTTAACATAGAAGCTGCATCTTCTAAGATCTCTCTCTGACGGGCAGCGCACATTTTTACATGGTCCTCGCTCCACTGTCTGACTGCTTCTTCCTCTTTACGGAACATTCCCTCTCCGGAACAGGGAGCATCTACTGCAATCCGGTCAAAAAACTGAGGAAAGACTTTCGCAAGGCTTGCTGCATCTTCATTTGTGACTACGCAGTTTCCAACTCCCATGCGCTCCATATTCTGGGAAAGTATCTTTGCCCTGCCCGGATGGATCTCATTTGATAAAAGAAAGCCTTCTCCTTTTAAACGGGATGCAATATGGCTGGACTTTCCGCCGGGAGCTGCACACAGATCCAATACATTTTCCCCTGGTTTCGGATTTAAAAACTCTACTACGGACATGGCACTTGGCTCCTGGATATAGTAAAGTCCTGCTTCATGGAACGGGTGTTTGCCAGGTCTTGCATCTAACGGGTAATAATAACCTTCTTTTACCCAGGGAACCGGCGTTAATTCCATATTTAAGAGTTTTGCGGTTTCTGCTGCCAGAGTCTTTACCCCTGCTTCTTCCCAGTCAGGTTCTCTTCCCTCTTTTGTCTTTAAACTGTTAAACCGCAGTCCCTGTACCTTTTCCTGCTCATAGCTGGCTTCAAATGCTTCATATTCATTTCCAAGCAGTTCCCTCATGCGCTCTTTAAAGCGTTGTGGCAGTTCTGTCATCCCATTGTTTCCTTTCTTTGTCAAATTACGAGTTTATCAGATTATGTTACAAACAGGAAAAGGCCGGCAGGTCTATCCGCCCACCAGCCTTTTTCATAATTTCTGTTCTAAAAGATTTTTCGATTACAGCATAACCTTGAAGTCGTCAGATGCTTCACCGTTTACTACATAGTAAGCTGCGCCCTCTTCTGCAACTATGTAAAGCTCAACTTTCTTGATCTCTACATCTTTGTGAGTGCTCTTGTATGCTTCTACAGCCTGATCTAATACGCTCTTAGCAAGGATATCCTTACCAGCGAACTGGAAATGTACTTCCATCTTTGGCTCAACTGCCTTCTTTGCAGTTGTTCTCTTAGCTGCAGGCTTCTTTGCAGGAGCCTTCTTAACAGCTTCCTTTGCCTCTGCTGCAACTGCCTTTACAGTAGCTGCTGCTTCTTTTACAGTCTCCTTTACTACTGGAGCTACCTCTTTTGCGGTTTCTTTTACATTTTCTTTTACTGCAGATGTTTTAGCTGCCTTCTTAGCCATTGTCATAATTCATTCCTCCCTGGTTGGATCTGGGATATCCGGAGTCCAACTCCGAAATCCGTCTTTATTTCGTTCTATGTATGTTCGTCCTCGTTGTGTCAAAACGCATTATAGAATGGTTTTTGCGATTTGTCAACGTTTTCTGCCATCAGACCCCTGGTCCGATCTCCTCTGCAGGAGCTTCTGTGGTAAACGCAGGCCCCACTTCTTTTGTGGCATTCTCCGCCGGAGAGGTGGTTTCTATCGGCTGTACAATAGCAGACTCGGAAGGTGCCTGGGTCGGTGCAGCAGTCTCTGGTGCCTTTGTGGTCTCTCCCGGTCCCGCAGGGTCTGTAGCAGGTGCCTGAGTCTCTGCCGGCTGGGTCTGGGACGGTGCCTGGGTCGGCTGTGCTGCCGTTGTTGGCTGTGCAGGTACTGCTGTGTCATCCTTTCCTGAAGCCTTGGAAGACTGGGCATTTTCCGTTCCTGCCAGGTTATAACAGATGACCGGCATACCGGCATACACATTTTCAAATAAAGTTTTGGCTGCTGCATATGGCATATTTACACAGCCATGGGAGCCATTCTTTTTGTAAATAGTGCCGCCAAAGGTATTTCTCCAGCTGGCATCATGGAAACCGATACCGCCGTTAAATGGCATCCAGAACTTTACAGGACTTGCATACCCCTGTCCCTTTAAGGTTGCATCCCTCTGCTTGTAAGTCAGGCTGAACAGTCCCGGAGGCGTGGTATATCCCTTTGAAACATTTCCGGATACAAAATCAGACTCCAGGATCTTCTTTCCATCTTTGTAAAAATACATATGCTGGGCCGTTAAATTTACCTCTGCATAGGTATTTCCATAATCATTGCCATCATGGCTGGCCGCTTTCTGGGCATAGGCAGGTTCCTTTGTAACATTTTTTCCCTCTGCAAGGGCTTCTTTTAATGCAGCTGCCTCTGCCTGCTGGTCAATACGCCAGCCATAAACACCGCTTACCTCTACTTCCGGTCCATAACTGGTCTTAAAGGTACGTTTTGTATATGCAGTATTGTATTTGGATGCCAGGGACTTTACATATTCAGAGATCTTTCCTTCATCCACTGTGACCTGACCATCTGAATAAGAAAGCCAGGTATGGATCTGCTCACCGTCCAGGATCTCATTCTTGCTCCCCATGGTATAAGTGACTGTCATATTTACATAATGGTTCAGGCTGTCAGCCATAGCTGTAAGGCTTTCATCATCTGAGCGGACAGCAGGCTCTTCATAGCAGCCCAGCTCATCCAGATCGATCTCTTCTTTCAGATCGTTAATAGCCGCCTTTACTTCTTCCTTTACTTTTTCAGGATTTAACTGGTCTCCTTCTGTCTCAGGAATAACAGAATAGCCTTCTCCTTTTATATAGTCTGATAAATGAGCATTCTCCGGCGCAGTCACATGAGCCGGATCCATGGCATTTAAGCTGTCTACTGCCTGATCAAGAGCCTCATCCTCATAAGCCAGCATAGTCTCGATCTCATAATTTTCCCCTTTTATCATATGAATGGGCCAGGTATAAGGATTTTGCTGCTTAAGGATGTTTTCAAGACTTCCATCAAATACAGTATTAAGCCCAATGGCACTTCCCTCTATATTCTCAGACGCATCATTTCTCAACACCAGGCGCAGGGAATAATCGCCTGCCTCCTTTGCCATAGCTTCTTCTACTGCTTTAGGACTCATTCCTGCTGCATTCATTCCATTAATGCAGGTACCTGGAAGGTATGTATTCTGGTATTTCATAGACATACCCACATATCCGGCTGCACCGGTTATTACTACACCTGCCAGTATTCCCGCTGCAAGCTTCCAGGAAAATGGCTTTTTCTCTGTTTCCTGTGTTTCATTTTCCTGTGTTTCATTTTCATCTGCCAGGTTTTCTTCCATGACAGCCTTGGCCTTTTCTCTTTCCGCTCTTTCTTTTTCTTTTCTTTCCCGCTCCCTTTCTTTAAAAGCCGACTTACTGCGGCTTACAGGAATCTTTTTTTCTTTTTTTTCCATATCTTTTATATAAAAAACCTTTCTGACATTGTCATTTTTCATTCATGAATGCTTTCAGGATATCTGTCAGCTCCTTTAGGCTGTCCGTGATATTTCTAAAGGCTCCATAATTATACAGGCTCACAAAAAACATACCACAGGGTACTGCCAGGATCATTCCTGCAATACCTTTTAATTTAAAACCTAAATACAGGAATAGCAGGGTCAATATGGGGTTTAATCCCAGACTGTCTCCTACTAACTTAGGCTGTACTACCTGGCGGATCACCTGGGTAAGTACATAAATAAGCAGAAGCCCTGCTGCAAAGGCATATTCCCCTCCCAGCAGCTTAATGATCCCCCATGGAAACAGAGCTGTTCCTGCTCCAAATACCGGAAGAAAATCTAAAAATGCAATGAGAAATCCCCATAACAGGCTATATTTTACTCCAAGTATGAAAAATCCCACTGTCAGTATTATCCATACCACTGCCATAATTTTGAACTGGGCAGTAAAATAGCATTCGATCAGACGTCGGGCCTCTGTCCTTATATACTGGCTGTATTTTTTTGCCCAGTCAGGCATATGGCTTCTTACAAAAGCCAGGATCCGGTCTCTGTCTGCAATAAAAAAATAAGCTGACAGAATAGTAACAACAGAGTACACCATAAGCGAGGGGATCATTTTCGCCACTGCCCCTGCTGCCTCTACTGTAGGCGGGGCAATGGAACCTGCCAGCTTTCCTACCAGTTCCCCCAGATTATTTCCCAGTTTTTCCCAGCCTGTCCTGATGCCTGCAGGTGCATAGGCAAACAGATTTTCCAAATGGGTCAGGCTTTCCTGAACTTCCGCTTCGATCCCTGCATATAAGTCAGGCAGGTCTTTCATAAAAGACCACAAAAGCCTGGCACCATTTGACACAGCCAGATAAATAAGGCCAATGACCAGAGCCAGGGCTCCGGCTACAATGACCATGGAACTGTGTTTTCGCACCAGGCATAGCTTTCTCTCAAGAAAACGCACCAGCGGATTGGCCAGCATGGAGATCAGCCAGCCGATCACAAAGGGCATAAAAAATTTCAAACACCTGGGTCCGAAAAAGCATAAAAGAAACCATCCGGACGCAGGCAGCAGGATCTTTAGTATCAGACGCAGGATATGTTTATCCATTCACTCATCTTCCTTTCAGGCATTGGGTAAATATGCTTCCAAAAAGCGGAATAATGTATCCATTTCTTCATCTGTTCCTATAGAAATACGAAGACTGTTGTCCAGACCAGGTGTTTTAAAATAGCGCACATAGATCTGTTCTTTCTTCAATGCCTCAAAGATCTTTTCTGCCGGAACGGACTTATGAGAAGCGAAAATAAAATTTGACTGGGAATTGGGGAAGGTAAATCCCAGTTCTGTAAGACGCTTCTTTGCATGTTCCCTGGTAGCTACGATCTTTTCAATTGTCTTTTCAAAATATTCCTTATCCTTTACTGCTTCCACACCTGCTAAGAGAGATGGAAGGTTCATGGTATAGGAATTATAAGAGTATTTTACATCATTTAAAGCGCGGATCAGATCCGGATGTCCCATTGCAAAACCAATACGCATACCTGCCATGGAGCGGGACTTGCTGAAAGTCTGGACTACTAAAAGATTTTCATATTTATCCAGAAGTTCCAGTGCGGAAGGCCCTGCAAAATCCACATAAGCCTCATCTACGATCACTACCACATCCTGATTTGCCTTTAAGATCTCTTCTACCTGATCCAGTGGCATATATACACCTGTTGGCGCATTTGGATTTGGGAAGATCACACCGCCGTTTTCCTTTTCATAATCTTTTACATCAATGGTAAAATCTTCTTTTAAAACAGGTGTCTCAAACGGTACTTTAAAAAGATCCGCCCATACTTTATAGAAAGAATAGGTCACATCCGGGAAAAGCACCGGTTTATCTGAGTTGAAGAAAGTAAGAAATGACATGGCAAGTACATCATCTGAACCTACTCCCACGAAAACCTGATCCTCGTTTAATCCATAATAAGAAGCCAGTTCCTTAACTAAAATGGACGCTGTAGGATCCGGATACTTACGTAAACGGTCTGCTTCCATCTCTTCTAAGACCTTTTTTACACCTGGCGCCGGTGGATATGGATTTTCATTTGTATTCAATTTAACGATCTTATCACCTGCAGGCTGTTCTCCCGGTACATAAGGAACTACCTGACGGATGTTTTTTTCCCATGGTCTCATAAGCTTAGCTCTCCTCTCACATTTGCTTCTCTTGATTTTATCCTTGATACCCCCGATTGTCAATATAGAAGAAGCGTTGTTTTTTCTTACATTTTAATGTATACTTTCAGTAATGATTTTATCTCAGATCGCAAAAAAGCTTTCTTAAAAAATGTTTTAAAAATCTAAATCAAAGAAGGTGTACTTATGAACGTATTTGACATACTTGGTCCTGTTATGATCGGTCCTTCCAGCTCCCATACTGCCGGCGCTGCCAGGATCGGCCGTATTACAAGGACACTCCTTGGAGCTCCTGCTGTAAAAGCAGATATCCTCCTTCACGGTTCCTTTGCAAAAACCTACAAAGGCCATGGTACAGACAAGGCACTGATCGCCGGAATCATGGGAATGGCTACTGATGATGTGCGTATCCGACAGGCTCCGGAACTGGCAAAAGAAGCCGGCCTGGAAGTACACATTTCCACAGGTGACATTGACGGCGCCCATCCAAATACTGCAAAAGTTACATTGACAGATGCCAACGGACGGCAGGTTTCTCTTCTGGGTTCCAGTATCGGAGGCGGAAATATCCTGGTAACGGAAGTCAATGGTATGGAAGTTTCCCTTACCGGACAGTATACGACTCTGATCGTCCTTCACAAAGATGCTCCCGGCACCATTGCCGCTGTTACAGAAGTCATGGCAGAAGAAGGCATCAACATCTGCAATTTCCGTCTTTCCAGACAGAAAAAAGGCGGCGAGGCGGTTATGACCATTGAACTGGACGGAAAACCAAGTCCTGAGATCAATAAGAAGATCAATACGCTTCCCAATATCTATTCCAGCACTATGCTGCAGCCTATCTGATAAAGAGAACATTAAATCTTAAGGAGGTTTCTTTACATCATGAATACTGATTTTAACTACTCTTCTGTTGCCTCCCTGATCCAGGCTGCAGAAAAAAATAATCTTCCCGTTTCAGCCCTGGTGCTGAGCCAGCAGGCACAGCAGATAGAACTGGACGAAAAGACCGTATATGAAAAAATGGCTTCTAATTTCCAGGTTATGAAGGAATGTATCGAACCTGGCTGTGATGAACACTTAAAAAGTACCAGTGGACTTACAGGAGGCGATGCCTTTAAGCTGCGCCGGTACAGTGAAAGCGGCAAAAGCCTTACCGGTTCCTTCCTTTCCGGTGCTCTCTACCGGGCACTGGCTGTCTCTGAATTAAACGCTTCCATGGGCCGTATCGTAGCTGCTCCTACTGCCGGAAGCTGCGGCATCCTTCCAGCTGCCCTGATCACCATGCAGGAAGAGAAAGGATGTTCTGACCACGACTGCGTAATGGCACTTTTTACAGCCTCTGCCGTTGGTATGGTCATTGCAAACAATGCCTCTTTAGCAGGCGCCCAGGGCGGATGTCAGGCTGAGTGCGGTTCTGCTGCTGCCATGGCTGCTGCTGCTATCACAGAGCTGGCTGGCGGAACTCCCCATATGGTCTCCCAGGCAGTTGCCATTGCCTTAAAAAATATCCTTGGCCTTGTATGTGACCCGGTAGCAGGTCTGGTGGAGATCCCCTGTATCAAGCGCAATGCTTCCGGTGTAGCCGGTGCCTTTGTTGCTGCGGAAATGGCTCTTGCAGGCATTGACAGTGCGATCCCGGCTGACGAGGTGATCTGGTCCATGAAGCGGATCGGCGATGTTATGTCACCTACCTTAAAAGAAACAGCAGAAGGCGGATTAGCCGCCACACCAACAGGAAGAAAGCTTCACGACCAGGTATTCGGTCCTGGCAACGTTTCCGGCGGATGCAGCGGCTGTTCCGGCTGTCATTCATAAATTTTCATGGTTATCTGGCTATAGACCGGATAACTGCATTTTATTAAAAAGCTACAGGAATTCCTGTAAATAACTCTTTTCCCCTGGAAGTCAGTTTTTCAAGGTCTAAGTTGCTCCTGATCTGGCTTCCATTTTTCATTGTCACGTAGACAAACAGATCTTCATCTCCATTAAAACTGCTGCAAAGACCATTATTCTCTGCTAAAGAGCTTTCCTGGCAGGCGCCGATCAGCTCTGCGATCTCCTCAGAATCTGTAATATCCAGACGTCCCTGTTCAGAATAATGAGGATTTTCTTCTTTTAGCTTTTCTAATTCATCTCCCTGAGGAAGTCTTATGGCACCTTCTTCACCTACATATAGGCTTTGCAGGTCGATCCTTATGCTCTGGATATTTTTTGCCGTCATATAACTTCCCGGCACAACGGACTGCTTCTTTAAAACTTCCATTGTATTCTTAAAAGAAGGATAAACTGGCCAGGAAACACAGTAATCATCTGCTATATCATAAGTATAATCACCGTCATAATAATATCCGGACTCAAACCCGCCTGCCATAACATTTACAGGCATCTCCATAACCTCTTTCCAGTAGCCCTGCTGCTGTAAGAAAGCGGCCATATTGTTATCTATAAACACCAGGCTTCCTACCGGATCTTCCTGTCTTCTGTCTGCCACAGTCTGAGTCAGAAGGTCTGCCTGGTATGCCTTTAACACCTCTTCTGCTACTGCGCTGTCCTGTGTCTGATACCAGATACTTCCTGCTTCTTTGTAGACTACTTTGGAAAGTTCTCCTGTGTTCTCTTCAAAAACAGGATACAGACCCTTTTTGTATTCTTCTGAAGCATACAGAGTATCATAGGCACTCATAATGCTGTTTAAAGATACATTATAACATCTTCCCACCTGTTTACCGTTTTTTAAGTTGTAAAATACATTCACAGAAATCGTAATATCTTTCTCTAAAGGATCACTTTCACCGGAACCCACTTTTCCGGCAACAAAGATGGATGTAGGACCGTCAGCCCCGCCGATCACAGAAACCGCATTTGCTGCGGCAGTTTCCTGGACCACAAGACCTGATGTTCTTGCCACGGATATTCCATAAAACTGGTCAAAACGAGTTTTCCGTTCCTGGGCAGCCTGGGTTACGCCTGCTTCTGCTATAGTAAGTACTGTATCCATGTCTGTCAGCTGCATATGGTTCTGTACAAAATCAATATTGCTGGTATGTTTAACTACCCACTTACCGTCTTCTTCCACTGCATGTGCATACCAGTTTAAGAAGTTTTCATCAATAGAAAGTTCCAGACCTGCTGATGCGATCTTTCCTTCTTCCGGGATAAAACGGTCATAGCCATACCAATCATAGCGGAAGGATAAGAAAAACAGGACACCTGCTGCCACACAGCCCATCAGCTGTATTTTATGGGAAAACAGCTTCTTAAAATCAGCCTGGTAAATGATCTCAATAATGCAGTGGGCTAAAAGGATGCCAACAACCATTCCAAAGAGTCCCCAGCGCAGACGGCTCTGTAAAGTCCAGAAAAACATGGAGGTTCCCATACCAGCTGCAAGGACAATAAGGATACGGATGGGTGCCATGGTCTTTTTAAAGGCCATTGCCTTTCCTGCTGCTTCCATAGGACGTTTTCTGTAAAGTTCCAGTCCCAGGATTGCTCCTGCACAAATAGCGATCAAAAGTCCCAGGATCTGATCTGCCTCCACTGTCTTTCCAGCGGAGATATCTGCCAGAGACATAATGTACGCGCCTACAGGGGATAAATGACCCAGTGTATTAAAAAGCGCTTCATTTGGCACCTGGTTGGCCGTAATGAAAAATATGTCTTCAAAGCCCTCGATCAGAGCACCAACTACCGGAAAGAAACTGAAAAATACAACCGTAGCTAAAAGTCCCACTATGATCTTTCCCGTCATCATCATTGCCACAATAACGGTCTCATAGGTCACCATGTAATACAGCAGGTTCATGAAAAAGCCAAAGAGCATAGGTCCTGCAAATTTTGCCGGGCTTACGCCGTATGCAGCAGCTGCCGCTGTAAGCACTAAAAGATGGATAAGATAGGTGACTGCCAGTATGAGGATACCATCTACATGATATACCAGATACAACATTTCCCTTCTTACAGGAAGGCTGTGGTAAAAATCTACCTTCTTCTGGTTGTGAAGATAAACAAAACCGGCTGCACCGATCACTACCGCTGCTGTTACCATTAAAAATAATGGCATAACATTTCCATAGGAAACCAGATCCACTACCGCCTTTGTTTTATATTCCAGCACTTTTGCCAGGTATTCCGGTGTTCCGGTATCTACCAGAGGCGTATATCCGTTGTACATGGCAAACTGGCTGTTTGCTGCGTTTTCCATGATCAGCGCCAGATTTACAGGATAGGCAAAGAAAAATCCTAAAAACAACAGGGCAATGACCCAGATCCTGCGCTTTAAGTCTTCTTTTTGCAGTTTAAAAAATAAGCTTGCGGATGTCATAACCTGCCACCTCCGTTTCACTGATGAATATTTCCTCTAAGGACAGAGGGATACACTCAAAAAATACTGGCTCATACCGGTTCATAATGTCCTCTGCTTCCTGTTTTGTGCCTCTTACTGTAAGGGTAAGAAGCCGTCCTCTTCCTTCCTGTGAAAGGATCTGAAGTCCCTTTAAGTCATCTGCCGTCATTCCTTCTTTTAATACACACTGGATCTTATGGATATTTAACTTCATATCATCTAAATCCTTAGAAAGAAGGATGCCGCCTTTGTGCAGCAGCCCTACATGATCACAGATATCTTCCAGTTCCCGCAGGTTGTGGGATGCGATCACAGGAGTCATGTTCCGGTCTTCGATCTCTGCTGCGAAAATGCTCTTTACTGCCTGGCGCATTACCGGATCCAGGCCGTCAAAGGTCTCATCACAGAAAAGATAATCTGTATTGGAACAGATGCCCAGGATCACAGATACCTGCTTTTTCATGCCCTTGGAAAAAGTGTGGATCTTTCTCTTTTCGTCTAAGCCGAAATTACCCATTAATTTATGGAAACGGGCCTTGTCAAAACGTTCATACACAACGCTGTAATATTCCATCATATCAAGAGGAGAAGCATTGCTGAAAAAATGAGCATCGTCCGGTATATAGAAAAACTTTTTCTTTGCTTTTATGTTTTCAAATACCTCTTCTCCGTCTATGGTCACATGGCCCTCATCTGCTTTAAGGATCCCGGCTGCCAGACGCAGAAACGTAGATTTTCCTGCTCCGTTGGTTCCGATAAGACCAAATACAGAACCGCTTTTGATCTCTGCGTTAATGTGATCCACTGCTACCAGATCGTCAAATTTTTTTGTCAGGTTCACTGCCTTAAGCATCTGCCTTACCTCCTTCCCTCTCTTCTAAGATCTTTATCATATCCTGGTAACTTACACCAATGCGAAGTCCCTCTTCTATGGCTGCGTCAAACTGCTTTTCCCAGTCCTTGCGTATCCCCTCTGCAAGATGTCTTCCATCTGAAACAAAACTTCCTTTTCCCTGAATGGAATAAATATATCCCTGGCGTTCTAATTCTGCGTAGGCTCTCTGTATAGTATTGGGATTAATGGAAAGCTCCGTTGCCATACTGCGCACCGACGGCAGACGGCTGTCCGACGGCAATACGCCTGAAAACATCAACTCTTCCAGTTTTTCCGTCACCTGTTCATACAGCGGACGCCGGTCCCTGTAATCCAGCACGATCATTTAGCCTCTCTCCTTTCTGTCTGTTCACCTGTAACATATATATGAACTGTTTTGACTGTATGAATTGTATTAACTGTACTAATCATATTAATACAGTTGTGATACACTTAAGATAGCATTATCTTATGATTTATACAAGGGTATTTTTTCTTAAGAATATATTACAAAGCCTTCTTCACTTTCAGCCATAATAAAAAATATCGCCTGCACAGTCCATTTTTCATGGTCCTGTTCAGACGATATTTTTCGTAAACTTATTTCATTTACATTTCCCAGAGTTATCTGTTGATCATCCGATCAACTTACTGATCCATTAATCTTCTTTGATCTTAACGATAACTTTCTTGATAGGTGCCGGAGCGCCGTTAGCTGCCTTCGGCTTATGTGCATCCCATGGATTGAAGATGAGATACTGACCAGCTTTTACAACTACCTGCAGACCGTCTGTGGTATTCTCGAAGAATACTACGTCCTTATCTGGATTGTAAGGAGTCTTTACAGTCATTTCATGTACAGGAGCGTAGGTCATAACCTCACTTCCCTCGATCACGTACTGGATATCGGTATAATGCTCATGTGCCTCATACTTAGCCTCTTCCCACGGAATAGTGGTGTAAGCGGTAACATTTGCATATACGTCTTTTCCGTCGATCTCATACTTTCCAGGCTCTAATGCTGCAAGATCGGTATTCTTTAAGAAGTCTACTGCCTTTGCGTATCTTCCCTCAATACCTAAGTTTCTGTAAAAGTCCAAATTCTGTTTTTCATCAAAAATCATGGTCTTTTTCTCCTTTGAGTCGTTATTGACAAGTTTATTGATATTTTTCTATCAGTTTCCTGTCTTTACCAGTATACACCCAAAGCAGCCTGAAACTCAATCCCTTTCTTACAGCTATTTAAAAAAACTAATTACAGTCCAGCCATGACATCTTCTTGTTTCCATATTCATGAAAACAAGAAGCCTTGTGGTTCCACCATATGCTGGTTCGAATGAGAAAGTGCTTATGCAAGCAAGCTTGCAACACACTCCCTCATTCAAGCCAGCGCATGGCTGAACTATTTAAAAAATTCGTGACCTCCGTGTGCGAAAAGGTAGGTTAATCTGGAGTCAAACCAGCCTGCTTTTCTGCCGGAAGCTTTTCTGTTCATAAAATATAACGCACCGTTGGAATAATCTTCCCCGTCCAGTGCACGGTCCACACACCGAATGGTTTCAGCTGTTACTTTTACGGAATTAATCCTGCCGTTGGACACCGGCTGGAACTGGGAACCCTGGTATACAACACCTTTTACGCTTCCAGGAAACTTTCCTGAAAGAACGCGGTTGATGATCACATCGGCCACTAAGATCTTGCCTTTCTCATCACATACACCAGCTTCTGCCTGAACGATCCGAAGTAATACCTGATAATCTTCATCAGACACTTTAATCCTTCTGGCGGCTCTTCTCTCTTCCTCTGCTTTCCGTCTTGCTTCAGCCTCTTCTTTTTCTTTTAATATCTGTTTCTGAAGCGCTTCTATTTCTATCTGCGCATCTGCCTGCCTGCGCTGTCTGTCCCGGACATCTCTCTCCAACAGCGCACCGGCCAGATGCTGACCTTCACTGCCTGTGTTCAAAAGTCCGAATTGTATTTTTGCTTCTGTAACAAAACTGCTTCCTTCAAAAAGTGCCTCTGTCTCCGGTTCCTCATCTGCTTCCAGAGAGTCTACGGTTCTGGGCGCTGCCATTGCGTTCTTTCCGCCTCCGCCAAATCCATTGGCTGAAAAAGCGACTACTGCAATCACAACGGCTCCTGACATAAGGACAGAAGACGAACGGTAATGGTTCTTTGTCACCTTAACAGAAATAGAACGTACAAAAAACATCACCGACTGAAGGAATGAATGCCATGTAAGCATACATACTCCTCATATTCTTTCCCGAAGCATACTGCCTCGTAAATCCGTTTCAGAGCGGTTAAACTGCATCCGCTCCCAAGTGCCATTGTGGGATGTAGTCCCCACTTTATACCTGTTTTTCTGGGATGTATCGGTAATTATATGGGATTAAATCCTAAACGTCAACCATTGGGTAACAACTTTGTTACGTTTTATTTGTCAGTGGAGATTTTTGTAAATTATTTTATGCGTTTTGTATATTTATTTCTTTATTTTATCCTTCAAATCAGCATTATAACGGTTTGTTTTTTACGTATTTATTACATTTTTGTTAATAATTAATTTTGTTAATTTATAAACAATGTTTTTTAGCCATATTATGTAAACTATTAGTGGCCGCAAACCCTTGATTTTACGTGATTTTATTTTTCGATTTTCCTTGTATAATTTTGTCAAAAAATGGGTGTAGTCCCCACTTTTAACATTTTTGTAATTTTTTATGTATATCCGGTTATGACAATCATCCATTAAGGAAAACGGAAATGGCTGCCACAGCTCTGCCCTGTTATTAGAACGTTTACAAAAGCAAAATCAATACCACCCGTCTAACGGGTGGTTTACTCA
>OGZV01000135.1_pt1 | contig 78411 bp, 74 predicted proteins | sample 1576861 | NCBI WGS metagenome assembly OGZV01 (sample SAMEA3541501, study PRJEB24748) | human gut metagenome | biome: human gut; feature: human-associated habitat; material: faeces | place: China | collected 2012
AGATACTCACTTAATCAGAGGAACATCTTTGTTGCACTTGACTTGACAATTAGGGAATTAAATAAAATTCTTGATCCTGAAAATGATTTTCTATTAGTTGATTTTTCGAAGCATCAACCGGATTACATATCAAACTCTATGGAAATATGTACTAAACCTGCAAATGAAATACTCGAATCTAGAATTTATAGCTTGAAGAAAAATAAGCTCCCCCTTTTAATAGCTGACGATACGAGCGTGAATCAAATGAAACAATATTTACAAATTCTAGACGTAAATGATATTGTTATTTCTGGGATAGATATGCAAAATGCTGTAGAACTTAATAAAAAAGATATTAGGTATAAAGTTATTGAAGATAACAATAAACAGTTAATTCAGGTAAAGGTTCGAAAATCTAGGGTGAAGTTACAAAAATGGAAAAGTTTTTCATTTGATAACTTCGGTTTAAAAAAATAATTTTATAAAAATTGAGGAGGTACTCTTTTGAAAGAAACTTATTATTCAAGAGTAAAAACTACTGAAAAAAACCATATAAAGTGCTTATTTTATTCAAATGATACGTATATTATTGAAGTTGATAATAGAATTTTTTTGGTTATGAAAAAACATATTAGTAATAAAAGTGTCGAATTAACTAATAAAAAAGATTTTGAAGACAATAACCTTTTTGAAGATAGCTTTGTTGAAGATAGGCTTGTCTTTGGAGGCAAAAATTCATTTATAGTAGACATGCAAGGAATTAAAAATTTTATCAATGCAAAATTATTAGATTTTAAGGATTACTATGTACGTTCCATATTAAAGGAAATTAGCCAATTGCAAGATAAGAAATATCTACGAGTTGGGGTCTCGGGTGCTCCCAGACTAAAATATCATCCTGGTGGAGAGGTTGTGGAGGAGCAATTATTAAATGGGGAGAATGGAGGGGGTGTATCAAATAGTATTTCTGGTTACTTACTGAATGAAAATGGTTTTAGTAAAGGAGAATTACTTTCGAGAAGTGGTAAAATGTTAGAAGATCGTATGGTATATTCGCATACTGCGTTTTTAGAAGAATCTTCTAAGAGTAATACTTTATTTTATGAATTGAATCCTAATTCTGAGGTTGAATTTATGGATCAGGTAAAGACTTTAGCAGATAATTTAGGATTTGATGCTTTTTGTGTTCAAACTATAATAAAAGCTACTGAACAGACCAGTTTTAATATTAAGGGAAGAGTGCTAAAAAGAAAACCTAAGAAGAAATTCAGTGGCTTAGAGGATGCTACAGAAATAGGTAATGAGAAGATATTTAAATTAGAGAGAGGACAGAAACTTCTAGTAGTTGGAACTTATTATTGTCGTAAAGATGCGGATTGGTTTGATTTTACAAATGGTAGAGAATATGAGAGAAAAGGTCATTATCATGCTAGAGTGTTACAAGACTGCTCAGATTTTCAACATGAAGTTTTTCATTTAAGGGAGTTGAATATTCCTAAGAATACGGTAGTACCATTTATAATTACACCTATAAATCAGATTGTTAAGATTACCCCAGTTGAAGAAAAAGATGGAGTATATTTTTGTTCAGTTACAGGTAAAAATTTAAATACATTAATCGAAGAATTTAAAGATAAATGAATATTAGGAGACTAGATAAGTAATGAGTAATTTGAATAATACAGTTAAATTTATTAAAGAAATAGAGAAATTAAAATCAGTAACAAGATTTAACAGAACTCTTGATGGAAGATTTGAAAATAGCGCTGAACATTCTTGGCAGGGTGCGATTGCTGCAATGGTTCTTCAAGATTATTATCCTGAAAAACTGAATATGGAAAAGGTAATGTCTATGTTATTGATTCATGATTTAGGTGAGATTTATGCCGGAGATACTTGGGTGTTTGATGATCAAAAAAAGCTTCATTCTCATGATAGAGAGCTAGAGTCTATAGAAAAAACAATGAGCATCCTTCCAGAAGAAAAATATTTGAATATGAAAAATTCTTGGTTGGAGTTTGAAAAAGGGCAGAGTGCTGAGGCAAGATATGCAAGAGTGATTGACGCATTGGTACCACTTATAAATCACTTGGAAGTGTCAGAAGTAAATTATAATCCCGATCAAATTAGTTCAGACATGGTATTAGAAAAGAAAAAATTTATAAAAAGTGAGTCTGAAGAGTTATGGAAGCTGACGGAAGAGTTGGTTAAGAAAAGTGTAGAAAAGGGCTTGTATTTGTAATATCAATTGGACTTTAAAATAGTTGAGGTATATTGTGAAAAGAATGAAAAAAAAGAATATATTGTATTTGGTTAGTAGTAAAGGAATATCCAAAATTGGAGATATTATATTTGACTTTGCGAATAATACATTTCTTGCAGGGCTAAATCCAACCTCTTTGTCGTTGGTTGCGATTTATCAATCATTAGAAAGTGTGATAGGGGTTCTATTCAATTTATTCGGTGGAGTCATTGCAGATAGTTTCAAGCGGAAAAAAATTATCGTTGCCACAAATTTCTTATGTGGATTTGCATGCATAATTCTTTCGTTTATTTCTCGAGAACAATGGCTAGTTTATGCAATCGTACTAACGAATGTCTTTTTGGCGTTTATGAGTGCTTTTTCTGGACCGTCCTATAAAGCTTTTACAAAAGAAATTGTAAAAAAGGATAGTATATCACAACTTAATTCATTGCTAGAAACAACTAGTACTGTAATCAAGGTAACAGTTCCTATGATTGCAATTTTCTTATATAAGCTACTTGGGATACATGGTGTGTTATTATTGGATGGCTTATCATTTCTAATAGCTGCTTTATTAATTTTATTTGTTGTACCGATTAACGAAGAGGTAGTAACAAAGGATAAAATGACAATCAGTAAAATACTTAACGATTTAAAAACGGGATTTAAGTATGTTTACATTCATAAGTCAATCTTTATTATTATCGTTCTATCTGCACTTGTTAATTTTTTTCTAGCAGCTTATAATTTATTGTTACCTTATAGCAATCAAATGTTTGGAGAAATTTCGTCTCGACTTTATGGAACATTTCTAACAGCAGAAGCAATTGGTGGGTTTGTTGGAGCAATATTAAGTGGTTTTGTCAATAAATCCTTGTCAAGCAAACGTTTAATACTCTTTTTAGCTTGCTCCGGTATGATGTTAATGTTAGTAATTCCGCTCTATTTCATATTTCACAATGTCATTATTCTAGCTTTTTCTCCAGCGCTATTTAATTTATTTCTTTCAATTTTTAATATCCAGTTTTTTTCTATTGTTCAAAGAGATGTAGATAATGAGTTTCTTGGCAGAGTTTTTGGGATCATATTTACAATAGCTATCCTTTTCATGCCTATTGGTACTGGCTTTTTTTCGGTAGTATTAAATCCTAATAATACTTTTAATCTTTTTATTATTGGTGCGTCTATTACAGTATTATCGCTGGTATTTGGAATACTATTTAAAAGATATAATATGAGTTGAAATATATTACTAAGTGAAAATAAGTAAGAAATTACCTCAAAAGAAAATAAAAGCACAGAGCTAATATAAACTGTACCCCAAAAGTTAGACAGAAAAATCGGCTCTTTTCTACCATTTGTCAAGTCTATCAAGGCTTTAAGTAAAAAATGAGCTAAGACAGTAGCTATTATGAGGTTGCTGTCTTATTTTTAACACTTTTTGAGCCATAAAAGGGCATGCTAAAAAAACACCTCTTCTGCTATTTTTTGAAATAAGGTGTTACAATAATACGGCATAGACAGCCTTATCGATTTTGGGTCAAAGAGTAACCGTAAAGTTTGTTATGCGTAATGAGGTAATACATTGTTTGAATGAGATGATGTATAGAGGCAATCGTGTGTGGCTTGGTTGAAGTTGTCTGCGATTGTCTTTTTCGTCTCTCATAGAAATCTGCGAAATGGCAAGGATTGGTATGACTAGCTGAAGCGATATTGTGAATACATTTGTACAGAATTTTTCTTGCATAAGGATTCCCACGCTTAGTGATATGCTCTTGACCTAGGAAATCTCCCGATTCATAGTGTTTGAGAACAATACCGATAAAAGCGTTGATTTGATTAGCAGACTTAAAGCGACGAATGTCTCCTAATTCGCCAATAACGCTTGTAGTCGTTGTTTCTGCGATACCAAGAATAGAGAGGAGAATCTCATATTCAGGTAAAGGTTTAGCTAACTCTATCAACTGTTCTAAAACTTGTTCCCGAAGGTTTGTCAACCTTATAAGTTTCTATGCATTATACTTAACCTCTTCTATCATAGGAGAGGTTTTTGAAATGGCAGAATACGACCGCTTTGCCAGTCCAACTAACTTTTCAGCCAAGTTACCTACTCTGTTCTCTGAAATGCGTTTAGAGGTTGAGTTGCGAATAGTCTCTTTCAACTCAACTTATGATACTTCCAGCACCCAATAATTTGTTGGGAAGATGGACACGAGATTCCAATATTGCTCACCTGTAGGAGTAGATAGTAGAATCTCGATTTCTGGGAAGGCGACTTGAAGAACTTTGTGCAGCCTATTCTTCGTCCTTACGATATCCTCTGTCAGATTTTGGTAGAATCGGCTAAGATCATGCAAGCTTTGATAGACTATTTCTTGAACGTAAGTTGGCTTACGGTTTAAAACAAATTGTGACGAAGCAAGTTTCTCTGAGTCAATCTTATCGGTTTTCCGGACTCGTAATCCATCAAGTTGCTTCTTAGCTTCCAAAGGATTAAGACGTGTATAGTCATAGCTGTTTTCTTCTAGAAAAGCCTGAAGTCGGCGAGAGTAGACATCAATCAGTAGCTTCGAAAATAATTTCAGGGTTGCTCACGGTCTTTAGATCCTCCAGTAGACGAGAAAATCCGATAATGTCATTAGGCATAGTATAGCCATGAACCCTTTCACCATTCACAAGAATAGCGACTTCTGAGCTTGCTTTACTCACATCAATTCCAAAAACTGTCCGCATTATGTTTACCTCTTTGTCTTGAATGATTCCTTATTTTAGTGATGTCATTTTCAATATTCGACGTCTAGCGCCAAAAGAAGTCACAACTTAACAGGACACCTCTACTTTAACACAAAGAAAAAGTAGTGAGTACGCTCTCCTGTCGGAGATTTCTTCACTACTAATCTTAGTATGCTTTCCAGTATACATTATCAGAGAAGTATATCAATCTGGCTCTTGGTTTTGAGTTCTAATCTGTAGGTGTCACTGGGTTATAGAAGGTATATGAGGTTTAGTATAATGGTTCCAAAAAATTGAAGAGAAGGACTAGACAAATGACAAGAACACCATGTAATAAAAAATGGTTACAAAATATTGCTAAGAAAATCAATCTTCCACTTTATCCGAAGAAAAAATTTAATGGGGAAGAAGTCACTCTCATGCCTGATGGGACAGTTCGATTATCTGGAACAGGAGAAAAGCCTTCTGCTGAAGCATTGGAAGCCTATCAAGACTTCGTTAAGAAAATCAATGAAAGACTACGTCGTTTTGGGGTAAGAACAATCGATGGAAAAGCAACATTGAATACTGTTTCTCGATTCTCGGACGACTATTATAAGAAGTATGCTTCGACACCATTACTGAAACAAGTTTACCCAAACAATGACTTTCCTTTCCATTTGCAACTTCAAGAGGATTACATCATTCAAATCAACTATAGTCAAGAAACGGACTATGAGTTAATTAGTAAGCAACTAAACCAGTTAGATATGGATATCCTACTATTTATAGCTACATTCAGAAATGTTCAACTACTTCAAATTTCAAGGGAGTTTGGATTACCGATTCCTAAAATCAAACCACATCTAAAACGACTCGGAGAGTTTTACTTGGTTCAAGAGTGGGAGTTCGAACGTGAAGATACTCCAGGGGCTCTTGCGACAAGTTATTCTATTTACAGTCATGGAACAATGTTGCTCTTACTAGGAAATAAGATCAGCAGAAACTTCACTTATAAATGGAAAGATATCCTTCGGGAAGAAGATAACTACTCTCCTATTCGATACTGGAAGGTCGTAGATGCCTATCAGAACTTCAAATTTAATCAAAGCTATGCCTATTTTGTTCCTACGTCAAAACTGGAGAAGTTCACGTATACAGTGACAAAGACACAAGAAAAGAGTGATAGTACAAGTCCTCTTTCTGGTATGGAGAAACGAAAATCAGAGTTACAAGCTAAAAAATCGAAGAAGAAAGAGCGTACGTATACAGTCCATGTTCCTAGATATCTCTTTATCGGTCAGTTAGCACTTAGTAAAAAGGAAGATGACGGTACAAAGAATCTTTTTGATGTGTATCCTTATATCACTAACGTAGGTGATACCAGCGATCTTGATAAATTGCTCAATGTCTTTAAACATTTTGGACGTTTTGAGGATGGTTTAGATGAGGAAGGTAATAAACGTTATCTATTGATTATCGTTGATAATTTTGACGACATTCAAGAAATTGAAGATAAGTATATGCTTATTGAAAATGGTGGCTATAAGAACCTCAATAACATTATTTTCCTCAATCTAGAGCTTGCTGCAGAAGAAGGGATTGATAAGTCTCTTGTTGTTATCAGAAGTCAAAATGCAACAGATGGTGGTCGTGTGGCCAAATACATGCCTTTTAGAATGAATGAAGCGTTTAATGAGCGTCCACTAATCAAAGACGCTGAACTAGAAGAGTTAAATCAAGAAGAAGGTGATACTGATGCTTAATATATATATTGATCCCTACGTCCTATCTCCTTTTGAAGCCTCTCCCTTTTTTCACAAGCTGACTAACTTTGCAAAATCCAAAGACTATAGAGTAGCTATTATGGGGTTTAAGTCACATATTTCTTGGAATGCTCTATCGTATTTAGAAGATAAAGCTAAGATTACGATTACCCACAATTATGCAGACCTAGAGGATGAGAAAAAACATGCCGTTCTCCTAGCTGGCTATTTAAAAAAGGGTATTGAGTTAGTAACATCTCCAACAAGTCACATTACAGACATCTTCCTCTTTGATGAGCAGGCTCAGATAGATACGAATACCTTGTCTCAGCTACTTAGCAAGGTCCCTTACGTACATTACCTATCAACAGAGCATTTTTTCCATTCTCCTCACGTCAATAATTTCCCTAAGAACAGACCATTTATCTTTAATACCCAACTTTTCCGAGACACGAGAAATATTTATTTTGCTAACAGTTTAGTAGAAGGTCATGATTCACTATTTGAAAGCTTAGCTAAGAATGATATTACCCAACAAGCATTTTTTGGTAGCAACAACTATATCTATATACCAGGTCATAATGGAAAAGAAGAAGCACGCGCTAAGGTCATTATGAACGTCACAAAAATTGAAGATTTGACAGTTGATAGCATAAACCCCATAGAGCCAGTAGCAGTCACTTCCGAATCTCAACCAAGCATGAAAGAGCTACGTTTAGACGAAATTGAAGAACGTCTAAAGCAGAAAATGAAAAGCACAGATAAAATCAAAAACAACGAAAATTCAAGTGAGGTCTTGAAAATTACTTCTGAAACCCTTACAATGTTAAGGAAGGTAATGGATTGTATTGGGAGGATGGAAAATAGTTTAAATGCTAAGATGGCTGAACAAGCTGACGACAACAATAAACTTGATTCAGATTTTGATCCATTATACGCTTTCAGGGCCCAACATGATAATAAATTGGGGGAAGATTAAACACTAATAAAGGGTTGAAGGAGAGAAAAATGACTGATGAAGTAATGACTAAAAAAAACATTTACTTAGTGTCAGACGTTGACAAAGCTAGGGAACTTGAGGCATACATCGTAAGTACTAAAGATGGTATGGAAGTCTTTGGACTTATTGGCTGTAATGAGCTCGAGGAATTAACAGATGCTCAACGAGAATTTGTGCAGAGTGATGAAGCGATGCAATTCAAAAGTAACTAAGCTCCATGATTGAAAAAAAGCTGAGTAATCAGCTTTTTTGAGTTGGTTAGTATATAATTGTAACAATTTAAAAGTTAAAGAATTAATAGTTATTTAAGTTTTGGGATGATAAATAAAGAAAAGAGAAAAATTATGAATATGGATGAAATCATTTGTGGTGAGCAAGAATCAAGTACAAGAGCAAAAATTAGAGAAGAATATAGCAATAATAACTTAAAGCCATATGTACGAGAAGATGCTCAAGATGATTTTATGGAGATGTTAAAAATTGTATATGATATAGAGGATTTGATAAATAAGGTGATGATGGGAGGTGAGCAACCCACTAAAAGTGACTTGATTATGCTAGATAATTATTCTAAGCAAAGTAAAGAAATTTATACTAGAAATACTGATTCTGGATGGCCATTTGATACTCTATATATGTTTATAATCGATGGAATACAACGTTTTGATTCGGAGAAAGTAAAGATAGATGAGGTAGTTGAAAAAGCAAGAGAAATTTATGAAAAAACTCCTAATAAAATATCTGTAGTTGAAAATTATTTTGATATACTGTTTAACTTATCACTGGCTCAAAAGGCTCGTAATGAAACAGACAAACTAGAAGCTACTATGGAGGAAGGAAAAAAAGTCATTGAATCGTCAGCAAATAGCTTCATTAAGTTTTTTGTAAAATGGATTATTGATTACATATGTGATTTTGTATATTTCGAATATGATGAGCAGGCGGATATGGATGAGATTGAAAAATTGCGAAATTCATTTAATAACGAAGTATATATAGCTTGTCAATGGATATTTAAATTAGTAGATATTAATCCTTCAGAGCGAGCGGAATATGAGCTATTGATAAAGTCATTAGAAAATTTTAAATTGTATCCAGAAGCAATCTTTATTATTATGAATATCTACCAAAGTGTAGAAGATATAAAGTATCAACTTGCAGTCAAAGATGTTTCAGAGTATAAATTTGGACATTATACAAGTGGAAGTGTTTTACAAATATTTTTAAAACAAGAAGATTATAAAGTACCATATGAAATAGACGGAAAAACACGTTTATATAATGTTAGATATATGAATGACCCAGAGGAAGGGAAAATAATAGATAAAATTTTGGGGCTAGGAGATAATAACAATCCTGGTGATAAAGTTGAATCTAGTCCATGGTTCTTAATGAGTTTAACCACGGCACTAGATGAATTAACTATGTGGTCGCAATATGGAGCGAATGCAGAGGGTGTGTGTCTAGAATTAAAACCTGATAGTTTTTCAAAAGTGAATTCCATTATTGATATTAAGCCATTTAGACACCAAGTACCAAATTCAGAAAAAACTATAACGATGGATAATGCAAAAGAGTGTTTATATCGAATCTGCTATCTCGATGATGAAGCATTAAAAAAGGGTGAAATAGTAATCTCAGAACTTCATAACGAACTATTAAAAGATGATGATGTAATAAATAGGGTTACAAATTCATTGGTTCAAATGAAGAGAATACTCGCTTTTAGCTATCAGTTAAACCATGAGACAGAAGAAGAGTTACTCTATGATGTTAATAAGTTACTTGAAGAAATACGCTATCTCTTTAAATCTTCAGGATATTATTATGAAAAAGAGATTCGTCTATTAAAGTACTCTGAATTGAATCCTACTAATCAGGAAATAAAGGTACATAATATGTCTCCGGCTGCTAAACTATATATAGAAAGAGAAAGCTCTATTCAAATTAATAAAATTATTTTTGGTCCTAAGTTTAATGAACCGGAGAATGTAACACCATTAGTACATTTACTTGATAATGAAATAATATGTGTACGTTCATCACAGAAATTTAAATAAGCATCAAAATGTCTGAGGAAGTTTTTCTAAAGGCATTTTTTATTTCATACATTAAAAACAAATGCATCTATTCGGAAAATAAGTATTTGTTGAATACACATATTAGTTATGATAAACTACTACTAACAAGAAAATTGTTAGATTTGAGGCTAATATGAAACAAGAAACACTTATGAAAAATATAAACGAGTTGCTTGAGATTATGCCTTGGTATGTTAAGGAATATTATCATGCAAAGCTCGTTATTCCATATAGCTACAAGACACTGTATGAGTACTTAAAGGAATATAGACGATTTTTTGAATGGTTGATTAGCGATCATGATAAATTGGGTGAAACTGTATGTTATGCAGACTATGATACGATTGCTGATGTTCATATTGATGAGTTGGCCCATTTACCAAAGTCTGTTATCGAAGACTACTTTGTTTACCTTCGTGAAAATACTGAGCGTCGGTCAATCTCTGAAGTCAGTATTATTCGAACTAAAGATGCCCTTTCTAGTTTGTTTAAGTATCTTACTCAAGAAACTGAGGATGACGAGGGTGAGCCTTATTTCTACCGAAATGTCATGGTTAAGGTGAAAATCAAGAAGCCTAAAGATACCTTGGCTAGTCGTGCAGATAACATGAAAGAAAAACTCTTTCTAGACGATACACAGTCTTTCCTTGATTATATTGACAATGAGCATGAAAAGAAAATCTCAAAACGTGCCCAGGTATCGTTTGTCAAAAATAAAGAGCGTGATCTTGCTGTCATAGCACTTCTACTATCTACTGGAGTCCGTTTATCTGAATTAGTCAACCTGGATATGCAAGATGTCAATCTAGCCACAAGTACGATTACAGTTATTCGAAAAGGTGGGAAAAAGGACGTTGTAAATATCGCTCCATTTGGTATACCTTACATCGAGCGTTATTTAGAGATTAGGAAGGGACGCTATGCAGCAAGTGATTCAGATAAAGCATTCTTCTTAACGACTCAAAATAAAGTGCCTGCAAGGCTTGGAACACGTTCTGTTGAGCTTTTGGTGAAGAAGTTATCTACCGCCTATGGTAAACCCACTACTCCTCACAAACTGCGACACACACTTGCGACACGTCTATATGAGCAAACAAAAGACAGTCTCTTAGTATCTCAACAATTGGGACACAAGGGAACTGCTATGGTAGAGGTATATGCACACGTAGCTGCAGAGACAACTAAGGAAGCTTTGAGTGACTTGTAATTGATTGTCACTTCAATATTGCTATACACGATGCATATTGTAATGTAAATATCATATTTTAGTAATTCTAATAGGAAGAAAATGGAGATTTTATGGACTATTTTGCAAGTAATTTAAAAATATTAAGATCGTCTATCGGAGAAACACAGGAAAGTTTGGCACATGCATTACACGTGGGAAACAGCACAATTTCTCAGTATGAGAGTGGTACTCGAAAACCAAATGATGAGGAGACACTGAAGAAAATTGCTAAGCGCTATGGGGTTACGGTAGATTCTTTGTTGTCAGTAGATTTTTCTTCTAATTCTCCTGATTTAGTAGCCTTTATGAGCAATCCAGATAGAATTTTGCAGGAAATGATAAAAATTTTTCCTATATATGAATTAGATGACACCTACTGTCCAGAATATCTCAAAGCTTATAAGGAACATGAAAAATTACTTTTTGGTTCTCTTGAAGAAAAAGAAACAGTTGATGTTGATTTTATTGCAGATACTTACGGTAAGGCATTAACTGAATATAAAGAAAATAGTGATGCATTTTTAGTGACTCTAGTAAATGTCATGAGCCTCAAGCTTCTTCGTTATTCTTCTACTTTTAGTGATAAATTTAGTAACCAAATGAAAGACTTTAAATCGAAAAAGAATAAAAATAAGGAGGATATAAAAGGTCTGATTACGGATGTTGTTTTACCCAACATCAATGATAATGAGATAAAAACACCTCAATTTAAGAAAGCAATTAATGAGTTTTTTTTACCTAATATTGAATTACTAAAGGAAACTCAAAAATACAGTAAGGTTGCTGATTACTTTTTTGTTTTAAGGTATATTTGTGACTTAGTCGATAATGATGAGGACTTTGCAACTAATCAATTGATTGGTTATAAATTAATTTATGACTTGGCTAGGTTTAATAACCCATATGCTATACACTTCCTAGAAACTGTAAAAAAAGTTCACAAACTGTGAACGACAACATAAATAATTTCCTTTATACTATACTTAACAAAGATAAAGGAGAAATAAACAATGAATGAAATTAAAAAAGAGTTCAAAGAAATTGATGAGGAATGGGATTATGGAGCATTAGCTAAGATAGCAAGTATTCATGGTGGTCCAGAAAAATTAATTGAGAAAATTTACGAAGATGGTTACGAAGATGGTTACGAAGATGGTCGTAAAGATGCCGTGAAAATGTGTGCAATCATTTGTAGTGGTGCCTATATTACAAAAACATTAGCTAAAGTTTTATGGAATAAATTTAAAAGTAATAAGGAATTTGAAGCTGCCAAGCAAACTAAAGCAAAGGAATATGCTGAAAACCTATTGAATGAAGCAGATAAAGATCCTGATGTTATTCTTGATAAAGATGATAACATCATTACGGTTGATTTTAGTCAACCTATTAGAAACGAAACAATATCAATGTAATAATGCTCCTTTTTAGAGAGCCAAATGGTATAAACTAATAGTGTACAGATAAAATACAATTCTGTATACAAAAACAAAGGAAAAAAGAACAATGCCAGAAAATAACAAATACTTAGAAGGCTATACTCAAGGCTATGAAGAAGGTTACGAAGAAGGATATAATGCTGGATGTATTAAAGGCCATGATGAAGGCTTTAAAGAAGGTCGTGAAGAAGGCTATGAGGATGGTGTCTTATCCGCATTAGCCGAAATGGAGAAAAATGAATAAATTATTGTTCATGGTTAAAAAGCAACAACCACAAATATAGGTTGTTGCTTTTTTTAGTATATGTGATTTTCCAAAAGCTGAATTTGAAGAATATTGTCGAGTTGGACTAATCTATACCCTTCACTAGTCTTTATTGATATTTCCTTATGAGACAGTTCTCTCACTTCGCCGAGTAAAGTAATTTTTCTATCACGATGTTTGATAGTGAACTGCCCTTTAAGTTGGTTAGCATAGAGTTGAGAAAGTAATAAGAGTTTCTGAGGCTTACTTAGGTCTGTTGAGAAGTCAACACGATATTTAGCAGCATGTAATGATGAGGTATGCTCAGACAGAAAGAACCCCATCCACTTCTGCATCCCAGGGTCCTGGTATTCTCTTGCTGCTTGAAATGGTAAATAAGAACGATCAATCATTTTAAACCATCCAATCCTCCAGCAGAATGTCCTCCGATGAGCCTACTTCTGGCAATACTTCTCGATGCCCCGTCAAGTGCATTAGCTTTTAGTAGAGAGGTAAAGCCAAATTGGTCTCTGATAGAATCTATTGCTGTCTGGAGCCTTTCTTCTTTTTCAATTTGTTCGACATCATCGAATAGTGAGATTAAACCAAAAGATTCATCTACAAATCCAGAATAATTAACTGCTACACTTCGGATTGCCCCTGAAGTGTATTTATTATGGAATAATTTCAACACATAGTTTGTCAGCAGGTCAGTGTTATTCGTTGGTTCAATTTTCATTTGAGTATTGATAGAACGCTTGTTCTCATGCTTAGAGTAGCCAAGGTGTATTGAAACAACAGTCGCTTTCTTGCCTATCTTTCTCAGTCGGATAGCAACTTGCTCGGCCATCTCTCTAAGGACAATCTCAATATCACGTTGTCTAAAATAGTCTCTAGGGAGAACCTGAGAGTTGCCTAGACCTTTTGATTTGGGTTTGTAGGGCTTATGAACGTTACTTTCATCAATGCCATTAGCATGAAACCATAAACGAAGGCCAGCTACTCCTAGTTCTTTCTTCAAGATATCTGGGTTAGCATTTGCCAAGTCTTTGATTGAGTGAATACCTAACGTGTTGAAGCGTTTCTCCATTCTTTTACCGATGCCCCAGAAATCTGTCATCTTAGGAATAGACCATACCTTATTCTCCACATCCTCATAGGACCAGTTAGCTCTCATGGTTGGAGTTTTCTTTGCTTCATTATCAAGGGCTAATTTAGCAAGTAATGGGTTAGCATTGGACATACCAACGGTTGAATAGATGCCAGTTTGTCTCCAGATGTCTCTTTGGATCCTAGCTGAAATAAGGTTGAGTTTTTGTTTTCGTGACAACTGTTTTCCTGGCACGAAGTAATTAAGAGAACTAGACAGGTCAATAAAGCCCTCGTCTATAGAATAGGGGTAAATATCGTTAGGGCTACCATAGTTTTGAAAAATGCCTTGGATTTCCATATTAACTGCGATATACTCGTCCATTCTGGGAGGAACGATGAAAGTCACTTTTGCCCAGTCTTCAATGAATCGCACGTATTCTGGGTCTGTTCTCAATCCTTGTTTCTTGGCATTGTAGTACGAGAACTTTCTTGTTTGAACATCAAAAGGGAGGTCGTATGCTCTTCCTACGTTTGATTTCCCAAACACTTTCTTAAATATCGGTGAAGAAGCTAGGATAAGACCTGCAGAGTTATCAGCTCTACTCATAACACATAGAGAAGTCTTTAGAGGATGTAGCCCTCTCTCAACACATTCGACGCTAGCATAGAAAGACTTCATATCAATAAAGGCAATATCACTGCGAGGTTCCCTAGTGTAATCAAAATATCCCATGTGTTACCTCTTTTGTTAGTATATAAACTAACAAAAAGTATAGACTATTTTGGTTAGGTTTTCAAGAGTTACAGTGTTGCCAATGGTCTTTGAGAGTAAAAAAAAACACCAATAGCTGTGTAATTGGCGTTTTCAGTAGCCCTCTAATTCTTTTAAAAAGAGTATAGAGTTATAAGTACCTTATTCTGAACTTCCTGTTGATGATGATGGCTCGGTAGTAGCATGATAGTTATTTGCCTGGTCAATCATATCTTGCACATAAACACCCAAGAGTGTGTTATAACCATTTTCATCAATATTACTATGAAACTCAGGATTTACCCTTGTTTCTTTTGATGATTCGGGAACTCCAGCATCTTGTTGTTGTGCAGGTGTTGTTGGGGTACTTCCAGCTACCGTATTGGTGTTACTCTGAGCTGATTCACTAACAGTAGCTTGAGTAGAGCTTGAACTAGACGATGATGGTTGCGTAGAGGATGAGGTTTCAGTTTTTGAGGTGTTTTTGCTTGTGTTATCATCTTTAATTTCAATTAACTTCTCATATATTTTTTGCGTCAAAGCATTTTGTTGTGAGGCCGTTAATGATGCTGCGACACGAATAACAACTGTTCCGTATACATAGTGTGAACCAGGATTGATGACAGTTGGAAGGCCATCGAAAGCACTTAAATAGTCATTTCGTTTTTTGGCATCTTCTGCCGTTTTATAGACTTCAACACATCCACCTGCATCCGTACCTTTTGCAACTAAATCAGCACCAGCAACTGGATTAGTCACTTCATTGTCAGAGAAATAAACTGCTGCCGTATAACTTCCTTGCTTGTTTAAACCTTGGTTTGGATCATTATCTTCTGTGGCTGACTGAACTTCTGAAATCGTATCAATTTCCTTAAGACGACTTTCCACAAATGTATTGGAAGGATTGGTAATTTGTTTTAACTGCTTAACACTTGTTGAATACTTCTGGTTTTTATCTTTAAGATTTTTTATTTCTGTCGAGTAGTTAATTGGTTTTTTTAGTGATTTGACTTGTTTATTGATGTCGCTAGTTTTCTTTTTGATTTTAGGAATTACTTGCTTCTTCTTTTCGGCAGTAGAGACTTCGTTTTTTAGTTCAACCGTCAGATTTTCATCTAAGGGTTTATCTTTACTACTAAGTAGTTCCTTAGATACTTTGATTGTTTCCTCTAAGCTACTGTTTTCTTTTTGAATTTTAGCTGTCACTTCATTAAATGACTTTACCGCTCTTTGATGCGGTAAAATTGCAAGTACATAGTACCCCATACAAAAACATAATAGTACGATAAGAGAAATTATGGCTTTTTTCTTTGAATCAATTTTTTTCATAAAATCAAATTTCATTTTCAATCTCCAAAAATCAAGTGTTCGTTACCCCAAATAGCTAACAGGGACTTCCTATTAAGTATTCTGTTTTTATTATACTTAAATGTTTTCACATTTAAAAGTAGTCTTTTGATTATTATTTAAGCAATTCAATATTGTCTGTTCATAGATAAGAGCTTTAACCTCATAAGTTATCTCATAATAAAAACACCCCGAAAGTTAGATTTCTTCTTTCTAACTTTTGGGGTGCGGTTCAAAATAAGCATTTTTTTGGAGGGTTAAATTCAGTAAATTGCACTGTATTTCAATTCAAACTCTACCTTTTTTCGTAAGATATGGTTTGGAAAGTATGGGTTTCAGTTGAACTAAAAACAGCGCAATTTCAAGGCTTTTAGGAACTAAAACTACTTATTCATTTTATAAAATTTGAATTAATATTTCTTAAATAGGGTAGTAGTCTAGTTTTGTTAGTATTAAAACAATACATCTACAAAGCTTATTGTATCAGATTTTATAAGTTTTAGAAAAAATAGTTTATCTTAAAAACATTTGCGATATTATATACAACAACTAATTCATCTATTTCTCTATAAGAAGATTTTGGTTAAATAGCACATCTAAGAATAAGTTTCTTTTTGTGTTTACACAACTTATTTTACACTACCAACTTATTGTATGATATTATTGACTATAATAATATTAGTTAAGGACTACATAAATGAAAGATCATTTGCCCAAAATATTAAAGTCTCTTTTTCATAAAAATGAACCTTCCGACGATGATAATGTTCCCAATTCAAGTGTAAAACTTGAAAGTCTAGCTCCAATAGACTACACTCAATTTACTTCCGATGAATTTGAAACAAATTACTATAAAATTTATAAAGATGTATTGAATAATGTAACTCAAGATAAACTTATAAAAAATGTTGGGGTAACTGGAGGATATGGAACTGGAAAAAGCTCAATAATTCATAGTTATTTTAATGAGTTAGAGAGTAAAACAAGTATTTATATCTCATTAGCACATTTTGATAGTTTAGCAGGAAATACTATTCCTACTCCCCAAGATGATAAGGCAATAAATAGTCAGATAGACAACATTTTAGAGATGAAAATTGTCAACCAATTGGTAAATCAAATCGAACCAGATAAGATACCAAAAGCTAACTTTTTGACTAAAAAAAATATCAAAAATCGTAAAATTATCTTTTATTCATTATCAATTTTTTATTTAATCCTTTATTTTAAATTTTTATTACCACCTATAACTGAAAAAATTACATATAGCATCAAAAATTTCCCGCCTAATCTTGAATATATTGATTTGCTTCTCATCTTTATATCTGTCTTAGCTATGATTAGCTTATATTACCTTTTATCAAATACAATTAAGAAAATAATATATAAAGGAAATTGGTCAAAACTGACAATAAATACAATGGGAATTAACGTTAATATGGAAAATAGAGACTTTTCTACAGTATCATATTTTGATAATTTTCTATCAGATGTTATTTATATTTTTGATGAATCTGAGGCAGAATTTGTAATTTTTGAAGACTTAGATAGATTTAACGACCATTCAATATTCGAAAAATTAAGAGAGATTAACTTAATGGTTAATCAAAGGAGGAATTCTGCTAAGCGAAAAAAATTGATGTTTTTCTATGTAATAAGTGATGAAGTGTTTTCTGAAAAAAAAGACAATTCTACAAATCATAGTGAGGATGTTTCAGCAACAGAGAAGACAAAATTTTTTGATGTAATTATTCCGATCGTCCCGATTGTCAATAATACTAATTCATTTGACTATCTAAAATCAAAGTTGCTAGATGAACTAGAAATTACTGATAAAAATGATTTCGAGACTTTCTTATATCAAGTTTCCATATTTATTGATGATCTTCGAGTTCTTAAAAATCTGGTAAATGAATTTAAAGTTTACAAAGAGATTCATAAAAATAATATTAAGATAGATTACAAACAGCTATTTGCACTGATAATCTATAAAACATTGAATTCAAGTGATTTTAGCGACTTAGTGAAATCTAAAGGAGACTTGTACGCTCAAATAAAAGATTCATTGGAGGATAACAATGAGTGAGATAGCAAAATTTTTGATAAAAAATAATTTTATTAATGAAACCTACACGGATTATTTAGTTAGACAGTCTAAAAATGGTCTTAGCAGAACTGAAAAAGATTTTTTAAGGTCTGTATTATTAAAGGATAGCGAGGAATTAAAAAAAATAAAAGGTCTTAATCAGGATAATATTTATGAAATATTCTTACGATTATCCGATCATCACTTTTCTGTTGATAATTTTTTTAATGAAGAAATTTACGATTATTTTAATAAAGCATTTGGCGATAACAATAATCACAATAAGATTAATATTCAGGGTATGGAAGACTACTTTAAAAAGATTATCTTCTTTCAAGATACAAATGATCCCCAAAAAATTACACTAAATTTAAATAGCATTTCTAGAATACTTTATAATAAATTGGTAAAACCACAAGAAGATAATCTTTTCGATAAAATGAAGAACTATATTTCAAATAAACAAATTATCAATAGTAACAAGAACGATACAAAGTTACTATTGATAATTTTAGATCAAGATATATTCAAAAAATCGTGGTTTTATTTTGATGATGGTATCGATGATCTTCTTACAAGAATATGTAATATTTCCGAGAAAACAGATAAACAGTTTCTAGAAGACAAACTATTAGATTTAATTCGAGAAAAAAATTATAAAATAAAAAGTTTACGTTGTAATTTTGATTTTAATGATCTTATAGCGAATAGAAAAGAATTTTACAGAACCTTATGGGAGAAGGAAAAAATTGCATTCAATGAGTCTACATTTTTACCTATCTTATCAATTTTGGAAAATAAACAATTAGATAGTTATGAAAATATTTATGATAAATTAAATACTAAAAATGCTAAAAAATGGATAATAGATAATCTCAATAAAATGAAAATTATTTACGATATTGAAATTTTTGAATTCGAAGGCGAATCTAATAAATACCTAACCTCTAATATTAGTTCTTTCAGGTCTATAATACGTGCCTACAAGAAGCAAGATGATAAAAAAATCCCGTTTGATATTTTCCACCCTATCATTTTATGGGGAGAACTAATAGATGTTCAAAGTGAGATTTCTAGAGAACATTATAAAGAAATACTTGACATTTTGGATGAAGATTTTATTACCGAACAACTGAATGAACGTTCCATTTCTTTAGAAACCTTTAAAGAGTTACTCGAAAACTACAAATATTCATTTTCAAGTAAAATTAATATCGAAACTCTAGAAAGTAACGAGATGAAATCTTTAGTTCGAGTTCCTAAAAAAAGACCAAAGAGAAAAGCTGATAATAGAGAAGCTAAAAAGAATGCACTAATAAAATACATTAATCAACATTCTAAAATTGATGATATTGATGAGAAGGAAATCAACAAATATCGAGTAAACCACTTACTGAGTATAAAAGACTCAATAGACAATAAAGAGTTATATATAGAGATTCTGAAAAAGAGGAAACGTTCTGTTAAAAACAGTGAAAAAATAGATAAGCTAATAACAGAAATACAGACTGAAAATGAACCACCTTCAACCATGTAAGTAATTTATTAAGTCAATCAACCAAGATAAAACTTGTCCAATTGTTCATTCAATAAATCGATAGACTTTTCGAGTCTTCGAATTCTATCTTCTAATTCTTCAATTGGAAAACGTTCATCTAGTTTTTTTAAATCCAATTCAAATAAGCAAAATAAAAAAGCGCAAATTAATTAAAACCTGCGCTTTTTATAATTGAAATAAACAAAAAAGACAGCTCCAGTTTCGGGAAACTATCTCTTTTGAAGCTTTATCACATTTAACAGTTGGAATAATAACTTTGAAATAATTAGTTATTGTGCAGGTCTCAAGGTTGCTGCTACTGTTCTAATAGAACTTTGTGTAAGTTCATCTTGTCTTTCTTCATCTGTGATTACACGAGGTTTTGGAAAGTTCTCGATAGGCTTTTCATGTTCTTGGGCTTGCTTTTTAGCTTGTTCAAGTCGTTGGTGTTGAGCTTCTGGACCCCAGTCTTTTTCTGCAGCAATCTCAGAAACCATAAAGGCACTATATCGATATGCCTCTGGAACAATCGTCTGGATTTGTTCTTTAGTGAAGCGGTCTCCCTCACTATAATCGACGACATCCCAAATTAGTCCGCCATTGCCATCTTCTCGTGCTGCAAGGAAGTGTTCGCATCCAATAGGATTTGAGAGGTTGATCATAAAGAGTTCTTCAGACCATTCTCCAGTCATTACAGCATCAATGAATGTTTTATATTCATCGTCCGAGGCAAATGTTAGTTGCCCTTCTTTTTCAGCTTTTTGAGCTTCACATAATACCTCAAATCGTTCTTGGTATAGTGAGAAATTGTACTGTTTCAAAAAACTTGCTTGTTCCGTTGTTAAAATATTTTTCTTCATCGTGATTACCTCTTATTCTAAGTTAAATGTCAGTGTTACTTTAGTCAATGGGATGTGTTTAAGTCCCCAAAAGCCAGATTTTAGCAACACTTTGAACATACCAGCTACATTTCCTTCTGTATCTTGCCTAAACTTTTCATCTCTGATTTCCGTAAGACCTTTAAATTCGTGAGAAATGCTACTAGCAATAGATGAACGCATCGACTCTTTGATATTGTCTACGGTGTCAAATCGTCCTCTTATATTTGTATTGTGTCTATCATCAAAAATGATTTTATTGATCTGCCCTTTACTGAAGTTTCTTAAGGCAATAGCTACAATATAAGGAAGTGCAATTCCCAATGTAACTAGTGGGTGTGTCAGAATATCAAAGACAATACCTTTTAGAGTGGTGATAAGTACGATATAAGCCAATGCTCCTATCAATTTAAAGTAATTAACTGACATCGTAAATTTATTTTTTCGACTAGCTAATAACAAACCAATACATACATAAACTACCAGTAATACCAGGGCGACAATATGAATCGTCTTTGTTGAAACATTGAGAATATTGTTTGCTAATAACAGGACTGAAGTGGCTGTTATAAATATGATTTCAAGGAAATAAATACTTTCAGCACACCATTTCATCAGTAACATGAACATTAATTTATTATTTTTCAAAAAGACACCTTCTTTCTACTTATATGGTCTTGATTTCATAAGTCCATAATTATATAAATTATCAGTCCTCATATAAGCAACAACTTCCTTCCTAGTTCGTTTTAAAGTACTCCCTAATTATAGGAAAACAAATATCTCTTTGTAACCCAGTGACACCTCCTAAAAAAACACAACTCTTGTGAGCTGTGTTTTTAGGGAATTATGAATTTAGAATAGGGAAAAGGATTTTTAAGAAGTGGGTGCTATCTTAGTACTCTTTACTACGTTTAGAGAAACCAAGCATGCCAAGTGCAGTAGCCAAAATAACTGCACCTGCTGTAGCAATAGCTGAAGTTGATTTTTCACCAGTATTAGGAAGAACTTTAATAGCTTGTTGTTGGATAGGCACTTCTTCTACTGGAGTTACTGGGGTAGAAGTAGGTCCGCCAGACTCTCCTACTGGTGCTGCTGGTGGTGTATCGAATGAAACAAGATTTGATTTATAGGCATTACCAAAATCAATCTGATAGAAATCATTTTCTACAGTAGTACCTGCAGGGACTTGCAATGTAGCAGGGAGATTAACTGTTACATTATTGTTTTTTAGAATGTAGTCTTGGTAATAATCAACTGGATTTTTGGCTACCCAGAGATAGAATTCACCAGTTGGGTTAAGACCAGATTCATTTAGGATCTTGTTGATGGCATCAGTACGTCCTTCATCCGAAAGTACGTGATACATATCAAAAAGGTCTTTGACATCGTTGTTTTTGCTATCGACAATAGTAATAGCATCTTCATCTACACTGAAGGCACCATCTTGCACATCATCAAGGAGTGCAAATTTAAGTGCTTGTTTAGATGCAGCCATATCTTTGTATGGGCTATAGTCAGTCGTCAAATGGAAGGTTACTTTATCATCTTCAGTAGTCTTACCGTCGATGTCATTTCCTTTTGAATCTGTAACGGACTTATGTGGTTTTGGAGCTGTTGGTGTCTTGTTAGTAACAGTATTAGAGAAGGTCTCATAACCGTTGCGACCAGATTTATAAGTATTATCGTAGAAACCGTTATCGTCAGTTGCTACAAACTTGATAGTAGGTGCTTCAAGAGTTTTACCTTCGTACTTAGCTGTAAATGTGTAGGTCTTAGAAGCATCATCATAGTCAACGTTCCAACCTTTAGCCTCATTCTCAGCTTTGTTGGCCTCGATGTTTGGAACTTCTCCAAATTCGAGTGGATCACGTGTGGTCACGGTATCACCAACTTTTGCATTGGCAAAGATGTTTCCATTATTCAAAACATAGGTATGTTCATCATTCTTAGGAATCATTTTACCATTAACATTTTCGCCGTCGCTGTTGAGGACAGTTTTAGTTACAGTTGGTTGATAATTCATACTGTAGTCATGATAGCTTACAGATGGAATTTCTGGTTTAACAGGTTCATTAACCTTTTTAACTGTAGCTGATGGCACTGTGTTTGGATTAGTGAAATCAAGACTCAACTGACCATGAGTATTGATAATCCAGTTATCATCAATGTTAAGGATCGGAATAATACCAGTAGTTTCTCCTGGCTTCAAGACATAGGACTTGTTAAGTGCAATACTACGATTGATATCTTCCGCAAAGCTTGAGTTACCGTCGTGGTTTACTGAGTAAATCTCTTCCCCGTCAGTGTAAACGTGGTAGTTAAGATTTTGGTTAACACCAGTATTTGCACGGTTACTTGTATAAGCATAGTTCCACAAATCGAGACTATTAAGTGTTACGGTTGTCGAACCGTCTCCGTTAGCTGCAGACGTGAAATTAACCTTACCATTAAGGGTACCTGTACCCAAAACACCCAAGCTATCATTAGCTGAGTCATTCATATCATGAGTAAATGAGAAGGTTCCGTCTGGATTAACACTACCATTTTGAACAGAGTTACCATAAGTCAACTGGTCAACATTTTGTGTTGTTACTCGTCCGTCAACATTAACGTTAGCATTATCCTTCATAGCAGCATAATCTTTGTTAAATTTGTCGATGGTTTCTTTGTTTGACGCAATCTGCTTATTAACCTGCTCAGTATAGGTGTTGTAATCACCTACATTATTACCATCTCCACTTGAGATTTCAGTAGCTTCAGCTTTAATAAGTCCATTACTGTCTTTAACGGCTTTATCTACTTGAGTTTCAAGTGTGTCGTGAGCTTTGTCAGCTGCATCATAGGCTGATTGGCGTCCAGATGCGTCCTGAGTAGCTTGTTTGATTGTAGCTACTTGTTCATTTTGGTCGGCCTTGATTTCAGCTTGCTTTGTTGCGAGATCTTCACTTGTAGTTGGTGTCCCTTTATCTTGCGTAGCATCTTGTGTTACTTTAACACCACTGTCTTTTGCAGTAGCAACCGCATCTGTGACAGCTGTGTTGTCTATAGTTACCTTTTCAGCTTCAGTAGATGTATTAGCCTTTTCAGCGTAAGCGTTATTATCATTACTACTTACTGGTTGTATAGTAGCTACTTCTGCTACTGTTTCAGTAGGTTGTGAATCAGTAGTGTTTGTTGCAGTCGCTGTGGTTGTTGGAGTAGAGACATCTGAAGTTGCAACAGCTGTAGCTTGTGACATAAGGCTGTCTGCGTTTGCTTGTGAGGTAGCCACTGGTTCTGAATTTACAGGAGCTTCAGTTACTTCATCTGCGGATGCTTGAGAAGTTCCTCCAACGATTGCTGCAGCACCGAGTGCAAGTACACCTACTGCTCCATAGACCTTATTTTTACGAATAGAGCCATGTCCTTTCGTGTTATTTGAGTCTTTAAACATTTAAAATAATCACCTTTCTTAGTTTAAGTACCATTTATCTTGTTTCACAGCTGTACGTTGAAGACCAAGTGCTGCCAAAATCAAGAATCCAAAGGTAACGAGTTTTGTTCCAGCTTCCCCTGTTTCAGGAAGTGTTACCATTTCTCCTGCCTCGGTCTTAACAGAGACAGTTCCATCCTCATTCACTGCTCCTCCTGCCTGTGAAGCTGGAACTGAGGCTACAGAACCATCGAAGTTTTGTACGACAAGATCACTATTGTTTGTTGAGACAACTTTATAACCAGTATTTGTGACGACTGGTTGACTAGGAGTCACATTAAGTACAACTTGTTTTGTTGAAGGAGAAACGTCCCCTGGTTTAGGTGCTTCTTGAACATTCGTGTCGCTAACTTTAGGAGTTTCTTCAGTTTTAGGAGACTCAACTACCTTGTTTGAAGATGCTGCTGAAGTTGAAGCTACTTCTGTACGATTGTCTGATTTATGTTCAGATGGCGTAGAGACACCAGTTCCATTGGTTCCGTCAAGAATATGAGGTGTATTTGTAGCAGTTTCAGACAGTTCTGGAGAAGTTGATGATTTCTCAGAAGATGTTGTTCCTTCGCTACTTGGCAAACTTACACCTGTTCCAGAAGTTCCATCAGATACTTTAGGTGTTTCTGAACTTGTTGAAGAAGATTCAGCTGAAGTTGATGAGCCACTAGGTGCTTCAGAACTTGAAGCGTTATTCCCTTCAGTTGGTGCTGGAGTTGGTGTGGCAACCGTTGACCCTTTATCATTAACAGTATTTGTTGAACTTTCACTGCTACTGCTAGTGTTATTTTCACTATTGTGGTTAGTATTAGCAGTATCTGTAACGTTAGGCTTGGTAGGGGTTTCAGTTACTGTGTGCTCTGAAGGGGTAGGTGTTTCTGATGCAGTTGAAGTTGTATCAGAAGTAGAGTTTCCTTCACTTCCTTCAGAGGTAGCTGTAGACGTTTCAGCAGTTGTATTTGCATTTTCAGAAGTCGTAGGTGTAGCCTCAGAAGTTTCTGATGTCTTCCCTTCGTCCTGACTTGGCGTAGTAACACTTGGTGTTGTAGGTGTGGCTACACCTGTACCAGTAGAACCGTCAGTTACTTTAGGTGTCTCAGTTGTTACACCTTCATTTTTAGGAGTGTCAACTTTAGGTGCTTCAGCAGTTGGGACATCTGTAGTATTGCTACCAGGTGTCGCTGGTGTTGATGAAGCGGGAGGAAGAAGTGTATCGGAGTGTCCAGTCGCAACAGTAGCATTATCTGTTGGTCCAGTTGGTGCGGCAGTTTCGTCTGCTGATACCCCATTATTAACCAAACCTGTTGCTACAAGGGCTGTTAAAAAAGCTCCAGATTTTAGGATCATTGAACGTTTGTTTTTATCCATAAATAAGCAATTTCCTTTCTAAAAAAATTACAATCAGATAATAGCAAAAGTCATACCTGACTCAAACCCAGTGACACCCTATGAAAACACAAAAAAAGAGCATACTGCTCTCTTGTAATATAATATGGATTGTATTGTTACCTAATTAAAAGCTCGTCTACGCATTGAGATCCCAATTTCTTGCCAAGATACCTCCATATCATCAGAAGGAGTGTCTCCTAATAGGAAAACGGACTTATTATGGAATAGAGCATCAAATCCAATGTCTTCATAAAAGAGTTCTTCGTCATCGTATTGAAAGCCAGAATCAATATCGAATTCATTATTAAATATAGCACGGCAAATAAAGTACGCACCTAGACCATAATAAGTAATAGGTTCATTGGAACCTTTAGGTGTAGCTTCAAATCGATAGTACTTCTCTACTTCAATGGAGTTTTGAGCATTGACTTCAATAGGCTTAAGATAATAGTACCCACGACTAGCGAGAGCCTCATCTAATTGCCGACGTAGAGGGCTTTTTTTATGAGCGATGAGACCAGGAATGGCATCCGCCTTACTGTCGAGAAAGTCATATGCATTCAGAAGAATCAAACCTTTTTTAAAAAAGTCTGGGCTAGTCTGTCTGTCCAACCATTTACCTAAAAATCGGTTAATACGAGGTGTGTTCATATTTTTCTCCTTTCATAGATATTTGAATCGTCTTTTCTTAAACTAAGATTAGTGTAGCACAGAGGAAATTACAAGAGCAAGCGCAGAGAGCCCTAAATTTTCAAAAGTCATTTAAAATGAACTATTTTTTAGACGTTGCTTTATCAACTTCAAGGTTTACTTGATAAATTCCTTTTTCTTGTCTTTAATAAAGCCCACAGGGATCCAGAAGTCAAAGTTACAGGGTAGTGTTGTACCTGCTCCTCTAGTTGCTGCAGTACGCAGCTTCTTTGATTTGTTTCACGATAGTGATAAGCTAGATCTCGTCCAGACCCCTGACCAGCAGTTCTCATTACTTGAAGTTAGGCACTATTCTTGGGGCGAGGTGTTTATTTATATATTATTCTGCTGGCACTAAGTACGAAGTGACAGTGCTTTTAGTTTGCAAATTAATAAGCTTCCTCGCCTCATTCTCTTCTAACACTCCATCAAGTACGCTCGCACTATCCTTTAATATAAATTGCCAATTACGGGGTAAGATCTCGTCCTGTCGTTGTGAACCTTCCATCTCCTACTTAAGTAATATTTGTAGTCTGTTCCTACTGCTATTCAGGGAAAAATATAGTTAATGTTCTTTCGATAACTGCTTTTTGGAAATTTGTTCCCCAAAAATAGAAAATAGCTCCATAATCTCTACAGTAGTTTTACCTACTACAGAAATTATAGAGCCTACTATGAAGCGATAAATTTAGTGTTGATAACTCTACCTTCCAAATGAACATCTGATACCGTACTTCTCTATCAAACATTATTGATATGAACGTAAAGAGAGGAAATAGTATTGGGAGACCTTTAACTTCAGGCTTCTTCAGTATCTTCTGATCCACACCAACGACACTTTTCGTAATTATCTGTTTCATCAATATCATACGAATAGTATCCAAGACAACTATTACAGTAACGATCTATTTCCATGTTGAACCTCCAAAATCCAGACTATCTAATCTGGATAGCCAATAACATTTTTTTCAACGGTCTCAATAACTTCCTTAGGAATATCAGCAATAGCTGTCTGATAAACTATATTTTGTCGTGGATTAAAGAAACCTAGCTTTGATATACTCAAGAACTCTGGTTGATTGGAACGAATCCCCATTAAATAGTATATAAGAACCTGCAGCGTATAGTCCTTATTTGGTTTTGATTTTATGACCTTGAAATCCCAGAGAGTATCCTTGGTTAAGTAATCTCCATCACCTGATGTGATTGTGTCCGTATATGCAGAGTCGAATGTAAATCCATCTAAAGTGATTGGCCCATAGATTTCAAAGAAGTGTAGACTTCGCTGTACCATGATACGAATATTTTCAATCGTGGCTTCATCAGCGTGAATAGTATCAACTGTCATAAAACGAGCAGGGCCTGCTCTAAAAGCAACATCATAACCCACCAGAATACATGCAGCAGCAATTGATTGATTATCTAGTCCGACAATTTGGTCTAATAGTGAAATAGCCTTATCAAATTCACCCACCAGATATGCTCCATTTAAAGAAATCTTAAACGCTTCTTTGGGTTGTGCACCATTCATCAAACGTGATAGATAGTCTACAGCTGAACCAACAAGTCCAGGCGACACCGACTCATCTGAATTCAAGGTTTTTCCGTCATCTAAGGTAATCGCTGAAAACTGCTTCAATGGTATGTAACCACCTCTAGGCTGTTTCACTACCTTTATTCGGTTTGTTACTGAAGTCATTTTTTACCTCCCAAGTACTAACAACTATAATTAACTATGGTGAATTGCCATTTGTTATCAATAAATTGTATTAAAGTTCTAGTAACGGAGCCATAGGCTATGCTACTTCTCCTCAATCTTTCATAAGCTCTTCAAATGGATTTGAAGAATATTCTGGTTCTTCCTTAAGAAACTCAATAGCTGACTTCTTCGCCAATTCCTTATAAAGCTCAATTTCCTCCATCGAATTGAAAGCTTTAGGGTCATTAGGATCCAGAAGGTATTTTCCTTCAACAAATTCTAGGCCCTCAATTTCTCGAGCCATCATCTTCATACTATAATCTAACTTATCAAACATTACTTTTTCCTTTCATTTCCGAATTCGTCACATTATACTAAAAGTCCTTGATTACTTTATCTAGCTAAACCAAATATCTATTTTGCTAGATAAAACAGAAAGACTATTAAATCAAAATGATACTGAATTCTGTTCCCTTAGTTTTTTATTTATCTCATGATTATATTTTATCAATATAGATATATAAAACAAGCGCATTAACAATGCACCTGTTCCTGTATTCAATCATGTACAAACAAATTAATAATAAAGTGAGAGTTACATGTACTTTTATCTATTTATTATGTGACATTAAAAATAATCTGGCTATATATTTATTTAATTAGGAAATATCAAGTATCGTGAAGTCTCATTATGACACTCTACATTTTCCCAGTAACATTTAGCGATCAAGTTTAAAAACACCAAAAAAGCCAAAGCTTAAGCTTCAGCTTTTATAGTCTCAAATCATCTGTTAAGACAACATTGATAGGTTCTTCAGTATTTTTACGATACCTCTTCAAACATACTAGTGAAACAACTACCGAAAGTAATATCAATAAAACACCACATACAACCATTGCAAAGACCTGTTCAGGACGAGTGCCATAGTTCTCAGTATAGTTCAATAGTGATGTACTAGTTTCCATTTTTTGGATAACGTTGGGAACAAAGTTCCAGGAAACAATTGTAAAGACTGCTAAAAAGAGTAACATTCCAAACGCCCAACTTAGAACGTAACGTTGCTGACGAGTCATAAAGTCACGCTGGTTGTATTCTTCAACACATAGCCCCTTATATTGTCCATCCTTAGTGAAGAAACGTGGTTCTTCACCGTTTTTGATTCGTTGAATATCACTTAAAATTTCAGCACTTAAGTGTCTAGCAGGTAACTCTTGAGCTAATTTATGTTGTTCTTCAATATTTAGTCCAGAAACCTCATCAGTATATTTTAAAAGATGCTCTTTAGTCTGTCCGTCAAATAATCTGACCAACTTCCTTAAAAGGCGCTTTGTTTCTTTTTCCATGACTCCTCATCTCCAATCGTTCTTTAATCCTATTCTCTTATTATCACCAATTCTTTAATCCCTGTGCTATGGCACTATTATATCAAGGATTAAGAAGATATGCACTTACACAAGGACAAAAATTCCTATTAGAGTTAAATAGATAAAGAAAAGCTCCATCTCTTGATGAAGCTAAACAAGATATGTAAGACGGATTGACTACGTTTAATCATGTCCATGTTCAGCATGATCAGCTTCAGCTACTCCATGAACTGATGTTACTTCTATTTGAGTTGTTCCCATAACGTAATTCCCACAGAAATAGAGTTTTGCACCATCTGGGTTAGCAACCTCAAGGACAAACTGACGAACATTGTCCGCTTTAGCTTTAAATACTTGCGTTTTAGCATCAGAGTACTTATAACCTAGCATAAATTTCGCTACAAGCTCATACTGCATCTTGGTTCCAGTAATCGTTAAGTGATTTTGATAATCTGGCTTAACATCGGTTACGTTCTGAACAGTCTCAACATAAGAACACATTTCTTTCAGTGCATTCTTTACAGTTTGCGTATCAGCATCATCTGCAGGTGTTTGTGTTTCTAAGGTCGCAAGTGCCTCTTTACGCCATCTCTCATACTTATCTTCCTTTGGAATATTTTCCGAGGAGGAATCTTCAATCACCTGTTCGGTGCTAGGGGGTGTTGCTTTTTTCTTAGGTTCATTCTTCTTCATTAACGCAGAGACCAAAAACATGACTCCAAGAGCGAGGAAAATGACCACTAAAATAATAATGTATTTATAATCTTTTTTCATGAGCTCAGTATAACATCATTTATATAAGAGAAAAAGGGAGTGACACCCCCCTTTTTTTGTTTCACAGTAATACCTAAAATGATTTATCTAAATTGGAGATATTTTTCATCCAACGATACTTTGATTTCATTGAATTCATGATTTGGATCATAAACTGTTAAATTTAATTCTTTAGTTGTTCCTTCTCTCCACTCAGTGATGACTGCATAATGCGTGCTAAAAAATACCGTACCATTCTTATTGCAAGCTACAATAGTCATAGGCACATAACTTAGATAATAATTGGTAGTATTCTCAAATGTACCAGAACAATTCAATTCATCACTATTTTCGCTACTTTTACTGATTGTAAAGTTGTTCCCCTTAAAAATTTTTTTAAATTCTTGGATTATTTCTTTTGTTTGTTTTACTTTTATTCCTATGTCTAGTATATCACGTAAGTTCCTGGTATCATGGACTGGTATCTTCTTCCTTGAATGAATATCAAGTATCAATTCATATCTCTTTTTTCTATACTCAACCCAACTATCAGAAGAGTAATGATCATTTTCCTTCGATGTTAATTTTTTTGAATCCTCAAGAACATTTATATATTCAATAGCTAATTTCTTAAGCTTGTTGTCCTTAAAAGTTTTTTCCTTATATCTTCCAACTTCCGATAACTCAAGTTGTGTTGCCTTTTCATAGTACGACGTAGTATCCTCGTAATTTGATGCGGCATCCTCCCACCGTTTATCTAACCCCCTAGCCAACGAAATAATGAAATCATTATCATAGGTAATTGCCTTATTAACTGCAGAACTGCACAAGAACAATGAGACAACCATCAGAACCGCAAAAAGTATTTTTTTAGGCATAACCATACCCTCCTAATTCCATTCCCACCACTATTATAACATTTAAACAATTTCAACCCGAAAGAAACCTAGTATATAATGATCTTTGTATTTATCACCTATGATACCTCTTATAAATCAAAGAGCCAGGAAAAATCCTGACTTTTATGGCTCTATAATTTCTGTAGTGGGTAAAAAATAGTAGAGATTATCGAGGTTTTTCGTGCTTAGAAACAAACCCTAAGTAATATAAGTTAGAGGCTTAATCAATATTTTATGCACGAACAACAACTCAAAAAATCTTTTATCTAGTGATTAGTTGAAACAAGAATTAAAGTTCCCCACCAATACCTTTAAATTTTTCAACAAAACTACTGATTTTTTGGAAGACGATTTGTTTTTTTGTACGATATTGTGGATTTAGAGGGCTCATTTTTGGAAGAGCTTCATTCAAATCATTACCATTTTCACTAGCATACCCATGCTTCAGTGAGGTTTGAATATAACGCTTAGCACATTGCTCATTTAATCCCTCAACCCGAATTAAATCTTCTGCCTCTCTTTTTTGTTCGTGTTGTGCAAATACAAAGAATTGCTCAATAATATCCGATTTATCCGAAAAATTATCTAAATCACTTTTTTGAATGAAATCGACAATCAAATCTTCCTTAGAACGATTACCAAGGCTTGCTCGAATAGTTCGGGTAATTTCTTCAACAAGTACATCTTTATTTGAAACCTTTTTATTTGTTTCAAAAATGAGTTCCAAGATATAATCAAGATTGATTTCTTGTGATTTTAGCAATTCAACTTCAAAGACAACCGAATCCCAGTCTACTTTAGAATGGCCATCTTCCTTATTACGACCTTCATTATCATACCAAGACTTAATATCATTATAAGTCGAACGGTAATCTTGAATTTCCCTAATACTTGGAATACTTAACTGAGCTAATTCTGCTAAAGTCGCATCATCCATATGGTAACGTTTCTTGAAGGATTCTACCGCCTTTTTATCTAAAATATCAAGTTCTTGTAATGCTTTCAGGCTCATGAAATCATCATAATTTTGCAAGATATTGTCGAGACGAAGAAATTGACCAAATAAAGAAATAAATTCTTTCTTATCACTCTCTTTAATAATAGTCTGTGGGTCTGGGAATTTTTCTTGTAACTCTTGAACAACAGCCATATAGCCTTTTTGATCTTCCCCCGCCTCTGTAAAACCAGTCATATAGTCTTGATAAGGCCGTTCTAACAGAATTTCTGCTGTCTCTGTCTTCCCAAATAATTTAATGGCATCAGTTGTGGCCTGCTCTAAATCCCGAAATGTTACAATGTTACCAAAAGACTTAGTTGCATCATAAATCCGATTGGTTCGAGAGAAAGCTTGAATCAAACCGTGATACCTTAAGTTTTTATCTACAAAAAGAGTATTTAAGGTAGATGCATCGAAACCTGTTAAGAACATCCCAACTACAATTAAGAGATCCACATCACGATTTTTGACACGCTTAGCCAAATCACGATAATAATTCTGAAAATCCTTACTATTAATCGTAAAATTAGTTCCAAACAGCCGGTTATAATCGGATACACAACTAGCTAAAAATTCCTTACTACTAATATCCGCTATATCTGTCGGTGAAAAGCTCTCATCATCAATTTCTCCAATAGCCGCCTGCGACTCATTAGCAGCATAAGAAAAAATAGTTGCAATCTTCAATGGTTTATCAGAATATTTTTGCTGTTTTTGTAACTCTTGATAATAGGCTTTCGCTGCATCGATACTTGAAACAGCGAACATAGCATTGAAGCCTTTATCAGAAAATCGATGCGTCTTTTGAGCAAAATGTTCTAAGATATAACTAGAGATTTCAGCAATTCTAGTTGGATGAAGCAGAGCTTTTTTATTTTCAGCCGCAGACAACTTGGTCAAGTCCTGCTCGCTTTCGATTGCCTTGAACTGTGGTCGAACATCGTTATAATCAACCATGAACTTCAAGACTTTTTGATCTCTAATCGCATCAGTTAATACATAAGCATGTAATTCACGCCCGAAAACAGATACGGTTGTATCTGTCCCCAATGCATTTCCCTTCTGAATTAGTTTACCAGAGGTATCATATTTATCAGGTAAAATAGGTGTCCCTGTAAATCCAAACTGGCAATACTTCTTAAACTTCAGTCTGAGTCGCATCTGTACTTTACCAAACTGGGAACGATGACATTCGTCAAAGATGAAAACTACTTGCTTTTGATATATCTCATGTTGACTCTCACTGTTCATAAAGTTGTTGAGCTTCTGAATAGTTGTCACGACTATTTTATTATCGTCTTTTTCGATATTGCGTTTAAGACCCGCTGTGCTATTGGAACCATTAACAGAGTCAGGTGAAAATCGCTGGTACTCCTTCATTGTTTGATAATCCAAGTCCTTGCGGTCCACCACAAAGAAAACCTTATCTACTTCTTCCATCTCAGTAGCAAGTCTAGCAGCTTTAAAACTTGTCAGGGTCTTCCCTGAACCAGTAGTATGCCAAATATAACCACCTGTATCAGGACCGCTTTTGATTTTTGAAGCAATAGCTGAACGTATCTTCCAGATGATTCTCTCAGTTGCCGCAATCTGATAAGGACGCATGATAAGAAGAGTATCATTAGTATCAAATACAGAATAATTTATCAAGACATTTAACAAGGTCTGTTGACTCAAGAAAGTTGCTGTAAAGTCCTTCAAGTCCTTAATAGGATTATTATTTTTCAAAGCCCAATTCATGGTGAACTCAAAAGAATTCTTATCTCGCTTGGTCGTATTAGCAAAATACCGAGTATCCGTTCCGTTTGAGATGATAAAAATCTGAAGGTACTTAAAGAGAGAATTCTCCTCATTGAAACTCTCTTTACTATATCTGTGCACCTGATTAAAGGCCTCTCGAATCGCAACTCCACGTTTTTTAAGCTCAATTTGTACCAGAGGCAATCCATTTACCAACAAGGTTACATCATAACGATTGCTACTAGTACCAACTTGCTTCATTTGATTAATGACTTGCAGTTTGTTTCGACTAATATTTTTCTTATCCCATAGATAGATATTCTGGATATGCCCATCATCAAAGATAAAATCATAAATATAGTTGTCATGAAGTTTTCTGGTACGATCAATCAAACTGTCACTGGGTTTATTGAGGTACTCATCCAAGAAGCGCAACCACTCAGCATCTGTAAAAACCACATTGTTCAGAACTTCCATCTGGGTCTTGAGATTAGCCAAAAGCGCCTCTGGGGTCGTCAAATAAGTAAGATACTCGTATCCTTGCTGGCACAAGTCAGCAATCAGCTCCTTCTCCAAGTCCGCCTCTGTCTGATACTGACTAGGCTGTTCTATCTTGGTATACTTTTCTAAAATGATAAAATTATCTGACTCCACAATAGCTGTAGTCAATGTGCTTTCAGACATAATTACTCCTTATAATTGCAAGTGCTCTCTAAATGCTGTAACAGGTTTTTCAAAAGCGCAGTTTCTGGGGGGGTTACTAGTTCATCTTCCTCGGTTGATACTTTAGAATGACTAGAAATATTTAATATCCTTGACTCATAGTTACTAAAACTTCCTTCATTATCACGTGGCAATAAATCCTGCCAATTTTGATACCCTAGGAAAGTTGCTGTTTTCTCGTAAAGATTTCTTAAAAAATTAAAATGATATTTATAAACCAAATTGTCTTCTATAGCTTTATGTAATGATTTTCTTAAAAAATTATGATAAGCAAAAGGAGAGTCATCTGGTTGTTTTTTCAGCTCATATGACCCATCTCCTAATTTTTCAAATCTAAATCTACTACTATCAGGAACCTTTCGGGTGTCAATATAGGTTCTATTCTCTCCAGTTTCTTCGTCAATAGCTCTCTTACTATATCTCTCATTCCGTTTAATATTTTTTAACTCATTATATAAGACATTATAGAACAACGGATTGTGAGTTGTTATTATAAATTTAAGATTAGACTTACTTGTTCTAATTAACTTACCTAAATTTGATGCAACTTCTATCAAGTGGTTTTCATCTAATGATGAAACCGGGTCATCAATAAATACATACTCTAAATCATCAAACTCTCTAGTACTACGTTCATCAGGTTCTAGTATATCAAGCTCACTAATAACTAGCTCTAGCAATGTATAAAAAATAGACCAAATAAAATTGCTCTCTTCACCTTTGGATAACTTAATTTGTTCCTTTAGTCTATCCTCACCATCACCACTTTGAATAGTGAAAAGAATATGACCATCTGACAAAAGAAATGAAGGTGTCATTTTATCATTTGTATAATGCTGAAAATGCGAAATAATATTCTGATCCTGTCCCTGCTCTTGAATAATCCAAGATATAAAAGAATTTGGTTGAATCTTCAGTTTAAAATCTTGATTGCTGTCAAGACCATTATCCCAATAGAACAAGTCCTCAGTAAAAGCATTATAATAAAGAATCTTATCTCTCGTAAGACCGCCTTCTTCAGCTTGAAACAACTTAGCAAATTCTTTAGAGAGCCTGGTCTTACCCGTCCCATTAAATGCGTAGATTAGCTGAACTTTCTGGTTCGAAGCTTTTAACTCTTGTGCAATATCACTTAGCGCTTTTGCCATATGCCTTTCCTATTTTTTCTATAAATCAAAATTAAACAATTGTTCTCGCCAGTATGCATACTGCTTCTGTCTCTGTTCTATCTCTTTAGGAAGACCTTCTGAAATAGAAGTGGTTAAGGTGTTGAAATTGTCAAGAATGGAGACAATTCTTTCTTGTTCAGTAAAGGATGGTAAATAAAAAGTAACTTTATCAATAGCATCCTTAGATAATCTAGGAATACTAGCCTTTCGAACTTGTGATTTGAGTCTATCTTGCTTACTTAACAAGACATAATACATAAATTTATCAGAAATATCTTCTGATGTCTCTAATGTATAAACATCATCCGCCGCCCAAAAGTCTGTATCACTATATCCAATTTCACCGGCCGCTCCAGCACAAATCACAAAGCTGGTTTCTTTTACCCTGTTTGATTGTTCAAAGTATCCTAAAGGTGTCAAGCTGTTTTGATAAACTGGGAAACTTCCTGCAGCAGTTAATTGTTTTTTAACAAGGCGTTTCCCACGTTGTAAATTGACAACTTGTCCCAACTTCACTCGAATTGGGCCAAATACCCAAGTCAAGAGCCTAATCAGGTCTTGTCTGTACTGTACTGTACTGTACTGTACTGTCAGTGTACTCGCCTTCGGCGACGAATGTCAAGAGTTTATCTCGGAAATATTCATACTGTTTTTGACGCAGTTCTATCTCCTTGGGAAGTCCGATTTTTAGGTCATTACAAACCGTATCAAAATTGTCCAGAACTTGAACAATACGAGATTGGATTTCGAGAGAAGGGACTGGAATTTTCAATGATGAAAATGTAGATAAATTAAGATTATCCTGTGCACTACCATAACTCTTATTTGCAAGATAATCTTTTATTGAATTTAAATAATAGTAAACATATTCTGTAATGGCAAATTTTGGATTTGCAACAAACCCTATAATACTATCAGGGAAACACGCATCAAATCCTAATAATCCAGTTTCCGCTATATTAGCAGCAATTGTGATACACAATGTTCCCTTTTCCCACTGCTTACTTTGTTGTAATCCAAAAGCACTATAAGTTTGAGAATAGTTTTCAATCCATTTACCAGCCTCTCTTATATCTCCCGTCTGTATGAACGGTATATCACCACCATATAATCTTGCATCATTTCTAGGCCTATGTTTTGATTTCCCTCGACCAAAATCTTTTGCTATTTCCGAAAGAGACTTCCACTCAACCTGATAAATCTCATCCTCAAATGATAAGAGTTTATCTCTATAAAAAGAATATTGCTTTTTACGTGAGGTCAATTCTGAGGTCAATTCTGAGGTCAATTCTGTAACATAATCAGTAAATTTGTCAAGTATTTGCACGATTTTTTCTTGAAGTTTTAGAGGAGGAATTGGAACAAGAAACTTTGAATAAGTTCCAATCCATTGTCTACCATGTTGATCTGGTTTATAAGTTATTGTACCCAAATAATGCCATACATAGCGTAATAAAACTTCATTTTTAAATTCATCCTTTATCGTTAACATTTTCATTGCTGATGATTTTACTTTAAATTTAAAATCTACCCATTGTTTTGATGTAGTAAAATCATCAAAAATGATAACAGGATTGTTTTTGCTAGCATGATAAATACCGTCTTTTTCATTTGTATAACCTAAGATAAATGATTGTCCTGCAGTTAAAACAGGAATTTCATAACTGTCAGCATAAGATTTACTTGATACAATATATTTGGTTGGTTGCTCATAATCTACTACTTCCCCCAACTCTTTCCACTCAACGGGACAGTTATGGATTTCTTCTAGGATATTCATCAGTTACCTCCTTCCTTTGCAATATTCTCGATACCTTTGATTTCCTTGAGGTAGTCTTTTTCGACTTGACTAAGAGTCTTGGATTGATAGCTCTTATATTCCTTGTCTACCTTATGTTTCATCTGTTCACGAGAGATAGAGCCACTGTTATCCAGCAAGACTTCTCCAGTAGCGAGAAGGATTCGATCCACATGTGTCACCCAATCAGCCATAGTCATGACTTCTTCTCGCTCTGCCTGTCTTTCAGCAAAGTCTAGATATCCCGATACAAGCTGATTAAGCCCACGGAGTTCCTTCTCTGTCAGATAGTTCTTAGCAACTTTCGCTTCAGATAGAGTAGGGAGGTCTCCCTTAAAAATAGTCAAGCCCATAAACTCCTTTTCACTATCAACACGATTGTAGATAAGTTCGCTGGCAGTATTGTGGTGAATGGCATAATGCATCTTGTTCTGCACCGTCGCAAAGAATTTCTTTGCCTCTGGTGAATTTGCATTGTAGTCACTTGATGTAGCAAAGAGATCCAAAACCTGACGGTAAAAGACTTTTTCACTTGAGCGAATGTCTCGGATTCTTTCAAGAAGTTCTTTAAAGTAAGAGCCCCCACCCAAGTTTTTCAAGCGCTCATCATCCATAGCGAAGCCCTTGATCAGATACTCTTTCAAGACTGTCGAAGCATAGTGTCTAAACTGAATTCCTCGCGGGGATCGTACACGATAGCCAATCGCTAAAATCATATCGAGATTATAGTAAGCAACATTTCTCTGAACACTTCTACTTCCCTCATTTTGAACTGTCAACTTATAGTTGACAGTTGCCTCCTCCGATAATTCACCATCTTCAAATATAGCCTTTATATGTTTACTAATGTTTTGTTTGGAAGTTTGAAAGAGCTCAGCTAATTCTTGTTGGCTCAGCCAGACCGTTCCATTATCCAAATGAAGTTCAATAGCGGACTTGCCATCATCTGTTTTATAGAGAATCACATCATTTACCATAGCTCAGTTCCTCTACGATTTTGTCAATTTCTGAACGTAGGTGGTCAATTTTTGAAACGGTCTCTGCTATTTCTTTATTGAGCACATCAATTTTAATCTTCTCACGTGTATCTTCTTTATCGACATAGGTTGATACAGAAAGGTTATAATCCTGCTCTGAACCAATCACATCATTACCAACGAGGGCTGCTTTATAATCCACACTTTGATAATCAGCGAATAATTTAAGGATATTCTTGATGTTGATAGGGTCTAAGACATTATTATTAGGCTCTTTTTTGCATTCCTTACTAGCATCAACAAAAAGAACATCATTCGTCGACTTATTCTTTGCCAAAATCAGAATACAGGTCGCAATAGAAGTTCCGTAGAATAAATTGTCAGGTAACTGAATAACCGCTTCTACAAAGTTATTGTCTACTAAATATTGACGTATTTTTTTCTCTGCACCACTGCGATAGAAAATACCGGGGAAAGTTACGATAGCCGCCCGTCCTTTGTTCGACAAATATGACAAGCTATGCATAATGAAAGCAAAGTCAGCCTTTGATTTTGGGGCCAAGACTCCAGCAGGTGCAAAGCGATCATCATTGATGAGCGTTGGATCATCTTTTCCTATCCATTTGATTGAGTATGGTGGGTTCGACACAATCGCATCAAATGGCTTCTCGTCCCCATGCTTAGGGTCAAGTAAAGTATTACCTCTCTCAATGCTAAACTTGTCATAATTGATGTTATGTAAAAACATATTCATGCGAGCTAGATTATACGTAGTCATATTAATTTCTTGACCAAAAAAACCATCTTCTATTACATGCTCATTAAACTGTTTTCTAGCTTGCAAGAGTAGTGAACCCGAACCACAGGCGGGATCGTAAATCTTGTTGACTTTATTCTTTTCATCCTTACCAAGCATAACAATCTGTGACAAGAGTTTCGATACACTTTGTGGTGTAAAGAATTCTCCACCTGATTTTCCAGCATTAGAAGCATAATTAGATATTAGGTACTCATAAGCATCACCAAAGAGATCAATGTGATTATCTTCAAAGTTTCCAAAATCAAGGCTCGCAATTCCTTCCAGAATAAGCGTTAAACGCTGATTCCTCTCTGGAACTGTACTACCAAGCTTATTACTTCTGGTATCTACATCATCAAAAAGTCCTTTAATGTCATGTTCGCTAGCATAACCAATTGCACTTGATTCAATATCATCAAAGATTTCCTTTAAATCTGTATTCAAGTGTTCATTTTGTCGTGCAGTTTTGACAACATTAGAAAACAATTGAGAAGGCATAATAAAATAACCCTTGGTTTTAATAGCATCATCTCGAACCTCAGGTGTAATTAGTTCTTCAGAAACCTCTTCGTACTTTATTGATTCATCTCCACCTTCAATATATGTTTTGAAATTTTCACTGATAAAACGATAAAATAGAATTCCCAAAATATATTGTTTAAAATCCCAACCATCTACTGCACCACGAACTTCGTCTGCAATTGCCCATATCTTTCTATGCAACTCTTGCCTTTGTACATGTTCTGACATTTATTTTCCTCACAAAGATTTATTTCCTTCATTATATCATTTTAAATTGCTTTAGAATATACTTGGAAAAGGGCTATCTATGGACCACTGACACTTTTAGCCGCTTATAATAATTAATCAATTCCTATTATTTGTTGAATTTATGAGTAATGGCTTCGTTGAAAATAAAAAGATTAACCGATTTTAAATTGATTTGCTTATGAATATTGATGATTATTTATTTTACTCGATTGTCAAGTTAAGCTAGACATTTTACGTAACTCAGAAAAACTTGATAAGGTATTTGATAGTTTAAAAATTACCTAGGATTTCTATTTTGTTTATCAGCTATAGCTGATAAAACTTTTTGAGAAATACCATTAAAATTCATTTGTACCTTATAAATTGACTCTGACACTTCGGTTTTGGTAAAATTAAATAAAGGTTGAGACTGAGTTTGAGTCGGTGACGACTCATTCAAAGGTTGCGGTTCATCCGTTTCAGGTAGAGGTGCTGCCTCCTGTTTTTCAGGTAAATCCCCGAATGAGTTCTCAGCCTTTTTTGTATGCTCCTGAAAAGACTCAGGAGTATTTTTATTTCGTTGAATTAGTAATTTTTTAGCTTTTAAATCGCGATTCCAGTCGTACTTCTTGACTGAAATAGATATATGTTAAATTCTATCCACGACAAATTACTATTATAAACCACTACGAACCACATATATCTTTATTCGCTGGTCAAACATTAAAAGTACAGTGGAACATATAATTAATATAATACTACTGTTTTAGAGGCCATTATAGAAATGAGCTAATCCTTTAAATCAAATCTTAATTGACTCATTGCGTCTTCTAAATTCGAGATCGAGGATTCAATATTATTTAAACTTGAACTAAGGTTATCAGACACTTCCACTCTTAAATTAGCTAGCGATTTTTCTAAGTCCTCAATTCTTGAATAAGGAACGAATTGCTTCATCGTGTCCCCAGATGAACCAACCAATTGGCTGAGAATATAATCAATTATTTACCAAGTAATTTGATTAATATCTTCGTATTTCTCATAAACTATATCGGATGATATCGATTTAATAACATCTTTCGAAAAAGTATCTTGAGGATTCAGCTTTTCTTTTAATAAACTGTAATAAAACTTACCATAGAAGGTACTAATAATTGTTTTATATTGGGGAACAAATATATTTAATCTAATTTCTTTATCGGTTGTTTCATTTTTTAATACATATTTCCCGCTATATAGTTCATAAGAATATGTTAATTTACCAGATTCATCAGATAAAATAAAAAATTCAAGACTATTATTCCCAAGATTTAATTCTTTATTACATTTTTGCGTAATTCTCTTTCTAAAGCTAAAATCTTTATCAATTCTGAATATAATATTATCAGAATCAAATGGTTTTTCAGCTCCACCTAATGGCTTGATGAACTTATTACTATCTCTTATATAGTCAATGGAATCTGTATATATTACTTTTCTATAGCAACTAACCTCAATGACTAAACGAGTTTTTTCAATATGCTCATGAAAATAGTTATTAAATTCTCTTTCACAGTTAATCGCTTCAGCAACCTTTATTTCACCTGAATCAATAGAAGTCTCTGGAATATCACTCTGAAAAAGTAACTCCTTTTCGTGCTCATAAGATCCTTGAGCATAAAATTTGATAGTATATTCTTGTGACTCACCTTTAAGATTACCATTATTTATCAAAAAAAAGACATACTTCTGATCATCATTTCTAAAACCACCATCATATTGGATATAATCAATATACTCTTTCTCAAATTTTACATTAGTAAGTACTACCGAAGTTACTACTTGCTTTTCTTCACTTCTATTTTGAATAGAAAGTGTATTCTTGATTAGGTTAGAGTATATGTTTTTTGATTGCCATTCTAATTTTTCACCTGAATTTTCAAATAATCTACCATCATATGGGACAAGCGACTCAATGACAATGTTTTTACGGTATCTCATTACCTTTTCATAAAAATATTTTATTATTTCAAAACAGTCCTTAACTATACTCATAGTCTTATTCACCTCTCAAAATAGTGATTCAGATATACAAAAACATCATTACCAACACTCAAACAGGGATTCGAAAATGATGAACCTATTTCCTTTAGCTAAACTATTGCTTATCTATGCTCATACCAGTACATGATTAATATTTTATTAACAACTCTAAGCAATAACGTGTTATCAATTTGACGAAATTCAGCTAATTTGCTAAAATAAAAACTGAAAAAGGAAGTTGAACTTCTACTCAACTTCCATGTAGATCCGTTTAAAAGACGGTGGCTAGTTTTAAACGAAAATAATCCGTCTTACTTCGCCAAAAGTGGGGACGGATTATTTTTTGTCATCGTTTTTAAAGAACTTATAGCATAAACCAATAAGAGCAATAGTAAAACTACCAAAGCCTAGAATGGTTTGCACAACCTCAAACGCTGTCAAAACGGCTCTCCTTTCTACTAGATTTCGAATGCTTGCCCATAGGCATCACTCCTCTCTAATGAATGAAAGCCACCGTCTATCACTTTTCTACATATAAAAGTATATCAAATTCATACAATAAAAGCCATTTCCCTAAAGCCAGCTATCCTAATAATGAAGGGAGCTGGCTTTTCTATATTATTAAAGGCATCTTCTAATATTCCATACAGAAGAATCTAGTCAATAAAAAGGAGCCCTCAAACTCCTTTTTAGTATATGGTAAATTGCAAGAATAAGTGCAACATTTTTACCACTCACTTAAAGTGCCTCCAAGAGTGTTCTGTATCCTAAACATTTGCGTGGTCGATGGTTTTGCTGAGAACTAGTCTTCATTACTAATGGCTGCCAAATCAGTCTTCTTAGGGAAATATTCTCTAAGTAAACCATTGGAGGTTTCGTTATTTCCTCTTTTCCAGGAAGAATAGGCATCCGCAAAGTAAAAATCTAGATTAAGATCTTCTACAAAAGGGTAACAAAAGAACTCCTTTCCTCGGACTGAGGTAAAGGAGTTTAAAAAGTCTTTTGGAAAAAGTTGATAGAACTGCTGGATGGCTGAGAAAGGACTTAGTCCTTTACAATACATTTCATTTTACAATTGGTTTGAACACTTATCTTGTAAAATCATTTGGAATTTTTGTTTCTCCCATTAATAACGAAACGAATCTAAAGTCAACTAATTACTAATTTCCTTAGAATTACTTCTTAAGCCTTATTTATATCTGAAATTAACGTTCAAGCAAAATTTGGTTTCCATTAAGCGATAAAGTCCGCTAAAGCTTGTACTACCATTTCTAAATTTTCGACGCAATAAATCGTTTTAAATTGTCCCAGAATAACCGCTCGTTCAAATCGTTTCACCTTACTAGCCAGATTTCGACTAGTATGAATTATGTGACATTGTTGTTGGCTAATGGGTAAGCCTGACTGATAATATGCTCAAGCCCCTTGAAGCCATCGGTCATACAAGAGAAGTCGGTTGAATTCCTTGGTTTTAAAGTTTGTCTAGCAGGGTCGACCAAGAAGCATAATTTTCATTTTGAGCGATCTCATATTCAAGGACAGTTTTCTGTCCTTCTGGTGTAATACCATGTGCGATATGAATACATTTTTAAAATAAATTATTATTTTATCGAGTAGTCCACTTTTTTCAAATGTTGCATTTATTGAGTCAATCCTAGTAGAGTCCTCGTGTTCAATTTAAATAAAAAATAGTCTGTCTATAAAAGAATATTACAAAAATTGAATATAAAAAAATATTAATCATAAAAATAACTATATTTGATATTTGACAATCAATAAATTTATATATCTGATTTATGATAATGGGTAAAATAATTAATACTAACTGATAACCATAATACTTAACCTTATTATAATTATTGATACCTACCACTTTTTTAAAAACTATTACTACACCAAAACTAACTGATAAAACTACAAATATAAACAAATCTTCTAAACTATCGAAATTAATGTCCGAATTCATTAAAATTAGTAGAAATAAGTATAGTAGTGATGATACAAATATTTTTAGAAATAGATAGAAATATTTAGTTAATACGAGTTTTTTTGTATTTATTGGTACTAACCTTTCAAAAACTCTGATTTTTTCGGTCAATTCTTTATTACTATAAATCCCTAGTATTTGAAGAAAATTCAAAACTAAAAATAATTGTGGAGTATGTTGTATAAAACTTATGATATAAGCGATAATAACAAAAATGATTACATTTGTGATGTTCCTAAATTCAGCAAGAAATTCATTATAAACTATAGATTTCATTAGTCGGTTACCTCAATTTTTGTCGAAAGCCATAAAGTGATATGAAGTATGAAATAATATAAATACTAAATGCTATTGCAACCAACATAGAAACTAAGAATCTTGAATCATATATATCAAAGTAATTAGCCAAATTATATTTATTGCTCATATATTCCATGAATAATCTTACTAGTAGAAGTGTTATGATAAATGATGATACACTTATATTTTTTATATTTTGGTTTCCAAATATAAAAGAACCTGACATTACAAATGATGCAAATAAAATTGAGACAGATACACCAAGAAAAATTACATTCAATTGTGCTTCCTGGATATAAAAACTATTAAATAAACCCCTAAAAATTAAAATTGATCCAATATATAGAACACACGCAATTGTAACAATAAAATATTCTATGTATCTTGCCAAAACAATTTTGTATATTTTAATTGGTAAGAACTGCTCTAATCTATAAAAATCTTCATCTGTATAATTCAAAATATTCATAAAATAAGTAAGCGGCGCAACTAGTATAATTAAGAACAAAATAATTGGCAGAAAATCTTCTAACTTAAACATGCTTAGAATTACAAGCAAGATAAATAATACAACAAAAGTTATTCCACTAAACACATTGGAGTTCATTAGATCCTTTTTAATTAAATATCTCATTTCTCCATCACCACACCTTTTGAATAAATGCTCATTATTTTTTCTAAATCCAAGGAATCAACTACAATATTATCCAGATTCAGAATTCTATCTCTAGGCATTATAACCTCATATCCTTGAGCTGTTTTTTCATATGCAATTACATTATCTAGGTTTAAGTTTTTAAAATTACTTTCCAGACATCTAACTAAAACATTGTCATGTAATAATTTTGTACTATCTTCAACAAACTGAACTTTTCCTTGTCTAATATAGATGATAATATCAGCTATTTGTTCAATATCTGTAGTTATATGGCTTGAAAAAATAACAGTTTTATTTTCGTCTAAAACAAATTCTTGAAATATTCCTAATATATCTTTCCTTCTAACTGGGTCAAGAGTAGTTGTTGGCTCATCAAAAATTAAAAGTTGTGGATTGTAGGACAAAGATAGAGCAATCGATAAAATCTTTTGCATTCCAGAAGAACACTCAGAAATTTTTTTTGTCTTTGAAATTCCAAATTTTTCCAAAATGAAATTAAAATAATCCGAATCCCAGTTTTTATATAATCCTTTATAAATTTTTTCAACTTGAAAGATTTTCAAATTTTTATTGAGATAAGTTTCCGAGAAACTAACACCTATTTTAGCTTTTAAATTAGTATCGTTTATGTCAAAATTTCTTCCAAAGATTTTAATTTCTCCAGATTCAATTTTTTGTAAACCTAATATTGAGTTTATTATAGTAGTTTTACCTGCACCGTTTTCACCTATAAGTCCAACAATACATCCTCTAGGAATCGAAAAAGAAACATAACTAACTTTAAATGTGGAATTCTTGTAGTTTACATTTAAATTATTCACCTCTAAAATAGTATTCTTATCTAAATTCATTTTATCTTTCTCCATTATCATCTAACTTCAATAAAATAATTTCTTTAATTTCTTTGGAATCAATTCCAACCTCAATACCAAATTTAATAACCTCATCAATCTTTTTTTCAAGTTGCTTCCGTATACTATCTTCAATAAAATCTGAACTCAATTTAGAAACTATAGTCCCCTTACCAACAACAGAGTTAATTAAATGTTGTGATTGAAGTAATTCGTATGCTTTTTTTACTGTAATGATACTTACACCAAGGTCTTTTGCAAGCACTCTAATTGCTGGTAAAGAGGCACCTGGGTGAAGTTCCCCACTTAATATTTTATTACTAATTTGCTTAAATATCTGCTCATAAATTGGCACTTTGGAATGATATGAAATTAATATTTCTAACACTTCTCCTCCTAAAAAAATTATTTACCATAATATCACAGCAAAAATGTACTCCAACCAAGATGATAAATAATTTAAGTCTACAATGTATTTAAGAATAACAAAATATACAATAAGATTTTAATATGAAAATAATTCCGACTTATTTTTTACATCCCCAGCCACAAGATCTATTACAAGATAAAAACGTAGTGACTGCAGAAACCGTAGGTAAACAAATTTTAAGAGTTGCAGAAACAACTGGTGATACTGCCTGAGGTTTAACTGATCCATCATCAGAACCACCAAATTCAGCTAAACGTTCAAGTTCTACAAAATCAATTTTAGTATTTTTTTCCATGATAAGTCTGTCTCCTTTATTTTTTTATTCTTTTAAATACATTGTACTTATCGTATATACACATTATATATTATACATGAATAATTTGCAAGCGTTTTCTAATTTTTTAAAAAGATAAATTGCAAGAATAAGTGCAACATTTTTACCACTCACTTAAAGTGCCTCGAAGAGTGTTCTGTATCCCAAACATTTTCGTGGTCGATGGTTTTAATGAAACAGTGCTGAGAACTAGTCTTTATTACTAATGGTGGCCAAATTAGTCTTCTTAGGGAAATATTCTCTAAGTAAACCATTAGAGGTTTCGTTTTTCCCCTTTTCCAGGAAGAATAGGCATCCGCAAAGTAAAAATCTAGATTAAGATCTTCTACAAAAGGGTAACAAAAGAACTCCTTTCCTCGGACTGAGGTAAAGGAGTTTAAAAAGTCTTTTGGAAAAAGTTGATAGAACTGCTGGATGGCTGAGAAAGGACTTAGTCCTTTACAATACATTTCATTTTACAATTGGTTTGAACACTTATCTTGTAAAATCATTTGGAATTTTTGTTTCTCACATTAATAACGAAACGATTCTAAAGTCAAATAATAACTAATCTCCTTAGAATTACTTCTTAATCCTTATTTATCTCTGAAATTAACGTTCAAGCAAAATAAGGTTGATTTTAGGAATAACCAAAGAGGTCACGACTAGCGAAATAAGAGTAGCTATCACTAAAATGGCAATATCCTTTAATTCAGCAATACCAAAATATACTTTTCTCATAATATCTAACTGATAAGTCAATGGATTAATTAAGGCAAACCATTTGATTACCATAGGGGACGAGTCAAAAATATAAAAGACTGGTGCTGTAAATCCTAGGGGAGTTAGAAAGAATCTGATAACAATGTCTCTTCTCCTATAATCATTAATAAACATAGTAATTAAAATTGCTATACCATTCCAAAAGAATAATGAGACTATTGACAATAGAATTATCAAAAAGTAGTTATATAATGGTATTGCTACACCGAACATACTTGAAACCAAGTAAATAATAAATTCTTGAACTAATAACCCTAATAAAGAATACACACTCATCCCTAAAATGTAATAAATAGGTTTTACACCACTACATAATTTTAAAGACAGTAACCCATATTTTTTATCTATAGTCACCCTGTAAATGACTTGAGTCATCTGACCAATAATCAATAAGCCGATAATTCCAGTTATTGCATACTCTGTATAGGATGTAATGATATTATCATAATTTACCTTACTAATCGCTGAATTTAATCCTATCACAATAAAAACAACATACAAAATAGGTTGTAATAATTGAGAAAGTAGTAGCCCCTTACTTCTAAAAAAAGCTACTAATTCATTCTTTGCTATAATCTCAATTCCTCTAACGCCTAAATCTGACTTGTGTCTAAGTTCACTTGCTTTCATATGAATCCCTCACAACTTCTAGATAACGATCTCGTAGGTACTCTCTCTCGATAGAAATGCCCTTAATACTTAAAACTTCACCTAAATCATTTATTACAGCTATAACATTATCATCTTTATCAACACTAATCATACATTCGGTGTCATTGTAAATTACGACATTCTCTTTATAAGAAGTAAGAAACTCTGACTGTTCATTAGTTAGAGGATGTTCCAATGAGAATACAACTTTACGATTCGTTCTATTAACAAAATCTTCTAGAGTTCCCCAATATGAAATTTGTTTATTTTTAAAAAATAGGATTTTTTCACAAAATCTTTCAATCAAGTTAATATCATGGGAAGATATAATAATGGTTTTCCCCTTATTCGATTCATCCTTTAAATATGATAAAAAGCGATCTGAAGATTCTGTATCTAAACCTACTGTCGGCTCATCCAAAATGTAAAAATCTGGTTTATGTGCAATAGCTCTGGCAAGCTGAACACGTTGTAACTGTCCCCCTGATAAGGAATCAACCAATTTATCTTTTTTATCTGAAAGATTTAAAACATCCAAAGCTTGCATACACAGTTCATCTGCTTTACTACCAAATATTCCAGCTAGATTCAAACCCAATATAACATTATCTTTTACAGTAGTATAAAAATCCATGACAGCAGTCTGAGGATTAAACCCAATGTTTGAAAATGGTTGTTGCTTATTACTCAACTCCGTCTCATTATATTCCACGCTTCCTCTATACATAGGTTGTAAGCCAACAATCGTATTAATAAATGTTGACTTTCCTGCACCATTTGACCCTAGTAAACCAATAAAATCCCCTTTAGAAATTTCAATTGAAACTGAATCTAAAGCTACAAAGTCTTCATACTTGACTGTTACATCATCAACTTTTAAGAACCAAGTCATTAAATCTCTCCTCTCCTTGATTACAAAAAGAATATCACTTTTCTATATATCATACAATACCTATTTTGTATTTATTGGAAATTTATATCTATAATTTATTATCCTAATTTAGCTAATAAAAAAAACAGTTAGAATCCTCATTCTAACTGACAAAGAAAAACAAGTCCCAAAGTATCAAACTAAGCAATTAGTTTGACATTAACTTTTCTGCTATATAATGTTCTACTTTTAAAGACATCTCTTGGTTGCCATCTAGGTTGTAAAGAAATTTAGCCTTAGTATAGTAATCTCTGACTTCATCTATATTACCAAAGCTTGCACTAGCATTTCCAAGCAATAAATACAAGTCTGCCAAAAGATAATTTGATCTATATCTTTTACAAATCCGAATTGTTTCACTTATTTTATTTAGAGCATCTTCAACATTATTTTGCAACCAAAGATAACGACTGATATTGTAATTAAACTTTATAGACAACTCCAACTCTTCAATTGTATGTATTATTAAGTTATTTACACGCTTCTCTAGATTATCTCGTATCTCATTGAATTGATTTAAATCATCAATATCATAGTAAAAGTTAAATAATGTATTTGAAAACCTAAGATAGTTTATTTCTGAGATATTTTTTTCTTTTATTAGCTTTTCTAGTTTACTTACAGCTTCTAACTTATTATTATCACAGTAAAATAAAACAAGAGTTTGAATCCACTCTAAATACATCTTATCTGATAAAGATAAATGACTTGATGATTTGCTTTCTAAATTATATAGGTACTTTAACGATGAATAGTCTCGTTGTGAAATAAAGTTTTCAGCTACTAATCTAAAATTTTCGAGCTCGTTTTTCTCATCTTGAACTTGTTCATCAAAAAAATAATCCATACTTACTCTGAGTTTTCTCGAAAGTGCATATAACAATTCTGATCCTGGAGTATACTCCCCATTCTCTATACGACTAATTTGTCCTTGTTTGCAAATCCCCTCAGCAAGTTCCTTTTGAGACATTTTTAATGCTTTTCGTCTTTCCTTCAATCTTGAAGCTAGTAAAATTCCCAATTTCATCTTCCTTGATTATTTATTATATATATTTTATCACTTAGAAATAAATACTTCAAACAACAATATAAAATATGTATTCTTCTCATACAAATTACATATATTATTCCCTAGGTTATTCGTTTTATGAGTACCAATATATAAATCCAATTACATACACATCAGATTCAAAGAAAATGTTCCAGTTGTTAAGCTATATATGCTACATGCCCTTGATAGCTAACAAAACCTAAAGATACTAGTTCTCATATTCCTAAGACCATAACATTTGACTTGTTAAAACCCTCTCAAAAGGGTATTCGGATCACTTATAGTTATACCTAAAATAGTTATTGTCACTTGTAACTTCATGTAAAAAAGACCTAATACACTAACTACATCAATAACCTGTCTTTCTTTAAGTTCTGCAGTTTTTGATTCTATCATATAACTATATTTCAAGAATCTCCTTTATATACATAATTATATTTATGTTTTACCTACCCTGTTTTTCACTAACAGTTAGGTCAATTAGTGGTAGATAGCTTGGTGAAAACCTACCATTGATTCCAAATAGATGGAAGTTGAGATGAAGATGGTATAGCGTATCTTTCGTTTCAAACGTATGTTTGATATTCCCTTGAGGCTTCCCTGGAGTAGTTCCCTCTCTATAATAATGAGGAGCAATTACTTTCTCACATTCCATATTAGTGACCTCGACAATCGACCTATACTCTGGCTTAATAGCATTCTTATTAATCATTGTCATTTGAGCATTAGTGTCGTGGGTTGTTAACTCAATATCATTAATAAGTGAATGTTCATTATATAAGCTGGTTTCAGTAGATTTCTTCAACCCAAGATATTTCACATCAATAACATTCTTGAATAGATAACGTTTAAATAAGTTCAAGCTTAATTTTGAACCTACAACATAAAGAATGAGACTAATAACTGATAGTTCTAAAATATAAGTTACTTCAGCCTCTGTAATCTGTGTAATCTGTGTTGGCCTCAACAAAAGAACACACAAGGTTATCATCTCAATGAAACTAATTAAGACGGTATAAACCAACAATTCACTCCCAATTCTGTATTTTTGAATGACTCTAAACGTGAATGATGCTAGATAAATGCCTTCGATAACACTAATAAATAATAATGCTTGTTGACCCGGCATTGTCTTAGAAAGGATATTCAAGAAAAGTGTTCCCATAATTAAAAAGAACCATAAGAAAGCTTTTCGCAAACACAAGTCTAGGCATAATGCAGTAAATAATGACATACTTTTTTGATTGATTTTTGTTTTCATTTTTTCTCCTTTTTGATTTATTCTTTAGATGGTGCTCCACCTTTTTGTGTCTTAGGATCAATCACCATACCAACTTGTGGTTGGGTATCCCCTAGAATAATGGATGCAGGGCTCAAGAAGTCTCCATACTGGAAGACTTTTGTTTTCCGACGTTCAAAGTGAATATGTGGGCCTGTTGCAGCACCCGTTTGTCCAACATATCCGATAAGTTGGCCTTTTTTGACCTTATCCCCTTTCTTAACAAGAGGAACATCACGCATATGTCCATAATATATAATAGTGCCATCTGGAAGAGTGTGCATCACGTGGTTACCGTCGATATTCATCGCCTCTTCATTGACCTCTACTACTTCACCGTCTGTTACGGCATAAATTGGAGAGCCTTCTGGTGCTGCAAGGTCCATTCCTGTGTGTCCTGAACCTGCATTTGGACCGCCAGCATTAGCTGATGCACCGAAAAGTTGGGTAATAGTATAAGGGACATCAAGTGGCTGGCCTGTATCAGTACTGAGATTACTACTATCGCTATCACCACACGTATCGGCATCTACTTCTTCCTTGTCATCATCCTTATCCTTCTTGTCTTTTGACTCTTTTGGACGATAGACATAGACTTTTCCATAGTCCATAGTAATACGGTCTCGATATTGACCATAATTATTCTCAGCAATCCCGTCTGTCGATGGAGAACATTGGATAATATTCTCCTTATCCTCAACTAGCATGGTCTGTCCTTTATCTCCAGAGCTACTACCTTTCGTACCCCAGATAATGACATCTCCTTTTTCACGGTTTTGAACATCATCTTTAGACGACCACGCACCCTCATAAACTAACTCATAACCATTGTCTTTCAACCAGTCGTGTTCTGAATCGGTATCTACTGGAGACCCAGATTCTTTAGCACCGCCGTCAACAAGGGCATAGTATAGAGCAGATGAATGGTCATAGCTATCTGGTCCAGTACGAGCATCACGAGAATATTTGACCTTCCCTAGCTTATCCTTATACCACTTGATAGCCTTATCAGTATCAATAGACTTTTTGTCTTTATCACTGTCTTTTTTGCTATCCTTGTTGCTAGAGTCACTTGATGAACTGCTTGAACTGCTATCGTTATCATTGTCTTCGTTGTCGCTATCTTCTTCATCGTAGTCACCGTCATCATCATCTGAACTTTGACTACTTGACGAGGAGTTATTGGAAGAAGCTCCACCACCACCAAACGCCTTTTGGAACTTGGCATCATCGTACTTATATTTACTTGCTTCGAAGACTTCCGCAAACTTCCTTGCATCCGCCTTCTTCTGCTCTGGTCTGACATAAGCCATATTACCTCGTTCGTAGGCATTCCATGCCATAGCAGTTTCATCGATATTGGTTTGTTTAGCAAACTCCTGGAATGACCAGTTATGGCCAGATTCGTCATAGGCTGGGTTCCAGTCACCTTTTGAGATTGCATCAATAACAAAGGCAACCATCTTATCAGCATCTTCCCAGTCTGGACTATTTAAAGGTGCATATTTCGTGAAGGGGTCAAACTGGAAGATTCCACCACCACCAAGTGTGTTAGACGTACCACCTGTCGTTGGAACAGCTCCCTTAGAAATGGAGTCATTGATACCACCACCATAATGTCCTTGGGCACGTCCAATGATGTCATAGCCCCCTTCTGAGTTTGCCCAACCAACAGGACCTGCAGCAGATTCCCCAGACAGTCCGGCATTCACTAAGGCCATAAAGACTTTGTGGGCATTTTCATAGGCTTTTGTCCCCTTCGTAAAAGGATCAGAGTCGCCTGCAGATGCTGAGTCAGTTTTAGTAGAAGTCGATTGAGGCTTAGAGCCATCATCATCGTCTTCTTCATCATCGTCTTCTTCATCGCCATCTTTTTGGTAGGTTACACATTGGGCGTTAGTCTTGCCACCTTTCCCACCGGAAGTACTAATTGTCCCCATTAAACCAGTGATAATTGCAATTAAGAGAACCGCAAAAGTTAAAATTGTTCCTATAATAATGGTTGTCTTCACTCCAAAAATCGTTAGAAGAACACGGGCAGCTTTATCACCTATTCTTTTCAAATATCTTAGTCACCCCCTTAATGAAGTAGTACGGTTAGCCAATACCAACCAAATACAAGTAATAGTCCTAAGGCAAGAAAGATACTTTGTTTAATGAATTTTCGATTTCGTTTTTGTTGTTGCTTACGCATCCAAAATGAATCTTCATCTGAGTAATAGTCTTTGTGACGTTCCACTTGCAAGTTATAATAGTCTGTCACATCCTCCTTGACACTGGATAACCTTTCTTTCCCACGCGCAATGAGACCTTGTTTTTTCTCTTGTTCACGTGAGATACTGTCCTCACCAAAACCGTCATAGTAGGTATCGTAAAACGCTGAATAATCTACTTGCTCTTCGAGGCTTTCCGGATAGACTTGGTCTTGATAACCATTAGGAGAATCTAGTTCTAGTTCACGTTGAATATACTGACCATCTCGTTTAAAACGATAAGATACCATATATTAAAACCTCCTTAAGCCAATAATTGGCATTTTTTGTGGAGCAATATAGAGTTTATCTGTGACAGTTACCTTAGAAAAAGGTACACCTTTAATTTTAAAAGTACGGTGTAACTCCTTAACAACGAGACCAGCTTTATAATCTTTTTCCGTCACTTCTTCCTTAAAGAGTTCTTCATAAGCTGATACCTGAATCAAGTCTAGGAGACGATAAGCAGATTGATAAGCATAATAGTTACTTCGATTGGCCAATCTCTTTTCAAAAAGAGGTGAATATTCCTTTGAGAAGAATGATACGATCTTAACAGCTCGTTTTCTATGGTTATATTCTAGTTTAGCCATAACCCATGCAAGCCCCCAAGTCACTAGTGTGATAAAACCCCAGGTATTCATCAAACAGATTGGAAGAAGACTAAACATAAGGATACGCTTTGCTTTCTTGATACGTTCACGTCTCTTACCAGTAAGTAGCTGATAAATGGCTACAATCAAGGCACAAAACACATACGGTGTATAGGCAATAGCCATAAAATGAACACCGTAGGCGAACAAAAGTGTCTGATAGAGCATGAGGTAGCTATAGAAACCAACCAAACCAAGAACTAAACTAATAATAAAGGAAACGATCCTAAAGAAACGTAGTGTCTTAATGTCATAAGCAATATTGTTAACCCATAGTGACAGTTGCATTAGTGTGGTCATTGATTAATTTTCCTCCTCTAGTGCTTCTTCTGTTTTAAATATTCTCGACTCAAATCGAGCTGGTTCTTGGTAGATAATCATGGCTGAGTACTCATCCACTTGCTGACTTCCAAATAAGCCACATAAACTACTTAAGAGATGTGTTTTTCGCATCTGATAAGTAATATCAACAACACGACAGGTCTTTTTGTAAGCCAAGATCTCTAAGTAATCATTTACAATTCTCTCCAAATCATGTGGATTATCCTCTGTCAGAATTTTAGTTTGTAGTTGGAATGCCTCATCAGAATATGGTTGCTGTAGGTTCATTGTATTTCCCCCTTTCACCATTTCTATGGTAAGAATGCATAGCGAACATGTTCATCATACGGATACTTCCCATAAGAACTATTATCCGCTAGCTGATGATTGAAGACTAAGTTCTTGACAGATGCAATATTTAAGAAGAAATCACCATCTCTTAAATATTTAAGTGACGAAAGCTCACTCTCGGTCATTTCCCCTTGTAAAGCATCTGCCAGACGAGGGATAGTCAAATCACCTAATTGAGAAAAGACACGATACGTCATCATAGAGAAAATCGCGCGTGTCGCTAAAACGTAATCTACTGCGTCCGTAGAGTTTGCATTCAAGAGGATGTTATCTAATGAACTCATTTCCATAATAAATGCAGAATAGTTACTACTTACATTCTCAATCAAATCCTTTAGAAAGTTAAGAGACTCTGAATAACGATAATTGAAGAGCTTATGTGCTCCGTTAATGGTAATAATGCTATGAGGTCGCTGGCTCTTATCTCCCCCGATAATCCCTCTACGGAAATACTCAGATACCCTTCTTCCATTTGCTACAGCGTATGATGAAATGATAGATAACACTTGGTAAAGCTGAATATTAAGAAGTTCAGTATCTTGAATCCCAGAGAGGTCAAAGGTCACAACTTGTTCATTTGAGAAATCTTCAAACTGTGAGGTCGCATTTAAGAAGCGATAATCCCCCAAGAGACCAGAGAAAGCATTATAGAGACGGTCATAACTTGCAGCATCAATTTCATTCCTCTCTGCGATTTTGTCCTCTTTAAGCTTGTTTAAGCGTTCTACCCAATGAGATAGCGTTGGATAATCTTCAGGAATGACATTCGTAATCGTTAAGTCTTCTTGGTCCATCACTTCTGCATTACGATTCCACAGACTACGGTCTTCATAGAAGTCGTTTAAAGCAGACGACAAATTATTGAGGTCAGAATTCTTTAACCCTGGATCAAGAATTTGAGCCAAAGCACGTAGTTTATTACGGTGGGCATAGAAAGATTGGACCTGGTCTGTTGTTTCTCCATCTGCAGAGGAAGCCGTTGCAATAATCTGCATGAGGTTAATATGATTTCGATTATTTGTCCCAGACATCTTGACATATCGACCACCTTGCATTTCCGTAAGTTCTTTTAATTTCCCAGTAAGGTCAATGTTAAAAATTGTATGTCCTTTAGCAAAATAGGTGTCAATCAAGTTACCTAACAGTTTCATTTTTCCGTTTCCTGCTCCGGCAATCAGCATTGATGGAATCTTACGTTCCCTATCTTCATGCAAAAGGTCAAAGTTCACCACACCACCGGTACGTGTTTCTCCCAAGTAAACACCATAGGTGTCCATTAAGTTTGTATGGTTAAAAGGATAGCCAGCACCTAAATCCCAGACGGATGCAGCTTGCCCTTTTCGACGTAGTGGGGTATCTTCCAATCGAGAAGCTGGAATAAAAGCTGTATGATATTCGACGTCTTGCATGCCATCTGAAGAAGAAATTGAATACTGATTCAACTGTTGCTTGAGATCAGCTTCTCGTTCTACCAGTTCATTCAATGTGTTTGCCGCTAACAAAAAGCGAGTGTGAATTTTTTTAGATGGAACATTATTATCAAGTTTTTCGCGATAGCCTAATAAAGAACCAATACGCTTCTTATCATCTGCATCTTGTGCAGCCTTTGTATTTTGCGTTGCTAACATATTCGAAATAGCTTTTGAAGCTAAGTCAGACATTTCATTATTTAAAGTATGTTCTAAGGACATAAAACTGATTACATTATCAACGAGCATTAAATCACTCATCCAGAAGTCCGGTAAACCATGTTCTGGATATCTGTCATATGGAACATGAGCAATCTTATAATAACCATTTGCTTGTCTCCAATATCTATCATCATATTTAAAATCTGGAATATCACTTTGAATCCTACTAATAAGATTAAGGTCATAACCCTCTCGAATATATTTCTTGATTTTTCGTGAACTTAAATCCATGTAAACTCCTTCTAGTACTGGTTAGGGGAACCATTAAGTGAATCATTAAAGTTGTAATATTGCGTCAACAACTCTTCCTTTTTTTCGACGGATACAACTTTAGGGGCAAAGCCGTGGCTCGAAGCAATCGTTAAGGTGGTACGGGTATTGGAATCTATTTCAGCCAAAGTGTCTCCAAACACCCAGATAAAGAACTCGATATTTTGTTGGTTGATTGCAACGACTTGTTGTACGAGATATTTTGTTTTCAAAATATCTTCTCGTTGTCTAAGTTGATAAATTAGTCTCTCTTTACTTGAGATTGTGTCAAAATCATCGCCATCATTGATAATCAATTCTGGAGCATTCTGCTCTTGTTTGACTTCATCCAGCAGACGTAGGAATTCGTTAGATTGGCTTGAGACGTCTGTTGGCAATTTTGTTGTCTGAAGCATCATGTCAAAAGTAGTACCAGACAGAAAAAGAGTGAAACCTACCTTAACAGCTGCTTGTTCTTCATTAGACATCGCTTGAATATCTTGCCCAAACACCTCAAAAATCTGCACATAACCTGAATAGCCATTAGCTAATCGTATCGGTTGATTAGGATAGCCATATAGAATAGACTTCACGTCAGAAATCGCAACAGTGTCTAAGAAATCTCTACGTTTTTTCTTATTAAGCGGAACATACACAAACTCTTCTCCAGCACGTTCGCCAAGATCTATACTTTCAAATTGTGTTTGCTTTTCCTTCTTCTTCGCTTGTTTTCTTTTCCGTTCCTCTTCTTTTTTTCGTTTCCTAATCTCTTTTTTTGTCAATACTGGTTCTTCAATTAAACCTGGCATATCATTTCCTCCATAAACATTATTCTTCCCTATTCTATAAAACAGTATGGGACGTTCGTAACCCAGTGACACCCATTAGCTACTCATACTTCTCCATGTTTGTGACTATTTACTCCTATTTAGGGCTCTCTAACCTTGTCTAGCTACTTAAATCTTGTTACAATCAAATCAATACAATCGCAATAATCTTTTTTAGGAGGGTTTTAGGATGCTAGACTTGTTACAAGAATTTTATTTTTCACTCTATATCAGCACATGGACATCTTTTAAATGGCTACTACTTTCGGTTCTTATTGCCATTGGCTGTTGCCTTGCCACTTTTTTGTTCGAATTCAAAGGCAAAACTGCACAACTGATTTGGTTGAAATTCTCAATGAGTTTAACTGCTATATTTGCCTTATTTTGTTTATTCATGACACTACATGGTATCATTCGTTCAATAGGCCTCTTTTTAGGAGCTATCTCTAGTTTCTTTTACCCAATGTTTGGCTTATTGCTTATCGGGGGGATTTTGCTATTCATCATCAGTCTTTTCAATCCATTGTTCTTATTCTTCATGGCAAAGAAATAATGAGAGTAAACCTATTCAGCCGATGCTATTATGTTAAGAAAATAAAAAACAAACCACCTTTTAAAAAGTAGTTTGTCTATAATCTAAGAGAGGTAGTCCAAGACTGCCTCTCTTTTTTATATTGGCCAGCCTCCAAACCGCGAGGAAGAAAGTAGCTAGTCAAATAAAACTTTATATTAAATGTCCTATGTAACACATATATTTTTTTAAATCGTAACTGTCATTACTTTTTTAAAAAAGTTATTGAAATTGATTCAAATTTTCATCATTAAAAGTAAATCTATGAAAATATATGTTAAAATCATACTATAAAATCCAAGGATATAATATGAGGTATAAAATATTTTTTGATGAATCTTTGAAAATTGATTGCAAGTCAGAATACTCCTACTATAGGCCTTAGCTATTGAGGAAAATGAGCTATCTAGTATCGAAAGAGAAATCGAACAAATATTAGTCTACTTAAAGAGCCCATCTGAATTACATTTTGTAAATTATAAGCCTTCTAAACTTCAGAAGTTTTTCAGGTCCTAGAATTTTTCTTTCTTGTACTAATATCAAATTTAACATCTACCGTTTAAATAACAAACACTATTTCCAATTCGGAAATAAGTTGGGCTTCTCTGAAAAAGATTTAAGAAATCCATATAATAAGGATGGTAAACTAAATAATTCATTGATAGATTTATTTCTAGGTCATCTGGCTCAATTGATATTTAATGACAGAAATAAATATTTTAGGAAAGATCCATAGTTCAAATGAAAACTAATCACCTATGTTGTTTTCATTAAGAAATTAAGAGATGCTATAGCCATTTCCTAATCAAACATAATTAGATTGTATTTATTATAGATAGAAAACTGGACATATTTAACCACTTATCAAGCGGTCTTGATTCCACTTTTGAAATAGTAAAAAATGAAAAAATACTATTATGATAGAAATAACAAATATAATCATAAGTGGAGTGATATCTATTTTTTGTTGGTTGAATAGTGTATCTGATACTCTCAAAAACCATGCCCATGGGATTAGAAACCATACCTTATCACCGAGACTCGTTTCACAAAACGCAGCAATAATGACTCCCATCATTGAAATACCTAGTGCCACACCTGTGCTAAATAAATAACTAATAATCTGATTAAGCATATATGCTATATAGGCCAAAATGATATAAAATAAAGTAATCAAAATAAGTAATCTTAGAGATACAACTATACCAATAGTTTTCAACAAAAAGATAAATATAGTAATTGAAACTATTAAAACTATACAATAACATAACCACAAAAATACCAATTCAGCAAAAAATGGCTTATAATTCGATTGTGAATACCCCAACAAATATTTAAATTTCCCAGATGATTCCTCCAAATTTTTTAGTTGAATATTCACAATACTAGAAGCAAAAGGAAGAAGTACTCCTACTATTTGAAAGTAAGAAAATAATACCGTCCTGCTTTGTAACCCTCCACGTTGATTCCAATATAGGAACAAAAGTAGTGGAAATAATAATGCGGCTAAAATGTGTACTAGCAAATAAGAAGTGTTTTTTATTTTTAAAAAACTAGAGCATATATATAATTTCATGACTATTTCACCTGTCTTTTGAAAGAGATAGCAGATAGTTCGACCAATAAAATGAAAAAAGTAATCCCTAAGAAAAATGAAACGAAAATCAGTGAATAATCAGGAATATATTCAGATCCAATAGGTATACCATTTATTCTCATTTTTGTCATTGGTTCAAGCAGCTTCAATGACCAATCATAAGGAAACAAATACCATGTATCTAAGAGAGAAAAACTTGTACCAATAATTAGTGGTGATATTGTATTAATAATCATAGCAAAATACAAATTAGTTTTTCTTGATAGCCATAAAATAAATGGAATTTGCCATAATGTTGTCAACCAAATCAATAAAATAGTTAATAGCATCCTACATATACTAATAAGACTTGGTGTGGGTAAAATTAAACCCATTAAGATAAGTATTAGGCTTAAAATCACACTAATTATTAAGTTTAAAAAAGCTACCAATATGATTCTTGCGTATTCTACCTTTTTTAAATTAACATTCCTTGATAAATAAACAGAATACTTATTTGAATCTAATTCCAACTTATTTAACAAAGCTGAATTTACAGCTATAATTACATTAATCCAAATAACCCCCCACTGATTCACGGTAGTTTCTGCAGTTAGACTTAATACTTCCTTACCACCCAATGATGAAAACAATAAAGAAAGAATAACACAAATGAAAGGGAAAATAAAAATTAACTTAAAAATACTCGTATTCTTTATTTTAATTAAATTTGATAAAAAAACTTGTTTCATAATCTCCTCCCTTTTTCATATATAATTTGATTATTAAATAACTCCTCAAGATTCTCAGAACCATCATATTCCTTCTCCAGTACAATCTTTCCTTCATAAATAAAACCAATAAAATCAGCTAGATGTTCGACCTCTGAAAGAATATGACTTGAAATCATGACTGTCATCCCATCTGATTTAAATGACTCTATAATTTCCCTTAATTCTTGAATTCCAATAGGATCCAAGCCATTGGTAGGCTCGTCCAATATAAGTAATTTAGGTGAATTTATTAAAGCGATAGCTATTCCTAACCTTTGCTTCATCCCTAGAGAAAATTGCTTTACTGGTCTCCTATCAATGTTTCCTAAACCTACTTTATTTAATAGCGGAAGTATTGTACTATTTGAAATACCAAGCATTGTTGTAACTACTTTCATATTATCGTATGCGCTCAAATTCTTGTAAAGTGGTGGTTCTTCAATAATACTTCCAATTTTCTGCAAATCTCGACGTGACCATTCTCTACCTTCAAAAGTGATAGAACCACTGGTTTTATTAATTAAACCAGTCAAAATTTTCATAATAGTTGATTTTCCAGCACCATTTGGACCTATTAAAGCATATACTTTTCCCTTAGGAATATTCATATTGACATTATCTAGTACCGTTCTCTTACCATAAGATTTTCTTAAGTTTTGTATTTTTAACATATTGATTACTCCTATTCTATATACTGTTGGGCATTTAGTGTGTAATAAGCAAAACAATTATTTCCTCTCTTATTTATATGTCCGATATATTTACGATGTCATTATTTCATCTTAAGTTCAGAATCTGTTCAGAAAAAAAGCATTTGGACAGAAAATTTCTTACAATTTTCTGTCCAAATGCTTTAAATTATATCTATTTCTTCTTAATGGATAAAATTGCACTTGCTCCCCCTCTTGCTGGGTTTACCAACTGAAGGTGCCCTCCATGCTTAATAGCAACACCATTAACAAAAGCTAATCCAATTCCGTAATGCTTATTTCCTCTACTATTATCTTCTGTGTAAAACAATTTAGTGCCATTTTTCAAAGTACTATCATTAAACTGGGGACCATTGTTCCATACTTCAAAATAAATGAGAGTTTCCGATTCAGATAATATGAGCTCTATTTTCTTATTTGAAGAGGGTGTAAATCTAATTGCATTAACTAGAAGATTAGATATTGCCCGTATCAAATTTTCTTCTTCTCCATAAAAAGAACTGCTTACAAGGTAATTCCCAATAGAAAATTCAACATCGTTTATATTCAAAAGATCATCAACCTCAAAATGTAACTCACTTAGCAGTTCTTCAACAACTATCAACTTTGCTCCTCTATCTTCTGAAAGCATCCGAGTATAGGAAATCAATGAGTCGAAATAGCTCTCAAAAACAGAAATACTATTATCCATTGAAAGAACATAACTTTGTTGACTAGTTGTTAAGGACGTTAATTCTAATAACTCAAGGTTCCCTTTTAAAACAGTTAAAGGTGTCTTTATATCATGAGAGAGAGCAGATATTTGAAATGATAAATCTTGTTTCTCTAATTTTTCTCGATCAATCAAATTTTTCAAACCATCTCCCTTTGTATATAGGGTTGCCAGGATATCATCAAATTCCGTTATTTTAGAAAAGTTTTCTTGTTTAGATAATCTTTCTATCCCCATTTTATTTGCTATTTTCTTTATTTCTTTAAAATTCGAAGAAATTTCTTTCACAAACCTTGTTGAAGCAACCACAATACTAGTTATTATTCCTAACCCTAGAAAATAAAAAGTCAACATATTATATGGAACATCCCTAAACTTAGGATTAGAAAATTCTGGCATCTCATTATATCTGATAACAATACTATAATCACCATTGTTATAAAAGTCATAATGCACTGTGTCCAAAATTAAGTTATCTTTTTCTTCTACAACTTTTCTGAATAAAGAAAATTCTTTAGGTATGTATTTCCCCTTAATGATTTTATTTACCTTATTATCTAAAATAACATAATCTAATCCCAAAGATTCCGCATAGTTTGTCAGTTGTTTTATTGTTTTTTTATCTTCAAAATGATATTCCTCTCCAATATTATGGGACGTCACTATATTTAGCCTTAAGAAAGAAAATGAAATTATATAGATTATTAGAATTGTAATAAAAAAACCAGCACAAACTTCAAAAACTACTAACCAGACTCTTTTTTTTATTGAATATTTTTTAGACATCCCACTTATAACCAATCCCACGTACTGTTTTTATTGGATTAATTCCAAAGCTTGCAAATTTCATTCTAATTTGATAAATATACTCTGAAATGGAGTGAAATAATGCTGACGCCTCCTCGTCATAGACCTGTTCATATATCTCTTCTTTTGTAAATACTTTATGGGGATAACGAGATAATAATTCCAAAATATCATATTCCCTAGAAGTTAAAGTTAAAGGGATCTTATCGATGTATAGCATACGTTCCTCTAGATAAATTTCTAGAGGAGGAAAGCTCCTTTTATCTCTTTCAATCTTTAACCTTGCTCTTTCTTCTCTCTTCAAATGAGAATTAACCTTAGCTATAAATTGTTTCAAACTAAACGGTTTAACAATAAAATCATCTCCTCCTACAGTTAAAGCTTGGATAATTTCATCGTCATGAGATAAGGCACTAACAAAAATAATTGGAGAGCATACCTCTTCACGAATTTTATAACAAAATTCTATTCCATTTATATTAGGCATCAGAATATCTAATAGAATTAAATCATACCCCTTAAATTTATCAAAAACTATTGGTACTTGTATTTCTTGTAAAGTTGTGACTTGATAATTCTCAATCTCTAAAGCTGTCTTTATAAGTTTTAGAATTTCTTCGTCATCATCAATGGCTAAAATCTTATTCATCATTACTCCTATAATACTATAAGTAACACACAAATTAGTGAGTAACAGCAAAAATTCGATATAAAAGATAAAAACGATTTTCTTTTATATTGTACCATAATTACTTTTTTAATACCTTATTTTTAGAATTTTCAATTAAATATTCCTCAATACCGTTATCAAATTTCTCTCAGTTCCAATTAAACAAGTACAATGTTTTAGAATATAACTACTGACTGGAATTAATGAAGGTGCTGTCAAATATTCCCAAGGTTATGCAAGCCTTGTTTTGATGCTATCAATAATTATGTGTAAAAACTCAAGCAGATTGAACTGTACCCCAAAAGTTAGACAGAAAAAATTAATTTTTGAGGGTGTTTTTTATGATGAAAATATCCTATCAACAGTTCAATCTATCATAACTATCCCCATCTTTCATGTAAATATAAAGGGTTTATGGTACAATGATAGTGATATACAAGGAGGTATGCCATGACTCTTGATGTAAATGAAGAAGAATTAACAATTTTAGGAGTTTCTTTTGATAATTATTCAGATTTTGATACCGTTTGGTATGCTATCGGATCTTCAATGATTGAAAATTACGAGCCTACTGTTCAAGATGTAATTGATTTAAAAACTTATGTCACCAACAGACGAAAGGAATTGAACATTGGTTAAGAATCAATATGAAGGATATAAGTACATTGACCCTAATAACCAATATACCTATCCAGATTCTACGGTCTTAGTCAATAAACAAAATATTACAAATATCGAAGAAGCTTACCGAAATGAACACTTGTTCGTTACTAGAAGGCTTGCAGACTTACGTTTAGAGCCCATTCAGGTCTATTCCATGAGCGATATTCTAGCCATTCACAACTATTTATTTCAAGATGTTTACGCCTGGGCTGGATAATATCGTAAGGTAAATATCTCTAAAAGCGGTAATCCTTTTATGCCAATACAGTCATTTAATACAGCTGAAACTCATATGAATCATCTGATTCATTCCTATCATCAAACTGCCAACTCCAAAGATGAAATCATTATGCATTTAACAGAAATTCTTGATAATCTTAATTATTTTCATCCCTTTCGAGAGGGTAATGGACGAACTCAACGAGAGGTTATTCGTGCTTTAGCTCTATCAAAAGGTTACTCTGCACAGATACGAGTGGAACAAGACGATTAAGTTTATAATCTCTATATGGACGGGACAGTCCATGAAGACTTAGAAAAGTTAATAGAATTATTTATCAGAATACTGAGTAAATTGTGAGTTACTTTACTATCTTTCAGTACTACCTTACCTCTCAAATTAATTCTATATGAACATATGTAATATATTTCTGCTGGAGTTTATTAGTCAGGGCCACCCTTTCTCATGTAGGGCTAAAGTAAAGACAAACATTCTTTTGATGTTTGTTTTTTTGGCTCTTTTCTACCAAAAAACACCACCCTCAAAAGTTAGATTTTTTCTGTCTAACTTTTGGGGTGCAGTTCATTTCTACCGAAGCTCGTTTATATTTAATATTAAGAGGATTATTACGCATTTTACGATCAATTTTTTCAAATTCTATGTAGATTTTGTAACCTTCTAAAAATTTCATCTTTTTGATTGTACTTCACTATTTTTTATGTATAATTATAACATATAGGAGATAATTTATGAAAGATATTGAAGATAATATTACCAACACCCCTAGAATAGGAGCACTTGCAGATTTTTTTGAAAAGACTGCGTTAGGCGAATTGGGAAAACCAGACAATACTTATCTAGGTGATATAAACTTATTTAAGAATGACGAAAAAATGTCATTCTTTTATTTAAATCATAGAAAATTACAAGGACAATTTGACAAACATTTCTACTCAAGTATCCCCTTTATATTAGAGGAGGAATGTCGCGTTGGCTCGGCATTAAAAGATTACTTGGAAAAAAGAGAGGGGACGCAATATTTGTATGTTCTTGGAGCTGCTGAGGGAACAATGGCTAGAACAATTGGTAATTTAAGTAATGGAAAGATAAAAACTTTATCTTGTAGTCCAACAAAAGCTAATCAGGATAATTTTTTTAGATATGGTAAACCACTACATTCCAAATTTATCTTATCCCCTTACAATAAAATAAACAACTCAAATATCAGAGAATTATTTCCTAATTACAATGGTTTTGATGTCATAATAGAAGATACGACATTTCAGATGTACAGTCCAGATAGAGCTAAACAAATAAAATTTACAAAAGAAAAACTTAAAAATGATGGTATAATTGGTTTTATTGAGAAATTTTCCAATAAAGATATTAGTGAATTTCTAAAAAGAGAACATATTAAAGACTCTCTTTTTAAGAATAGATTTTTCTCACAAAAAGCCATTCGACTGAAAAAAGAGAATGTGTTAACAGATATGAACAACTGTCTTGTAACAATAGATACATTTAAAAATATTTTGGCTAACTTCTTTAAATATGCTGTCATAAATTGGAATTCTGGAAATTTTTATACGGTCTACGCATCTAATAGCAAAAATAACCTCTTAAGTTTTTTATCTAATATGACGCCAGCATTAACTCCTAGTCAGTTTGTACATACCAAGCTTCCAGTCCCATTGCTAAACTTAAATGAGGATGAAATAAAATATAGAGTTATAAAGGAAAAATAATATGTCACTATCTACATGGATATCATACACCATCGCTTGCATTCTACTTATTTCCCCTCCTGGACCAACAGTAACTTATCTTATAACTACTAGTATGACTCATGGAAAAAAAACAGCCTATGAAATAGTTTGGGGAAGTTTCTGGGGAGGACTTGTTTGTCTAGTCCTTTCCTTTATTGGGATTGGAGCTATACTTAAAGCTTCGGAAACCTTGTACGCAATCTTACGTTTACTTGGAATCGCTTATCTTATCTATTTAGGAATCAAAAGTTTTCTTAGTGCTAATAAGGTAAAAGATAAAACTGAGAAAATGACACCTCCTGAAAAGGGAGAAGTCTTTAAAAATGCATTTTTACTGATATTTTTAAATCCTAAAAACATCATTTTCTTTGCTTCATTTTTACCTCAATTCATTAACCACAACTCTCCTTTTTTATTACAAACTACAATATTAGGTTTGACATATCTATTTGTTGGTTTAATCAACGATTATTTATATAGTTATTTTGCATCGAATATTGGAAGTGCACTTGGAAAACATTCTGAAAAATGGATTGCATATATCGGTGGTGTAGCTATGATACTATCAGCTATAATCGTTGTATTTCAAAATTTTTAGTGAAATATCAAAGGATTTTTCTTAAGAATTAAGAAAGCCTCCGAATTATTCACAAACCACTCTCTACTCCATTTACTTCATCAGGAAAATCATCAGAATATATAACTCTAATACCTAAAACTCAACCTCAAAATAACATATGATTGGAAAAGTATTTTTCCACTTAAACAAAAAACACTCTAAAAACGTTTTTTTGAACGACACCTCCAAATTAGACAGAAAAAATCTAATTTTGGGGGTGTTTTTATTATGAAATTGACTTATGAAGATAAAGTGCAAATATATTATCTTGGGAAAGCTTTAAGCGATCTCAATCAGAAAATGAGTACATGAAAACTAAGAAGGCTATTCTAAAAAGGTTGAAAGAACTCCGATTGGAGAAGAAAAAGAGCAAGAAGAAAAACGGTAATTATCCAAGGGTTGGTAACAGAGTTTTCTTTAGAGATTTTTCTAAGGTAAAACTAAAATACCTTGATATACTTGACAAATAGTAGAAAAGGACTTAGCCCTGTGCAATGCAGAACTAAATCCTTTGCTTAAATAAATTATCTAACTTCTGGGTCAGTACACAGTTCGATTTGCTTTTTTTGTAAACTAGTTATCACAACTCTCCATCTTCTCCAGTATCTAACTTCTGGAATCGACTGTCACTGTCTAAGCTATTCTTCTTTGATAAACTTTGAGTAGGAGAAAAAATATTTGACGTATTCCCTTTAGGGGTTATTCTTCCTACGCCATTACTTCTAACTCTATCGTAATTTAAGATACTATCATTGACATTATCTCTAGTGCTGGTATAACGTTCTCCAAAGCTACTTGAAAAGTCCTTCTTAATTGCTTGACCCACATTCCTGAATTCTGTTCCAACAACCTCCTTACCGGAAGTCATGACTTCTTTTGTACCACTTATGGCACTATTAAACTTATTTTTAGTGCTAGTTGATAGTTTCCTTCCAGTTACCCCTACTGCTCTTCTTGCTACTTGAAAAACAGTACGGTCCTGATCTGTCGTATCAGAAAATGCATTCCAAGTTCCAGCGACAGCACCTGCAGTAGCGCCTACAGCCGACATAGCACCTCGTCTGATACCATTTGTGGTCGACCCTACCACGCTACCGGCACTCCTAAGTCCCTTAACACCAACTTTGGTTCCACTACTAACACTATTTCTGAGACGGTTAAAGCCACTTTGATTTCGTCTTCCAGTGGTTGGGTTATACTTACCAACAGCAAAGTTTCTAGCACCACCACCCATTTTACTAGCGGCCATTGCACCAAGAGCCATTGTAGTAACGCCAGTCCTAGTGCCACTTGAAAGGTTAGTATCAATACCTAGCCAGCGTTCCAACATTTTTGATCCTTGGGAAACTGCAAGATAAACACCAAGGTAAACAGCAATCGTCGCTATGGCATGTTGGAATGGGTCTAAACCATCGTAGAAACTTCCACCCAAAGTTTTCTTAGCAACATCAGATGCTCCAGAACCTAGATTGAGCTTCACTTCACTATAGGTAATTAAGAACCATTGTGCTACTTTTACGAATAATAGTTGGAACCAGATGGCAGCAATTCCTGTCATAACTTCTTGCCAAACCTCTAGGATACGCATACTATTTCCAACAGCCGAGTATGAAACTAGTGGTGAAATAATCACTGTTATAAGTGTTTTGAAAATCATTCGTACCGTAGTTACCAGCAATCCGATAAGCAAAAGTAAAAGAATAATTTGCTGAGTTATCAGAGCTATCCAGTCAACTTTATATCGGGCATAGGTTGGTAAGAAAGCAGTATTATCAAAACCAAGGAAATAACCTGATTTTGAAGTGGTAACTCGTGCATAAGCAATCTTACCATCTGCATAACGGATAGTATTAAGCGTGGATCTCATTACGTCGGAAAAACCGTTATAAGGTGATTTTTCTTGATTATCTTTCCACTCAGATTCCTCTTTCCAACCAGTAAAAAATATTTTACTAGTTTGAAGAAGAGCAGTTATTGGGTTAGATAAGGCTATACCATTTTTTACTTGTTGTCCCCAGTCAACCGAACCATCTTCTCGCACTCCTAAGAACTTGGTTATCGACGATACTCGCCCTTCACGTCCAGAATAGTACTGAAGCATTGCCTTATTGGTTGGACCATAGGTTTCAGTAAAATTAGTGAACCAAATGTTACCATCTGAAATAGAATTCCAGTTTTTATCACCCGCTATAAAATGAGTATCTTCATTATAACCCAATTGTTCGGTATTGAAATCCAATGCATATAGCATCTCAAGGTCGACCGTATTGCTCCTAAATGGTGTCACAGAAAGTGAAATACTCTGACCACTGCCCGTTATGTCATAATAGGCTAACCCTACGGTATCTTTAGCAATAGCACTGCCGAATTTTGAAGCAAAGCTCGGTAGTGCAGCAACAGAAAAAGTTACCAGAATCATATGATTGAAGAATTCTCGATATCTGAATGGTGCTCCTGCTATAGCCATTATAAGACGAATGAGTGTTACCATAACAAATAAAGAAATCCCAACAATTTGGAGCCACTTATAAACCTGACCAACAAAGCTATCCGACTGACTAATATAATCAAACATGCCAAATAACTTAAACATGTTGAGATAAACTTTCTCAATCGCATAACTAAAACTATAGATACCCTTTGAAAGCATCTCAGGAATAAAGCCAAACGCTATAAATATCCCCGTTGTTGGATGTAGGTATTGGTCCCATTGAGCATAAAATGATGCCAACAGTAGCTCTTTATCTTTGTCATTTCCCCAACCTTTAGAACCAACTTCATTAGGCCAATCTTTAGATTGAGAAATCATATCTGAGAGAGACGGCCAGACCCTCCCTTGTTCAATCTCAATTGTCGCTTCTGCCCCCATAGGCTAGCCCTCCTTATGTTCAGCTGACGTTTCAGTAGAAGGAGATGTTGGGGTTGCAAATGCTGTTGTTGTCGGTTCAGATGTAACTACCCAACCTTGAGTAGCTGATGGTTTTTTCTTAACGTTGAAAGTAACACGACGAACAGTAGTTTTTTGAGCCTCATCCGTTGTACCAACAACGTATGTAACCTCATAGGTATCTTTCTCACCTTTAACAAGTTCAACTTTCTCTAACATTGTGCTAGAAATAGTTGCTACCTCTGGGTTAGTAAATTTAGCATCGTTATTATCCAGGTAAGCCTTAAGCTTATCCTTGTCCCCTGAATAATAGTATGACAAGAAATAACGAGCCATGACATCAATCTCATGTTCATGATCTTGTATCATTGTAAGACGCTCAACCTTATCTGTTGTGGCTACAAGTTCTTTCTTCACGCGCGTGAAATTACTATTATAGACCATTAGCATCAACAATAAGAATACCGACAAGGTACAAGAACCAATAGCCAAAATCAATGGCAACTTACTTGGTGGTCCTACTTCTTCATCTTCATACACTCTGCCTGTCTTCTCCTTCCGTTTCTTAGCTCCAGCGACTGACTGTTTATGCTTATCCTTATTCGACATAAGACGGTTTGGAAGTTCTCCTTCAATCGTTCCTGGTTTTGGATAAGGTGGCATATCAACAAGAGACAAGCCTAGACTTTCAGCATAACATGGAAGTAACCCCATTGGACCACTGAAAAAGTTGGAGATACCTTCATATGTTGTTTTCTCAAACCGTTTATCACGGTGTGCTTCTTCGATGAGTGGGGTAACGAGTTCCTTATAATCTTTCGTAATAACAAAAGGGGTAATCTGAGGTTGTCCTTCAATACTAGGGACTCCCGTAGTTGGTCGTGTCACACGACCATTTTGTTCCATCGGTTGACTAGCAAGGGCAATTCCTTTTAAGGTAAATTCAGAATAACGCTTTTTGATTTCTCGAAAAAGTAATTCTGCTTGTTTAAAAGTTAGAAATGGTAGACTTTGAACGATACTTTCCTTTTTATTACTAGGGAAATATTCAGTATCTAAGTCATCAATGATATCCGCTAACTCTTCATCCTTTTTAGGATTTGCTTTTCCTTTCCACTCAATATAAAGAAACAAGGCATCGGGAAACAATACCTTGCGATTCCCCTTTATGGTAAGTAATTCTTTTTCCATAAAGTATACCTCTTAAAGATTTATTTGGGTTGCCAAAGATAATCAACAAATGAAACAAGTGCTGAGCCAGCACATAGTGCGATTGCAATCCACATGAGTCGGTCAAGGGCCACCGTTCGTTTCTTATCACCCATCATCATCAAGATACATGCTCCTAAACCACTTAGTATTGCTATCCCCGGGAATAAGAGACGTAGCATATCTGAAAAGTTATTAATTGAATTATTAGCTTCATTAGCTGGGTTAACAGTCCCCTTTCCTCCAGTTTGCTCCGCAAAAGCAAGTGATACAGAGTTCAACGTCAACAAAGCAGTCATTCCAAGTGCTGATGCCTTAGTCTTCACGTTGTTCAAAAATGTGTTTTCTTTCAAAACAGCCTCCTTAAAATTTTAATATCTGTAGTCTACAATATTCCATCTACGAGTCACAACCTAGTGACACCCCTTAAGAAGTAAGCAAATAGTTACCATACTCCTCTGGAGGTATCCGTTTGACAGTAATATGTGTCTGACGTCTATCTTGAACTGTCTTTCTACCTGAGTTGCCATACGCAAACGTTCCTGGTGCATGTCCAGATAGAGACACGTCAACTATAAAGTAATCTTCTGGCTTTCGCCCAAGGAAATACAATTGCTCAAAGATTTCATCAGTTAACACTTCATCAATAGTTCTCTCTAAAGGCCTTGCTCCATCTTCTGGACTAACACCGACACTACTGAGATATTCATAGAAGTATTTTTTGCCATCGATAGTTTGGTCATCATCCTTAACATCCTCATAATTAATAAGGATATGGTGCTCATTAAACCAAGTACTCTCATGTACTGCCATTTTTGAATAGACAATCTTATCAATGGTTTGTTTCGTCAAGATATTAGTCACTTCAATTTTCCAGCGGTTGATAAATTCAGGACGTTTAAAGATCTTGATTAACTCGTCTCTCATGTCCTTCATGAACTCTTTATAGTCAGTCTTGTTCATTTCTGTAAAGGTCTGACCAGAGGTGATATATTTATCTCTGATTCGCTTATGCCCCACGTTTGATGTTGCAATGATAAACGTATTCTTAAAATTAATTTTTCGTCCACGTCCGTCAGTCAAATGCCCGTCATCAAGCATTTGCAAATACAAAGCCCAGACATCTGGATGAGCCTTTTCTAACTCGTCCAATAGTAGTAACGAGTAGGGATTCTTCTTAATTTTCTCCGTTAAGTCACCTTTTCTCTCGTCATTTCCTATAAGACGAACAACCGCATTATCAGTCATGTATTCAGACATATCCAGCCGTATCATCGCTTCTTCACTGCCAAACAGTTGTTTGGCTGCTTGTTTCGCCAATTCAGTTTTACCTGTACCTGTTGTTCCAAGTAGAAGAAGAGTTCCAAGAGGCCTTCGCTTGTTCTGTCCTCCCTGGATACCCTTATACATAAGGCGTGCTATCGTTCGAATCACATGGTCTTGCCCCTTAACAACAGCACGCATCCCTTCCGCAAAATCCACTGGAGTTGAAGACGTGCGTAGTAGACTTTCCATTGGAATACCTTTTTTACGGTGTATGACACTCGCAATATCTCTTAAGGTAATCTCTGATTTTCCATCGATATTTGCAGTCGCTGAAGCTTCATCAATAATATCAATAGCTTTATCTGGAAGCATTTTATCCGTAATATAACGAATAGATAATTCTACTGCTGCCTTAATGGCATCATTAGGAATCTCAATATCAAGTTCTCGTTTATACTTGGGACGACGTTTTTTCAAGACCAAAATAGATGCCTCTTTGTCCAGTTCATCAACGTAAACTGGTTGAAGACGTCGTTCCATCGCAGGATCTCGTTCAATAATCATAAACTCATCAGCTGTGGTGGCTGAAATAAGATAGATTTCCCCACGAGATAAGGCTGGTTTCAAGCTATTAGCGACGTCAAGAGCACTTCCCTCAACCCCAGTTCCCATAATGGTATGCACTTCATCAATAAAGAGGATAAACTCATCTTTATGAGCCATAAACTCTTTAATCAATCCGTCCATTTTGGCAATGATGTTCACCTCTTTACCAGTATGGTCAAATTCTTTCCCTTGGATAGCAGATAATTCTAGTTGCTTAACCTGCTTACCTCGGAAACGTGTTGGGACGTGGGCTTTATTGTTTAGAATATCCGCACAAATTCCTTCTACAATAGCTGTTTTACCTACACCAGCTTCACCAATCAGAACAGGCGAGTTTTTTTCTAATCGATTTAGTGAGATAAAGACTTGTCTGATTTCATCTTGTCTACCCCAAGCCACAAAATCTTGACGCTTGGGTCTGATTTTCTCAGTAAGGTCTGTTGTGTATTTGTCAATATAAGGAGTCTTACTAAGATTATGGTTAGTCCTCTCCTTCATCTATTTATACTTCCTTCCTAAACGTTCTGCAGCCTTATCCATTAAGTAGCGACGGTTTTTCGAGCCATCATCTCTCAACTCCGGGTAACAGTTCTTATCAATTGGATAATAACGTTTCTTTGTCCGACGGTGTGCATGAATAAATTCCCAGAACTTATTTCCACCAGACGAAGAAGGGATCATCCAATAAATCGTTAAAGTCATTGTACAGAGTAAATTGATTAGGAACTTCAACTCCTGCCCTCTAGGGAAAAATATATCCCTGAATTGTAGCGGAAAAACAAAACTCCCTACTATAATGAAGGCTTTCATTACCGGAACACCGTAGTACTTTACCTGCGTGTAAAGACCACGAGGCAGTCCCCAGTTCCCCTCTTGTTGTTGATTTTCTTCTTGATTCATCCAGTACCTCCTAGAAGTCAATATCCATCATTGGTTGAATATTACTTTCAAAATAAAGGAAATAACGGAATTTCTCAGTCAAAAGCTCCACTTGATCCCTCTGAATACAAATAGAACCTTTCTCTCCAAAATCAATATCCAAAAGGTCCGTACATTCAATACGGCATTGGTTTAAGTGTGTCTTAACTACCTCAATGGATGTTTCAGAGTCATGATGTACGTTACCTGAGACAAAACTACGAAAGTTCTTCCAACCAACTTCTTTATCAATGATTTGATGTAGGCGTTCTAAACCGTCTGCCCATTTCCCTCTAAAAATTTGAAGGGGTTCATTCATAGCGTTACCTCGCTGATATTTCATCAATAGGCAATCCTGGTTAAGTAAATAGCGTTGTTCATCAATTGTCATAATCGTTAATAAAGTCCTTTCTTTCCTTTTTATATTTATTCCCCAATATCTTGTTTTACTGAGCGCACTGGTGAATTAAACTTGTAAGTACCATTCTTAACTGCTTTGATATTCTTTTCAATCTGTTCAATGATTGTCTGAACATAAGCAGCATTTTCACGCGCTTTCGCTCCGTCCTTCTCTTTAGAGTCCATACTTTTCTCGATAGCTTCCATATCACTCTGCTTATCGGTTAACTCGTTACCGACCAAGTATTCTGACTCACGTTTCAACTGCTCCAATGTCTTAGTATCTTCCTTGACACTGTCATCAAGTGTTTTTGCAGAAGCCAAGAGTTCTTTTCGTTGACCTTTTTGATATTTCAACTCCTCTTCAAAAATATTGAGGGCAAACTTCTCACGAGACAAATTCTTGACATATTTGTTTTTTAAGAGTTCATTTTGAGGAGTTACAAAGAAATCAACATAGGTCTTGTTAGCATCCTTATCTTTTTGTTTTTTCTGATTGGAAACTGAATTACTACTTGATGACAAGTAATCGTCATATTCTTGAACATCCACCTTCAGACTGTTAGAGTTTGGCGTCTTATTGGTCACTCGAATAACCATGAGCGTATAATCTGAAGGAACATTACGCAAAACCAGATACACTTTATCTCCAGTTAACGGAATGACTTCTAAAGTCACTGCTTCTGGGTTCTTAACACTACTTGGCAAGAAAACTTGCCAATCAAGATTTTCAGTATTGATTCCTTTATTAATAGCACTAGTCGCATCTGATGTTGTTAATTCCATAACGACCATTCCATTAGATGGTGAATACGTCATAGAGGTTGCTGTGATGCTTCCAAGGCCATTACCAAAGGTTTGCGTCGCTCGCAGCTGTGTCTCTGTGTAAGTAACCCGTTCAGGAGAGAAATAGGCAGTCGTAGCTGTCCATACCATTGTACCCAGTAAAGCATAGCTAATGATTAGCGTTCGCTTTAATCGATGTTTCCTAAAGTAAGAGATGACACTATTGATTGCCCTAATGGATTTTATCTTTTTAGAGGCCCTAACTGGCCAATTGTACCAGCCTTCTAGTTCCTGTGTATTTTCATAATCTTTAAATTCTACCATGAAGCCATGATAGGCTATTTTATATAGGTGTCGCAACCTAGTGACATAGGTTGACTTTTGAGATAATAACACTCTTATTTTGATTTCCTACTCTTGAAATAACACTATCAATAAGTTAGACTAGAAATGTATCTCTTTCTGGAAGGCGAGGTTCCTGAAGGTGCGAGACTAACTGACTATGTTGATTTTACTAGCTTACCCAAAAATGTTTATGTAGTAGTTTGGGGAGAAAATGGGAAATTAGATAGAAATGGTTTTCAGGCAGAATAATTGAAATAGATTTATTCAAGGAGGAAACAAATGGTCATCACAATCAAACCAATGGTGACAGCTGAGGAGATAGAAGGGAAATCCAGAGTTCATTGGCAGACATGGCGTGAAGCTTATGATGAGATTTTGCCCGCAGATTTTCAAGAACAAATGACTTTGGATAAGTGCCGGTTTTATAGTCAAAAGTATCCTGAAAATACCTTAATCGCATTGGATGATGCTAAAGTGGTCGGCTTTGTTAGCTACGGTGATTTTCGAGATTCAGCTACGATAGCGGGTGAAATTTTCGCCTTGTATGTCTTAAAAGATTATTATGGCAAGGGTGTGGGCCAGCAGCTCATACAGGCTGCTTTTGCTGCCTTAGATGGTTATCAAGAGATTATATTATGGGTTTTAGAAGATAACAAACGTGCCATCGCCTTTTATGAAAAAATGGGTTTTGTTTTTGACGGTCAGGAAAAGGTCATTGACCTAGGAAAAGCCGTGAAAGAAAAACGGATGATTTACATTAGAAACTCTAACACTTAGTTTGGAAATAATAGATATATTTGTAAGGAGCACACAAGCGTTATGCACTTTTACTCTGCGGTATCAATGTCGGCGGAAAAAACAAGGTCGTTATGACTGATTTAGGATTTTTCCTAGATACAAGTTATTGTTTTTCCCTTCGGGGGAACTATATGGAGGAGCTGTCTTTCTCCTTCTCCTCCATAACTTCCTTTCTAAAAACGTCATTGCTTTTATGAAAATTATTGTTGTTGTAGCCATTGGAACTTCCTGTTGTTCCAATGGTTTTTTTCAAAGTAACCTTTACGAGACAACAAAAAAAGAGGCAAGTCTCAATGGACTACCTCGTTTTCCTCGTATTATTTCTACAAAGAAGAAAAACAATGACTATTTTTAGTTTATCAGTTAGGGGAGAAACCTAACAACACTAAAAACAGAAAGTACAGTTATGTTTATGGGAGATCCCTGTTCATAACTAGTAGAAATGAAAAGATTAAGTTAGTTCCGAGAGGAGAAATCTCGTCTAACCTTACAACAACAATGGTGGGGTTAAGGAGAGGGGAGAAACCTCATTCCTTAACCTTGATATAAGTATACCATAACAGGTCTTGTATTCGAAGCTCAGAGGACACTTTATTTCACTTTTTTATATTTTTTCAACCAAATTTCGTAAATGCTAACAACCAGATTAAGCGAGAAAGCAAATTGTTTTATCGAAACAACCAATCTAAACAAAAAACACCATCCTAAAATGGTGTCTGTACTACTATTACTGCTTACCAAATAAACTTTCCGCTTTGTTGCGAGACATCTCAATAAGTGTTTGCGATAAGAACAAGCTGACAATAATCATACACCCTGAGCTCTGTCTTAACAGCCCAGTTAATACTAGGAATGCTATTCTACAGCATCTGGATCAATCTTGCGTAAATGATATATTTGTGACCATGATTTTAGCAACTATTGAAACATGGCTTACACAACCAATGCCAGTACCTCTTGATGTTTTTTCTACCCATGAGCTACTCTACCCTCCGTTAATTTCTGGATAGATTTACGCTTCTTCACTTCTTTGTTCACTTCCTGACTTTCTTTTGCAACTGGCCGTTCTTTAGAGTAAATAGAGTTTCCAGTTTCTCTAGATTTTCGGTACTTGGAACAACTTTCCCACTTTCCCAAAGTGAAATGGTTTGGCGAGATACCTCTACCTGTTCACTTAACCAAGCCTGAGACTTTCTAAAAGACTTTCTAAGAAAAACAATAGACTCAGATAATTCTTCTGGTAGGTCTAATTTAGGTGGCAGTTTTTGGAGAAAACGGTCAACTTTATTTTTTGTTTTTGCATCTTCATCAATCTGATAATATGTTCCTGCCTCCAACTCCTCTACGAGAGTAACATCTAGCTTCAATTTCAAAGCCAGCTCCTCTTTAGTTAGCCCAAAGAGTTCTCGCTGTTGTGTTAGCGCACGCGCCAACTTTTTGCGTTTTCGTAACCTCTGGAGGTTATGCTTTCCTTTTCCAGTTGAGCGGTATTTCTCAGACCAGCGCTTTTGACCCTGTTTACCTTTCTCGCTACTCATGTATTTTACTTTAGCTCGTTTTTGAGCCTCTGTTACCATAATTTCCTCCCCTTAATCATAACAAAGCCAGTTTTCGCTATCTGGCAATCCCTCTGAAAAATCAATCGTTGAGCCGTTGCTAAATTCAATGATTTCTTTGTTTATTATACTTATATAATATACCTAATTTCTGTTTTTATCAATCGTTAAACGCAAAAAAAGGCAAGTTTTTCTTGCCTTAATTCATTCTAAAAGGGGAGGTCATCATCTGCAATATCTAGTGGGTTCACATTGCCAAAAGGACTATCAGCACTACCAAAGTTTGGGGTGTTTCCTGTCATACCACCACCGAACCTCCAGCATTATCATTGCTTCCAAATGCCCCTGACGTATTCCCTAGATTGTTTTCGTAACCTCCTGAGCTATTACCCTCAAGTCAACAATTTTAGTCAACTTTTTTTACACTTTTTTCAATCAAAGAGCGTAGCAATTCTTCGTCTGCTTCATGTGAACCTATTCCATAATTGGCCAATTCTTCCTCTACATGAGCACGAACTACACTAACAGGATATTTGAACTTCACGATTTTATCCACAATGTCATCTTTATATCCTAATTTGTTTGTGTATTCTTTCAAACGCTCCTCAGACAAATAGACTGCTCCTCGCTCTGTTTGTCGGATCGTTGCTACTGGTACTCCAGTCTTTTCAGACGCTTGGGTTTGCGTTAGACCTAAATCACTTCTTAGCGCTTTGATTGCCCCAGCATAACCTTGTCTTGTCAAGATAGCAATTCTTTCGGTAGTACGCTTTTGCGCCTCTTTCCATTTGTCGGTCTTCCGATACTTTTCAGAAGCCTTTTGAACGCTCTCAGGATTTTTAGCCAACCATTTTTTTCTGGTTTCTTTCCCTTTTTCTGATTTTTGGTAATTAGCATTGATTTCTTGCTTTTTTTTCTTACCATCATCTGTCTGATTATATTTTTTCATGTAGTCTCGCATATAAGCTTTGCGATCAAACTTCTTCTTTTTTCCTTCCTTCGTCATCGTTTTTCCCCATTTCTATTTTTTGTTTTATTCTCTGTATTATTATAGCACTATGTTAAAAAACATAGTGCTTATTTTTATTTTTCCAGTCAAAGAACCACATCATGCGCGTGCTCACGTCTCATACGAGAAAGAATCATCTTTTGCGTCAGCTAACGGAATTCTGTGATTTTAGCTTTATTTACGATGAGTTAGAAAAGAATTATCGTCCTAACTTTGGACGTAAAGCTTATTCACCGATTATGATATTCAAGTATCTCTTATTAAAAGACATCCCTTTTGCGAGACCATAGAAATCATCTTACTTAAAAGCTGCATCATTTTAGAACTCCTTCAACTCTTCAAGAAC
>OGZV01000143.1_pt1 | contig 76887 bp, 105 predicted proteins | sample 1576861 | NCBI WGS metagenome assembly OGZV01 (sample SAMEA3541501, study PRJEB24748) | human gut metagenome | biome: human gut; feature: human-associated habitat; material: faeces | place: China | collected 2012
CCCCGCCTGTCTGACGCATTCCAGATATTCATCCGTCCGCGCCTTTAATTCCGGAACACGGAACAGCTCACCCTGTCCGCAGAAAATGCTTTCATACTCCCCTGCGCCGCACACATGGTCGAACAACTTCGTCACGCTGTCGTAATTATTCTTTGCGGTATAAAATCCGCAGGTGGAAATCAGCAGATGCCGCTTACCGCTCATATCGTATCGGGACGGATGCCCGCCGCTCCCGGTCTGCCCCTCCTGCTCTTCCATAAACGGGAGGTTCATGGGCAGCTGCCTGTCGATAAAGTTTTTCAAAAGCCCCGGAACGCTGAAATAGTAAAGCGGAAAGCTCCAGATCATGAGATCCGCCCACAGCTCGCCTTCGATGCCCTCCTGCATGTCGTCTGTCATCACGCATTTGCCCGGAGTTTTGTTCCAGCAGGCAAAACAGCCCCTACAGGGAGCGATCTTTTTCTCGGAAAGGTTCATCTGTCTGATCTCTGCATCCTTGTCGATTTCCAAAACACCCTCCAGAAATGCTTTGGAGAGCTTTAACGTGTTGCTTCGATCGCCTTTCGGGCTTCCATTGATCAAAAGAATTTTCATACCAATCTCCATTCCGCGGGCGCTTTGTGCCGAAGGAACCGCGGGACGAACATCCAGTTCGTCTCTGCGATCCTGGCTACTTTGTGTCGCCTGCGACACAGTTTCTCTTATGTTCAGTATAGCACACCTGAATATCTGCTGCATTGTCATTTTGGTAAAATCTGAGAAAAACACCTATTCCGTTGTGTTACGGCACATCTACCATAATCACATCCGGTCCGATCTGTTTGATATCCTGATACGCAATCGCATACTCCGTATCGCAGCCAAACAGGCATTTCCAGTTTTTGCCGCCGATGCCCGGCACAATAATTTTCTGGATCACGCCGCTGCACTCATCGAACTCAAAGTCCGTCACATGTCCCATTTTTCGGCAGTCGCGTAAGTTTACGACTTCCTTGCTTTTTAATTCTGAAAAAAGCATCCGAAATTCTCCCGTTTTTTCTATCCTATGCAGCGGCGCGCACGCTGGTGCCGCACTTTTCACTACGGCTGCCATGCGCTGCAATGCATCAAAATCTGCGTCATCGCTTTGAATAAATTCCGTTTTTTTCGTCCATGCTCTTTTCATAGCTTTTCAATCACAGGAGGCAATGCCATGGCACTCAACAAAGTGGAAATCTGCGGCGTCAACACCGCCCGCCTGCCGATCCTAACCAATGAAGAAAAAGACGCGCTTTTTATCCAGATCCGTCAGGGCGACGCCGAGGCACGGGAACAGTTTATCAAGGGAAATCTGCGGCTCGTTTTGAGCGTCATCCGACGCTTTTCCTCTGCAGGGGAAAACGTAGACGATCTATTTCAGATTGGCTGTATCGGTCTGATCAAGGCAATCGACCATTTCAATACCGAACTGGGAGTACGGTTTTCAACTTATGCTGTTCCAATGATTATTAGCTACTGCTAAAATTCTTTTAACTGTATCTCCACGTTACCCTTGACAATAACAATTTTCGATATTATTGTCTTTAATATAACATTTTTGCTTGTCTTGTCTATGTGCGGCCACACATCGGCAAGACTTTTTATTTTGTCATAAACAATTTCTTTTGACTGCTTATTCCCTTCGCTTTTCTGTAGTTCGAAAATGACCTCTTTTTGCTTATTTATCTCATTTTCTGTTTCTCGGATAGAATCAACAATTGTGTCATTGCCTTCCGCGTAAAAATTATACAGTCTTTTCAGTTTGGCCTTATTCTTTTCCATGGCTTTTTTTGTAATTTCCAGTTCGCTTTCCTTTTGTGTTTTTTGGTAGGAAGAAATGTTAAGCGATATCTTCAAAATTTCTTTCTCTACCTGTTTTTCGATGTCTTTTGCCCATTCTAAAGTATTGTCACACTCTGGGTTGTAATTGGGTAGCTTATCAAGACCTTTATCGCGCGAATAGCAGTATATTTTGTGATTCCCGTTTGTCCATTTCTGATATCTCATTTTGCAACCGCATACACCGCAATAACACAATCCTGTAAGCAAATTCGTTTCTATGGAGAAGCACGCCGTTTTTGCTTTTCTTCTGGATTTTCTGTACTCCTGTGCGAGTTCAAACTTTCGCTTATCGAATATAGGTTCATGGAGCCCTTTATAGATTTCTCCCTTGTAAGGTATCATCCCGATATTTACGGTTCCTGTAAGTATGTGCCTTACAAGAAGTTCGCTCGAATATCCGCATATCTTCATGATTCTTTCGTCAGAGTATCCCTGCAAAAACAAGTCCAGTGCTCTATTTGCTTGCTCTGCTCTTTCCGGTATTGGGATCAATATTCCTTTTTCTTTGCTGTAATCATAGCAATAAGGCCTATTTCCTCCTCCGTACCAGTATCCTTTTTTGACTCTTTCAAGCCTACCACCACGCATACGCATCATCATGGTATTTTTGTCCAGCTGCGCAAAAACCGCCATCATCTGCGTGTATGCCTGCTCCATCGGACTGTCGTAGCTCACGCTATCATGCACACAGCGAAAATCGACTCCGTTTGGCTGGAATACTCTTTCGATCATGTATATCCCATCCACCATGCTTCTGGATATCCTATCCAGTTTAAAAGCAACGAGACACTTAATCCTTTTCTTGGAGCAATCGCGGATTAGTCTTTGTAGTTGCGGCCTGTCCATGTTTGATCCGGTGTAACCATCGTCAATGTACCAGTCAGATATTATAAGCTCATTTTTCCGGCAGTAATCGGTTATGCTTATCCTTTGCAAATCCAATCCATAACCTTCTTCCGCCTGTTTTTCGGTTGAAACCCTTAAGTAAGCGACACATTCCATTGCCGTTCCTCCTTTTCTCTAAAAAGAATGTGCCGTGTTTATCATGTTCACGGCACATTCTACATCCTGCTACAAACGGTGTCAATCTAAGCAATTCGCTATAAGCTCCAATACTTTTTCGGGCAGGATCACATCTTCTGGGGAAATTTCTTTCCCGTTTAACGTCATTTTTGCCATTTTTACTCCAATCTGCTAACTTTAAGCCTTATGTCCTTTATTTTTCTGTTCACAGTTCTTTCCGACACATTTTCCAGTTGCGATATCTCTGTTATTGTCTTTCCTCTAGCCAGCAGCCAGAAAACGCTTTCTTCATCTTGTGTAAAATTGGCATTTTGTAAAATTTTTTCAAGTTCCGGCCTCGTCATCTTTGACAATGCCAGTTTCAATCAACTTCCTCCTTTTTAGCAGAATCGTATGTATCAATTTGTGCGTATTCAGTGTAACTTTTATGCATAACAGTTTGATTTTTACCGCCGACTTGCTCTCAAGAAATTGCTTTTCATGCTGCCCTTCCACTCCTGATTCACTCTGCGCAGTGGCTTGCACACCGCTTCCCAGCACTCCGGCCAGTCATCTGGAAAGCTCTTGCAAATCTCATATCCCTGTTTTGTTCGCTCTCCACAAGTCTCCTTTCGCGTTACGGTGTTGGATGTGACGCCCAAAAAAATTGCTACGTCCTTTGCCTCTCCGCTCATTATCAGCTTCTCTCCGTCGTAAACATCGTATTTTTTTGCCTTTCTACCACGATATCCCATTGTTCAATCCGCTCCTTCACAAAATCTTTTCCATTTTTCTCTTTGCTCTGCATTCATTCCTGTATGCCCTGTAAGCTCTTCTGATGCCCCTATTTTCGATTTTTCTGCTTTGCTCGATAATTTTATCGTCTCAGCATTTTTTTTGCGAATTTGGGACGAATACGAGCTTTCGTTTGCTTTTTGGATTGCCCTCTTGATTTCTTCCGGCAATTTAGACAGATCTGATTGCCTGGAAAGCAACATTCTGTAAGCCTTTATAAAGTTTGAGCTTACTACCGTCTCGTTGTAGTTTTGATCCAGTGCCCACACTCTGAGCTGTTCTGGTGTTCCGACAGCAGATTGAACAAGGGATGGCAGTCTTGAAAACTCATCCACCGAGTTGTAGCCGCTATTCCTGATAGCCTTGCTCACAAGTGCCCATGCTTCCATTTCGTTCAATTCTTCCGGGATCGTCATCTTTGCTATCTGGTTAATTATCTGTCCCGGCGTTGGAGCAAACCCGCTTACATCTGACCTGATATAAGCTTTCAACGCTGAACCGGCTTGACCGTATGTAAACTCACCGAGCATGTCACTCCACACTTTCGCAGCAAAGTCTACATTCGCCAATTTGTAGTTCGGGTAAGTAACCGTCATAACCGCAAGCAACTTCTTTGCCTCGTTCTCTGTCAAGGTTCGTCCACCTCGATTCCGTTAAGCAGTTCTGACAGCTGATCTTTCTGACTGTTTGAGACAGCTGTATTGCAACTTCTTTTGTCGTTTCTTTCCCAAGTCCTTACCGCTGCCTTCCAGTCTTTCATCTTGTTTTTCCCAACCATCCATCCCTTAGACGTGTAAAAGTCAACAAACGTTTGAGCGTCTATTCCGTTATTTCGGCTGTCACAGTATTCTTGTACCTGGTTTGCATCTGGGGGAATAAAGCGATCAGCTTTTTCCCCTCTCACACTCTCCCCTTTATTATACTTACCTAACCTATCCTTACCTTTACTATCCTTACCTATCCTTTCCTTTCCTGTGGTGCCATTTGGTTGCCATTTGGTTGCCATTTGGTTGCCATTTGGTTGCCATGAATTTTTTTTAGCAGGATCGAGCGGGTTTCCTTTCTCTTCGTCAAGCGTGTAAGCCCCGTTCTTCTTCACATATAGCATTGATTTTTCGCTAGTGTATTCTGTTTCATTGTACCGGTCTTTTCTGAGCAGATTGTGCATCCTCCAATGCTTTATGACAATCACTCCGCTTTCGTATGCAATAACAAACGCCTTTGCGATAAGGAGCTTCATGTCATCATCTCCTGCACCCATCATTCTTGCAATTCGCTTCGGGTTTTTCACGAAACCGTCATCGTCAGCATTCATGCACAGGTGGAAATAAAGCGCCTGTGTGGAAAGTGGCATGTCCAAAAACGCGTCGCTTTCTGTAATTTTCTGCGTAAACATCCTGCGCTCCGCCATTTTCAACCCTCCAATCAATCAATTTTCGGTTTCTCGATATAAATTCCAGCTCCGGTTGCAAGTTCTTTCCACAGATCGTTTATTGTTCCGGTTCTCATGTCTCCCGTGATGCTCTGTATTCTCTTTTGAGCCTTATCTTTAAAGTTTGTCAGCTTTTTTTCGCCGAATCCATCTTCGATAAGAATGTGAAAACCGTAAGTAAAATAGCGCGCGGAAAGCGCGTTTATCTCGTTTGCGCATCGCATCTGCTCTTCAACTGATGCCTGCATAACTTTCGATTTGTAATGGGGATAATCATCTTTTGTATATTTAACATGCTCGACTTTCCAGTCTGCGTAGTTGTAAAGTTCGTCTACTAGTTTTTGATATGGCTCATCGAAATATCGTTCATCGTACTCGGCAAATTTCCGGCAAAAATCTGCCAATTTTCTCTGGCTGTACCTGTAGTCTTTCCAGAGTCCATAACACAAAATTGTGAGAATAACTGTATATGGGCTTCTGTTCGCACTTTGCTTTAATCTTCGTGTTTCCAGAAGGAGATTTGACAGCTCCTTCGGATTATCGTACCTCTTTGCCATTTGCGTTTCCTCCGTTATTGTAATTAAAAACAAAATGGGAATTTACATCATTTTCCGTAAATCAGTTCGTTGAATTTTTGCAGTTGCTTTTCCGATACCTTGTTCCCTAGCTTCTCTGGCTTAAGCGAAATAACGAGATGCTTATCCGCGATGGAAGAAAGCTCTCTTGCAAGATTTTTTCTTCCCTGCTCTATTCCATCGCGATATCCCTTTGAAGGCCTGTATTCGTCAATTTTTGCCTTTCCTGCGCTCTGAGAACCGCTCGTCTTATTCCTAAGCTGATAGCCGTTGTCTGCGTACATTTTTATGTAGTGTTGTTCCCATTTATCCAGCTCTGACATGCGGAAGTGGAGCAGCCCAATCATCCATCCATACGGATTATCCTTTGAATAAAATCCGTGTTTTTTTATGGATAAATCAATGTGTTGATACCCAACCATGTGTTGCGAAAGTCTCGTCAAAATATGCTTTGCCTGACCGATGTATGCATATTTAAAACCGTTTTCATCAGTTCTTGTTAGAAAATATATGCCGCTTTTATCATCTAATCTAGGTTCTACTTCGAGAAGTTTTTTCTTGTTTTTTTGCTCAATAGTCATGATCTGTGCAATGTTCTTTTTTACCATTAGAAACACCTCCTTTCGGTTCTCCATTTCTCAATGGTCTGAGTGATTCTATCGAAATTTCGATAAGTGCAAGACCGTCAATGTAAATGATTCCACTCCCCGCTCGCTACGTTACGAAGCATTTTGCTCATACAGGCATATAGCAATGCATCAATCCGTCATGATCAAACCATACCACTGTGCGATTTGTGACCTCACGGTCTTCGTTTTTTTAATTTGGCAACATACATAAACTATTCATACATTTATATATCACTCCAATCCAATTTATGCCCGCAGTCGGGACACCATGTAAATTTTTCTTTTGGGTCTTCTCCTGTTTCTGTGAAGAATTCTATTGTCATTTGATCCGCGCCACAGAACGGACAGATAAACTGGCTTCTGCATAATCCAGAAGACTCAACACGAAAAATCTTTTTCGGTATTTGCATTTTTAATGCAATAATAGCCATTTCGGTTGCGTTAATTGCTCCTTTTAAGTGTCCTTTTGAAACACCCCTAAATGCTTCTTGCCACTTGATCGCTTCTTGTACTGTGATTTTAATCAGTCCTTTCTTCGAAATTTATGCAATTGACCGGTAGGTAGAGCGGGAAAAGAAGAATTTTCCCGCTGATCTCACAAAAATGTAAATCTTGTGATTTTCCCGGACGTGTAACGTGATGAGAACATATAACGCATTTGTTCTCTTTGAACTTTTTGTCGTAAATGTCAAGTGCTCTCATGCCGTTTACTCCTCCATCACTTAAAAGGCAATTCTTCTATTCCATCCGGGATCTGCATGAAATAGCTTCCTTCTGCATCTGGAGGAATCTCAGAACCATTGTCGCTCGCACGCGATGAAGTTTTGCTTTCCGCGAATTCCTGACTGTCAACGATACATTCATTTGTATATACTTTTTTTCCATCTTTCCCTGTAAAACTTCCGGTCTGCCAGTGACCTTCTACAATGATTTTCGTACCTTTTCTTAAATAATTTTCGGCAAACTCCGCGTTCTTACCAAAAGACCTGCAATTTATAAAATCTGCGTTTTGTTCTCCGTCTTTTTTGAATTTTCTGTCTACTGCCAGCGTGAATGCTGCAATCGCAATCGGTTTATCTCCCTGAGAATATCTAACATCAGGGTCTTTGGTTAGTCGTCCACATAAAATCACTCTGTTCATAAAACAGTCTCCTTTCAATGACTTAGATTTTAATCAGCGTACGGTTTATCCTGCAGCCGCCTGATCTGCTGCTCGGTCTCCCTGATCAGCTCACAGGCGTATATGTAGTCGTTTAGGATGTTTTTATCCATCGGTGCCACCTTCTTTCTCATCCATTTGCTTACTTAAATATCATTTAGAGCTTATACCAGCGACGCGATCCGTCCGTAAACTCAACTTCCACACGATCCGGTAACATTACTCCGGCATGGTATCTGACATCGGAAATTCTATTATACACTTTATGCCCTTTCTCACATATCCGCGCCTTTTCTTTATCCTTGTACTGTGTCCCGCAAAAATCGCACACATATAATTTCTGTTCTTTCATTTCCTCTTCCCTTTCCGGCTTATTCGCCTAAATACTCATTTAATCCAAATCAAACCTATATTTCGTGTACTGCGCATAATCCTCCTCGCTAAGGTACAGGTACAACCTCAACGAGTTCGATCCATCCTCGTACACCTTCCCTACCGCAATGATCCGGCTGGATTCATCGCAGGCGTAAACATCTTTTTCTAAAAATTTTTTCTCCCTGCGTTCCCCGTCCATCTCGTATATAACAATCGCTCCACCGTCCACAGCCATATAATTTATTACCGGACAAATTATGGTAATGTCCCTTCCATAATCGTAGCACCCACTTAAAAATACTGTCATTGCCATCGCAACCGCTATTGCTCTTATCTTTTTCATAAGCTTCCGCCTCCCATCATTCTGTTCTGGCTCAACTTCTTTCCACTCCATATCCGTACTTCCTTTCAGTTTACTTCCCCATTTCATTTACACGTTGAACTGTCATTTCCATATAATCAACAAGTTCACGTGCTAACATACCATACTTCAAATACACTTCTTCTGCCGATGTTGCTCCGTCATTGGCGATCAAAAGCATTGTTTTATGTGCAATTGCCCCTATATCAGAAACTAGCCTTTTCTTTGTCCCTTCCATCTTCCTGATTTCCACTGCACCGTCCTGTGCTTCTACGCTTAACATTTTCTTTTTTCATTTCCTCCAATTCTTCCTGACTGTATTTCCGATAGCTGATCCCATAATTTGTGAAACCACCGGACTGATATACTACACATTTTGACATTGGCTTGACCTCTTTCAGTTTGGCAACGGCTCATGATCCTTATCTCCTGCTATTGCTTCCCGAATCCTGTCTGCAAACAAGGCACATGCTTCATCCACAGATGATATATTGTCCCTTTTCTCCCAATGATCAGCCGCGCATCTTCCATGCGGCTGATCCCTTTCGATTTATCTTAACACTTTACACCGTTCAAGCTCTTTTCCACGCTCTCCATGTAAAATATAAAATGCCGGGCATTTTTCTTTTAAACACGACTCAAAGTATGCTTTTGTAACGTATCCGTCTCCTTTTAACATCGGTAGATAAGTTACTGTTGTGACGCGGAACGGGCAAAAATTGATTTCTTTTTTCTCCATTTACACTTACTCCGCTTCCACAATTTCCCCGTTTTCCATCGTGTACCATGTGTCTGCTTTAATCTTCTCTCCGTCCACGCGCACCATCTTTGCGCCTTTTAAAGACCATTCTTCCTGTGTCCAGAAATTATTTTCGTTTCCTTCCCAATCCGCAAGAACAAGGTACGAACCAATAACGCCTTTGGCCTTCCCTTTGTATCCCCAAGCTATCGCAATACTTTCTGGGTCTCCAGCAATCGCACTGCCTTTGTAGCCTGTTGCGGAGGATGCGCCGTAGTTGCCTGTTGCGGAGGATGCGCCGTAGTCGCCTGTTGCGGAGGATGCGCCGTAGTCGCCTGTTGCGAAGGATGCGCCTTTGTTGCCTGTTGCATCACATTCTGGTTTTGCTCTCTCTTTTGTATATTCAATCGCCGCTTTAACAAGACCAGCAATCGAAATTTCTGCTCCAATCTTTATTTTTGTGGATGCCACTTTCGAATCATCGCTGTTTTTACTAAATTCGCCGCTTTGTTCTACCACATGGTAAACGCTGCTTTCTGGACTGTAATATCTGAAGCAATCTAAAGGGTATTCACACGCATGGAAACCGCACTCGCAAGCGACGGCTTTTTCCTCTTCGTATTCCTTTCCTTCTTCGTACTGATACCCATTTTGGGCTGTCATATTTTTGTTAAATCCCTTGTATGTTTTCATAAAATTTCCTTTCATTTTTTTATTTTCAAAACGGGCACATTCCCGGATTTTTTAATTCCAGTTCCATTCCTGGCTCTGAAACGCATACATTTGCCCGTGGAACTGTTTTCTGCATCTTCTCAATAAAAATATCCTTATCCGCGTTTTCTGTTGATAAGTGGCACATCACAACGTTCTGGAGCTGCCTTGCGTAGCAAGACTTTGCAAATTCGCAAGCGGTCTCAATGTTCATATGCCCGCGTATAACATGGTTCGCCTTTGCGTCATCGTTGGATATAATTTCCGGATCATAATTTACTCCAATGAGGATATGATTAACATTGCGAAATCTCCACATGCAAAATTCCGCATCCGTAAGATACAGAAGCCGCCCCATTTTCGGGTGTTCAATCAGAAAGCCATAACACGGACAAGGGCTTCCATCTCTGTTCGTGTGAGCGAATTTCAAGTTCAGGTCGGTTAGCTCAAATGTCCTGACACTCCATCTGCCGCCGAATTTTACACCGATATCGTTACGATACGGAGCAAACACAGGAATTCCAATGTGCTCAAGATCGTTTAGCGATTTGTTATGATCTGCATGAGCATGCGTAACAACGCATCCAGAAACTTTTTCAACATTCCATCCCAGACCTCTTTTGATTTCGTTGATCGGTATTCCGCAGTCTAGGATCAATGCTTCCCCGTTATCTGCAATAAGCAGATGGCAATTCCCGGAAGAACCGGTCGCCAATGTCTTAAGTTTCAATTATTTCTCACCTCGCAAACCAAAAAACTCATTTCTCACATCGACAATGTTCCTCGTTTGACCATACAGCTTCCGATTATGCTTTGCCCTCTGCTCGTTATCACAAATAAACTGTCTGCAAATTTCTGGGCGCACAGGATAAATCCTGCATTTCTCACAGTCCTTTCCTACATCAAGAAACGGACAAGTCATATCGTAAATTGCTGTCGCAGGAGCTATGTGTCGGCACTCTTTAACATGCTTCTTCTTTATATAACGGTGAATAGCAGAAATTTCCTTTTCACTCATAGGAAGAAGGTTGCTGCAACAATTCCCACACTGAGTACACTTGCCATCCTTGCAAAAATTGTAAATATTATCAGCCATGTCACGCTGAACTGCTTCTAAAAACGATAATACTTCCATATGCCACTCCAGTTATTTTTTCAATTACTCATTTTCTCTTTTTATAGCTTTGTAAAATATTCCGTCTGCAAGGCATTTAAGTATCAGTCTATACGGCATAGACTTTACAGCTTCGATATGCGTAGTCCTTCCGTTAAACATAATGAATGTCTGATCCATAAGTTCATCCATCGTTGATATCTTGCTTCTGGTTGTATATTTTCTTTTACTCTTCAGATAAAGATTGTGCTCTTTTCTGTACTCGCATGAACTAGAGCAATTCCTGCATGGATTCTGTCTCATACTTACCCCTCATCGTCTGTCGGGAACTGAAAAACTTTTGGAAGCACCCAATAGTTCGGTTGAATATAGCATCCGTGCACATGGTCATAGCCACCTTCCAGCTGCATCTTTGATAAATATTTCGTTCTCAACATTTCCATGGCTTTCAGTGCTTTTCCTCTGGATGAATATTTAGCCATGATTCCATTCATGACTTCAATTGGACTTACTGCTATATCCCCAACCGCCGATATACAATTATCTAAAGTTATTCCAAATACACAATTTTCATACGGAACATCAATCGTTCCGTCCTGTGAAATTACTCTCATTCTATCCCTCCTGCATAAATTCCGGCATTGCCTGCTGCCCGTCTGATTCTGTCACTGTTTCCGGTTCTTCTGGCTCGAAATCGACCATGTTTGCATTGGATTCGATATCTTTTTTGACCTGCTCCTTCATTTCTTCCAGCGGGTATTCTTTGAAATCGTTGTCCTGAAGCTCTTCTCTTGTATACAGCCCCATAGTTAATTCGGGGCAATTGAGGCTAGAGAAGAAGGAAGCCGCCCTGTACCTTAACATTAACTGCGGCATGGACTTCCATTTACTGCCGTTTTTGCTGAGCCATCCTTCGTCCTTCGCCATGTCCATGTCAACTGTCATGCCCTCGATGCGTCTGCCGTTTTTCATCGTCCACGCCGTGCAAGAAAATGGCTTTCCGTTCTTGTCTTTCTTTTCATCGAATTGCAATTCGATGTCAAATTTTCTGGAATTATTGATTGCTGCGATCAGAAATTTTGAGCTCCAAGACGGTCTGCCTTGAATCACGTATAAGTTCTGCATAACCATCAGTGGGCTGACACGTAATCTCTGTGCCTGTTCAATCGCAATTAAGCAGTTTGCGTCGTTTTTCTGAAACGTAGCTGGAACGATTGTGGAGCTTGAAAGCGCTTTCGCCATCTGCATAGCCATAATAAAATTGTCAGACGTACCGAAAATGCCAAGACTATAATCTGTCACTTTGTTGTGGCTCGACACTTCCTTTTTTTCTTCTTTTACTGCAACGTCTGTTACCTCTGCCATATCATTATCTCCTTTCAACATTTAAAACTTTCAAATCAGAATCACTTCTTCTGAGAATCAATACCTGATTCTCGATGTTAGGAATTCTCCATCCGTCTACGGACTCCGCGTCATCAATAATGATCGGGAAATTGTAATTGCATCGTTTCTGGAATGCTCTGCAAATATCGATTTCTGTCAGAATTCTGCATCCGTGATTCAGGTTTCTTGAGTACATTTCACCACGATACGTAAATTCGCAACATTCTTCGATATCTCCGTTTATAAGCGGGCGAAACATTTTAACGGAGCAGAAATCAAGGTATTCATTTACTTCGTTCTGTAGAAGCTCATTCTTTCTTAAACTAAACTGTTTTAAAAGGTAAAGCTGTCTTTCTACGTCTGCAATTTTCTGCGCAATGTTTCTGCGTTCCATCTCCAATTCAGTGACCCTGAAATCAATTCTTTTGTTCTCGGCGGTTCTCGCCAGCTGACTATTACATTCTGCAATTCTTTGGCGGATAGAAGCTTCCTCTACTTTTAAATTGTGCTTTACTTCCGAGATATCGGAGTACCGATCCAGTGCTTCTTTCTTCTCTTCGATAGATTTTTGCAGATTGATGTATTCATCTGTATTTGACACGTCGACGAATTCTGGTATCATACTCAGTTCCGTTTCCTTTTCCTGGATGCAACGTGCAAACCCGTTTAGCTTATCTCGCAAAACCGGAATCGATGCTTTTAGCTCTTCGGATTCTTTTGCAGACCTTTCAAAGAGCGATTTTGCTTCATTTCCGTTTGCCACGATCTTTTCTAGTTCGTCTTTTTTGTGGATGTCGAACTCATCTCTTAACTGCTGCTTCCGGTCTTCCGGATATTCCTGTCCGCAGTACGGGCAAACAGTAGAGTTTTCGTCAAACTTTCTGCCATATGCCTCTTTGTATTTGTCTCTCAAAAGAGAAATTTTATTCTTATATGTAGTTGCTTCTAGTTCTAAATCGGAAATTTCTTTCTCTAATGCAGATACGCTCTTTTCAATTCCACACTTATCATCTTTCAATGCCGAAATTTCAGATTCAATCGCGATTCTCTTTTTGATATTCTCTTCATTTGCAGATCGCTTCAATTCGTTCTGAGAGAATTGCAATTCAAGGATTCCATCAGAAATTTTATCTGCTTCCGAAAGTATCTTTCCAAGATCGGTCTGCTTCTCTAAATTTTCGTTGAGCAAGACTTCAAGAGATTTCTTTTCCGATTCGAGTTTTTCAGTATCAATCGGCAATCTACCGCGGTTTGCTTCGTCAATTCTGCTGGGAATTTCGTCAAGGAGAGATTTAAGTCCTTTTGTACCAGATTTACCTCTTGTTCCGTTAAGCTGCGTGTTGCAACGCTTCTTTAACTCTTCGATATTCCCGTCCTCAAAAAGAGGTTTTAATTCTTCAAATTCCTGATACATATCGCAGATGTCCGTGTCGCTATGCTTCCCAAAAGCATTCGAAAGAACAGATCTCTGGTCTACGGAGCTTTTAAGTAAAAGCGTCATTGCATTCATACAATACGGAACATATTCTTCCGCAAATGACGAGATATATTCCGAATAATCGCTTGCTTTTTTCGGAATGTCGTTGATATAATAATCAATAACGTTTCCGGTAAACTCGCCCTTTTTATTTAGGTTCTGCCGGCTTACTTTTTTGAGGTTTTTTTCTGCTCCATCAACATCGACAGTAAGCTCTACAGACACTTCAAGGTCATTGATGTCATTTCCGTTTTCATCATGCGGGCGAATGCCGGAAATTTCTTTTCCATTCTCGTCTCTGCAATTAAAAATCCAGAAGATAGCTTTCTTTATAGTGGACTTTCCAGCTTCGTTTGCACCCGTGATTTCTGTTTTTTCGAAGAAATCATGGTCAAATGTCTTTGATCCAAAAAAACCGCAGAAATTATTTAATTTCAGATGCTTGATCTGCATTTTTCTCCCTCCATTTTTCTAAAAATACGATTGATGTTACGATTTCGTATGTGTCAGCTTCCGCAACAACATCGCCGTTTTCGTCGTGTTTTTTGTAATGCCGGCTTGTCAGCATACCAGTAACGGAAATTTCTGTGCCTTTTTTTGCATTGCGTACAACGCGTGATGCTCCTTTAAAAAACACAACAGGAATATAATACGAATTCTTATTTGAGTTGCATGCGACAAGCGAATTGGAAACAGCACCAACGGAGCTTGTAAGATGCGTATTTACCTTGCTGCAAATAAACCCTCTTAACGTGACCGTATTTTCATATTTTCTCTTTTCTTCACATTCCGCGGCAGAGGATACATTCACGTATAAAAATAGCTTTCTGCGCTCCCCTTCGTACTCGTTTCTTGTGCGAATTTCTCCGTATAAAGTTAAATGCTTTCCTTCTGGATTATCATGGAAAATTCGCGCAGGAGCCAAGCACTTTAACGTGTCAACTGTGCCGCTGAGACGAACGGCAGAAACAAAAAACTCATAGCATCTCCCGTATTCTCTCGTATTTACTTCTTTTACTTCCCTAACGTCTCCTGTGATAACAATACTGTTCATTCGTGATTCTCCTTTACATGTACACCGTTTTCATCTACAAATAAGATTCCAGCACTTATAAGCGACTTAATCAGCTCTTCGCTGGCTCTAGGGATGCTAATTATCGGATTTTTCATTTTTTTTATCCTTTCTTGATGCAAGAACGACATCGTTCGGCAGATATTTTCTTGTAATATATTCTGTAAAGCTGCTTTTCCCGTTTACATATACATATACATAGCCTCCGTCAAAACATGCGAAATGCGACGGTCTCCAGTAGCCAAACGTGTCACGCGCATAAACCTTTTCGTCCTTTTTTACTTTTGACCAGTCGGTCTTTTTCGCTTCATCTTCTTCCGTATTGCACCATGCCTTAAACTGGGAATTGCACTCGAACGTATTATTGAAGTCGCACATTTCGCAGTCTGAATCCTCGCACGCACAAGGAACGCCATTTATAACGCAACAGGACTTTCCCTCACACGCAATCTGAAAAATCCGGTTTTGAAATTTGAACTTATTTTTCATAAATAAAATCCTTTCGTTTACCATAGGCGGAAACCCACTACCTTCAGGTGGTGGTAGGAGCCTTGTTAATTGTTGCCCAATATGCTACAATAGCCGTAGCAGTTTTTTTAGAGAAAACCGTTAGTACGACTGGGCAGTTACAAACCCATGATCTTTAGGTCGTTGGTAGTTGACTTTCCATGAATCCTTTCTAACTCTTCGCTTCTCTTCATGATTCCATCGGCATAACTGCTGATGTACCCTGACTCTGATTTTTTGACCGCGTCTTTTTCGCCGTGGTATAACTGCAAAACAGTACTTGTTTCTCCGTATTTTTCAAAAAGTTCAGACAGGTAATCTGTTCCAACAAGAATGTTACCATTCATGTCGTAAATGTCGTTTACGGCAAGACGTTCCATTCTGTCTTTATGAAATTTTTCATATACCTGCATCAGCCCTTTGCATCCACCGTTTGTCGCGTCACACTGCCCGGAACTCTCTCTTTCGATAATTGCCATAAGCAGCTCCGGACAAATGTTGTATTGCTCGCCATACCAGACGCACGCATCCTGGATCTCTTCCGAAATATAGGTATCTTCCTGCGCATTTGCAGTGATCGGTGTTGCAATTGCAGCGGTGAAAAGTGCTGCTATCAAAATCTTCTTCATTTTTCCTCCGTTTTTAAGCTGCTTTATCGTCAATGAGCTGAGAATCAATAATGGTAAAATTGCATCTATGGATATAAAGAGGAAGTCCGTCGATCATGATTTTTGTCGTTTTAGGCAGATTTTCTTCGACTTCCCAAGTAACATCATCTCCCATAAACGCTCCAATGTTATATCCATCCTGAGACTGGACAAGAATTAGCTTCTGCCCATGCTGACCTTTCTCACGCATGTCATACCACCAATTTTTCAGCCCATAATATGTACCAATCGGTTTGCCGCTCACAGATACGTCATAGCCATCTTCTCTTGATGCCTCTTTTGTGTTCAATTCATTTGGAATATCTAGCATTTCCAAACGTGTATCCTTAAACAACACGCTGCTTCCGCATGACTGGATATAATTTCCATCAATACCAATCGTAACAACTGAACTTGTCTCATACCAACTTACCCAGCTGCCGCTCGTATCCCAACCCCATTGCTTCACTTTGTTTGGTTCGATTGTGAAACTGTTACCGGTAAAGTTCAGAAAATTATTTCCAGAGTTGTCGTACATCAACGCTTCATATGACACGGGAACCGTTTCAGATTCATTTGATGAAATAACGGTAGTTGTTCCACCCGCACATCCAGGCATTGTAAGTGCAATGCTTAAAGCCAACGCAATTCCTACAATTTTATTCTTCATTTTTCCCTCAAAAAAATTATTTACGAAATACAATTTAAAAAACTTCAGTTTGCTTCATTACCTAACTTCAATTCCGGTGCATTGTTGGAAAATGTTAGCATCAAAGTTTGGTATTGCCTTGATGATATTTTTCTGACGGTCTGACAATCCGTCCCACCATAACTGACCACATTCCGATTCATCAAGCACTTTGAGGTAACCGCCTGTTGTTTCATAGGTTGGATTTGCTAACTTTTCTTCATCAGTCATATATTCTTCATATACCAATTCAACAACATTCTTTGGTATCTGATTCAGTAAATATCTTGCATCTGAATTCATCCATTCACGGTATGTCATATCTGACGGCTTATTGAACAGCATGATCTTCTGTTCTTCTGTATTAAAACAACCAGTATTAAAAGACGATTTGTTCCAGTCCCCGGTGTTGCAGTCCCCGGTGTTCCTGTTCCCGGTGTTGCAGTCCCCGGTGTTCCTGTTCCCGGTGTTCCTGTTCCCGGTGTTCCAGCAACCCGTGCAATTCTTTCCAAGGTTGACGATCCGCAAGACTTCATCCCACGGGATTTCACGCACGATTTCCAGTTTATCAGTGCAAGACTTGTCACCTTCTGTCAGCACTTCACCATAGGCAATGACTTCTGCAACCTTGTTGTTGCTGTCAAAATCATAATAATTGAAGCAGTCAGCGGCGGTCTGACAGAAGTGCATCCCATGACCGCAAACACCAAGCTCCCCTTCTTCCTCAAACTTTCCCGGGCAAGTATACTGTTTGGTGTTACCACCCGGAGAACAAGTCCAGTCAGGTCTAAAAACCTTATATCCTTTGACTTCGCTCATTTTTTTTCTCACTTTCTGATCTTCATTGCATTTCAATTAGCGGATATATTCCGTTCATTTTTAGCAAGTCGTACAAGAACAATCTTCCTTTCTGTGTCCACTCTGTCTGCATTACAACATCTGCCTGCCCGCTTGATCTGGTAATATCAATCGTTCTGCTGTGGACATATCCAAGTCCTTGATATTGCCGGTATAAAATCCACTGACCGCCGACTTTATGCTGAACCCCTAAATCTTTCAGCACCTTGTTGAAAGATTTCGCAGACATTCCATAGTCCTGTGCAATCTGTGTCACGAGAACTGTTGACTTGCTCTTCAAAATCAAGTCAACATAATTAACTTTCGGCTGCATTTCTGAAATGGTGTTATTCATTTCCACGACCTCTGTTTCAAGTGCTTGAATCTGTTTATCTCGTTCCGCAATCTTCTTCTGTGCCACAATAATTGCTTTTTCAAGAAGTTCATCATCTGTTAGGTTCTCTTGACCGTAAATATATCCGCCGTTCTTTCTAATGGACGGGAGCACTTCGGATGTTACCCATTCCGTAAACCGTTCCGCCGATTCTTTCCGGCTCTGGAAGATGGTCTTATACAGGTTGCTTTCGTTGACAAAATTCATCTTTACTTTTTGAATTGCCGGTGTGCCATCAGCCTTATATCCTGTCAATACCCCTACCTCGGCACTAACGACCCCGGCTTCATTCAACCTGCTTCTGCAATCAGAAACATTCTTAATTTCCAATATTTTGCACACATCAGCCAAGCAAAACATCGGATTATCATTTATTACTGCTGTTCGGATTTCTCCAAACTCTGATGAATTAAAAATCTGCAATTCGTTCATTTTCTCTCACCTTCTTTCGTGGTATACTCTCCTTATCTTTTTATAAGGAGGTGAATTGAATTGGATTCTAAAGAATACGCATCTGCTTATGCTATTGCGAGAACTTGCGGATTTAACCAAGGCTTTGATGATTTCAGAAAGCTGTACGACCAATACTACTCAGAAACCATTGAAGCAATTCCAGAAGAACCGCAATTAGCAAAGGTTGAGGCTGTGTCTAATCCTTTCCGTAACCGGAAGAACTTCTAAATGTTCCGACTACCGGAGCAATGGCGGTAAGGACTTTGATAGACAGATCGATGTTTGTTTCATCAATTTTTTTATCGCCATTCACAATGCTCTGATAAGCTTCCAGAACATCCATTGCTACATGCTGCGCCATTTCGTCGATTCCAACATAGCGTGTGTCAGCCTTTTTTACCAAAGTAGCCTTGCCGTTTGAGTCTACAACGCTGTATCTCTGATTCTGCATTATCTATTCTCCTTTCTATTCATTTTCATGTGGATTCTTTCATGGTATAATCTCTCTATCTTTTACCCCGTTTGTGGCTGTACCTATTGGAAGAAAATCTAATTCATCCTATGTAAGTGTCAGTCGTTAAGATTGGCACTTACTTTCAATGCCCTATCGGCATTACACAGCGCATTCAATGCCATTACTTCAATGCCAAGTCTTTCATCTGGCTTTTGTTCACGGTTTCTTACTGCTGCAATATCTTCCATAATATAATCTGAAAGTTTTTTGATATGTTCCTGCATTTCTTCACCTGCTTTCCATAGTCTCTCTGAAATATGAGAGCCTATTCAGTTTTTGAATTTGATACTTTCAATCTCGCCTAGCCCTTCCTGCATAATCCGTACCATCCTCATGTCAGTTTCAAAATTAAGGGCATTCAAGTCAAGTGTCAGGGTAGGAATACCATCACCAACTCCCTGATTCAGCGTAAACCTTCTCACACCGTCAATTTTATGGCCGTCAATCAGGACTTCTGTAAAAATCCCATGTTCGCCATCTACTTGACGAATCTCGATTTTTTGCAATTAAATTCTCCTTTCCAATTCAATTTAGCGACTATCTTTTTAATGGATTTTTCGGCTTTTCCTGCCTCAGTTACTAACCAATTCAGAAACAGTAATTCCGGTTGCTTTTGAAGTATCAGTTTCATCATTGATTCTCTCTCGTTATCAATGTAGACACGATTGTACATAACGGGCAAAAGATTCTATCTTATCTAATCCAGCTACTAAATTGACCAATATCGAAAGAATCCCACAGGCAATCGCTATGTTCGACATGGTGTTTGCCTTTTTACAATTTTCCGCTACTTCTTCACAAGTTTTGTGAATTTCGTTTTCTATGTTCACATCTTCATCTCCTTTCCGATACAATTTACGCACAATATCTGATTTCATATTCAGTCACGATTTTTGAGAAAATTTCACGCAACTTTTTATCATCTTCAATGACATCCATTTTGTTCAGTGCGCTGACTTTTGTCTTTGTGCATCCATCTTCCACCATGCGATTACGCTTGTTTCTCAATCTGGTATTCAGATCGCATCCGGCTCTCCGTTCCAGTTCCAGATACATTTCTGACCGGAGCATTCTGAACTCTGCTCCAGCATTTTTCTGGATTCGATTAAATTTCAGATTGATTTCCGACCGCCAGTTATCGAATACTGGTTTCACAGCTTCTTTAATGCTCTCCGTTGTTGCAACTGCCTTGTCAGCGGTTTCCTGGGCAATGGCAATCTGCCGGTCACGTTCCTTATCAGCAAGCTCTTTTTCAACCATCTGTGACAGCAGCCCCTGTAACATCTGAAGCTCCGGTGATAATGCTTTGTTCACTTTTTCTCTTGTCTTGAAATATCCATTCACCAACTGTCTCTGAACGTCCCATGCCAGATCGTCCGTGAAAGACTTTACCAGCATCAGATATCCTTGCTCTGTGATAAAGGCTGTTCCCCTTGGATTTACTTCATCAATTCCGGATGTCCGTTTTTCGGACATCCAAGCATTTTCAAGGTCTGACGGCTTTAAAATGAAGAAATCTTCACCTTCAATAAAGTGATTTCTGTTGTCAGCAAATCTCTTTCTCGCCGTTCCTTCTTGTCTGCCATGTACCATGTCGATGTCTTTAAATGTAACTACTCGATGACCGTTGTACTCTTTTACGGAAATATCCGAATTTCCAATATGTACTATCGAACGCATTTCTTTCACCTCCTACTCAATCCATTTTCTAATTGGAACTCCTGTGGCAATTTCCATCTTCTGTAATGTTGACATGGCAGGAAGCGAAGAATTATTTTTCCATCTTCCGATTGTGCCATTTCCAATTCGGCAATTTTTCTCAAATGCCGCTATGGACAACTTGTTTTTCTCGCAATATTCAATCACTTTGTCATAAATCATATCCAATCCTCCTTTCTTTTCTTTATTTAGATAATGTTCTATTGACATTTATTAGAATATATTCTAAAATTAAGCTACCACACATAACAAGAACATCTTCTATTTACTATTTCTTTTATAGAACATTTTCTAGTCGATAAGGATAGTATATAGATTATGTTCTAGTTTGTCAAGCATTTTTGTAGATTTTCTTCTAGTTTTAAGAGGCGATTATATGACAGTACTGGAACGCATAAAAACACTATGCAGAGAAAAGAAGGGCATCAGCATCACTACACTTGAACAAACGTTAAAATACAGTAATGGTTCTCTAGCAAAAGCAAAAGATATTCCAAGTAGTAGAATTAAAGAAATAGCAGCTTTTCTCAATGTGAGCACAGATTATCTTCTTACCGGGGAAGAACCCAAGGTAGACTTGTCAGCAGAAACCGCAAAGTTAGTAGGGAAATTGGTTCAAGACCCAGAGATGGCTAAAGCATTGAGAAAATATTTTGAACTTTCAGACGAAAAGAAAAAGCATGTTATCGAAACGATAAACATGCTTAGTGAGGTGTAAATATGATTACATCAGATGATGTTTTAAAAGCTATTGTAGAATGCAGAAAGCCAAACGGTCTTGCCTATCATACAGATGTGATGAACAAGCTAGAAATTGACGGTATTACCTTGTCAAATTTTATTAAAAAATTGAATACAAATGGTTATATATCCTCAACTCTTGGAGACATTGAAGTAACTTCTTTAGGTTTAAGTGCCTATGACGATTTGACCAGAAGGTCAAAAGCCAAGAAATCACTCTCTGCATTTTCCAAACTTTCTCTGAAATTCATTGCGGAAATCATCGCCACTATCGTTGCTGGTATTGCTCTCGCCTACATCACATATCATTTCGGGTGGAAGTAATCCTAAAATTTTCAGCAGAATCATCATGTTAAAAACAGGGATATAATCTCTCTCGCCGCTTATTAACGATATATTAAGCGCAACAAGATCCTGGTATTGTTCTTTTGTCAGATTGATTCCGACATATCTGAATCCTTCAATGCTTGTGTCGATTTCGGAGCTCTTATGCTTCTTTCTGAAAATTGTGGGAAACCGAAACTTCGGCTTATTTTCGCAATCCATGTTTATCATCACTCCCTTTTACTATCTGCTATTCCTTCCAAATCAGAAATTACAATATACAGGAATTTCAGCATGTCGTTATTTTCCGCTTTCTTTACCATCTCAATAATGCGTTCCCTGTAAACTTCTTTTTCATTCACCAATACCCCCTCCAATCACTTCCGCACTCAGTAGCGATAAAATCATTATAGAACGTGCGTTCTATTTTGTAAAGTATTTTGTAGGGCGATGCAATGCCAAGACACCGCCCTGCCGCCAGAACTCGTATGCCATTTGTTAAGGCTGTCTGTATCATACTGCACCGGAAGCGTAAAAAATGTCGAATACAGCGTTTTCTGGCAAAAAAATAAAGGGGCTTGCAATAAGCCCCTAAATTTCCTTGATCTGTGTCTTTATTCCTTTCATGAGATGCCCTTCCGTATTCATCAGGTATCCCTTTTCAGCAAGCATATTTGCAAAAGCAGTTGCGTTTTGTTCGGAAGAATATACCCCGGCAATGACATAATACAGGGTTTTCGTTTCCGGCTCATCTTTTCCTGCTTCTCCGGTCGCATTCACGGGTTTGATCTCCAAACCGTCGTAGATTGCCTGCACCATCTTTTCACAGTCATACAGTGCGTAGTCGTCCAGATCATCCACAAAGCAGCATTCAATCAGCATAGCTGGCGCTTTGGTATTTTTTAAGACATATAAACCGTTGCTATACTTGACACCTCGATTTGTAAACCCAAGGGACGCGACACTGTTACATATTTTCTGCGCATAGCTTTCGATTCCTGTTCCCTTGTTGTTTGGGTGGATCCATACCTCCACACCTCTTGTCCTGCCGTCGGATGCAGTCTCTTTGGACAAAGCGTTAAAATGTATCGAGATATCAAGATCAACCGCGTGCTCATTGCACTTCGATACAATCTTTTGCAAAATGTCCTTCTGGTTCGACCCGTTATTGCATGTGCAATCGTAAACCGTATGCCCCGCGGAACGGATTTTACCGATCAGAGCATTGCAAACATTCCGGTTTTCGTCTGATTCGATTAAATATCCAACAGAGCCAGCTGCCGGCATCCCGGATGGATTGTGCCCCGCGTGGATGTTGAAACTCCTTATTTGTACCGTGGGTGTTTCCGCTACATCCGATCCGGTTGTAGAATCATACTTTGTCAGGTTGTATGCCTCGATACAGTTTGCAAGCGTTTCCGCGTAAGTAGCGGATGTCGCGTATCCGTCCGCTTTTATAAGCTTGCAATACGTTTTGTAATCCCTCTGACCAATCAGGTTTGCGTAGCGCTTATTCTGTACGAGAAAATCCGCGTGGTCTTTTATGGAATCGTTCCAGCTGTCATAGGCGCGAAACGAGGCCATAACGTCGATATATTTGCCATTTACGTACTCTTTTGTAAGCTTCTGGCAAACTTTACCACTCCACCTGCTGTCCGCTTTAATTCCAAAAAGCGCATTGCCTTCCGTTGCAAGCTGACTCGTTCCGTATTTGCTTTCAATTATTGCCTGCGCGATTGACGGGGACGGAAGCAGGTTCACGGCATTGCAGGAGCTTACAATTTCATACGCGACCGTAGATAAAAATTCTTCTACTTTCATTTTATTGCACCTCACATATCCTGGTATTCTTCCAGCTCTTCTGTTTCGGTTGTTTTCTCTGCTTTTTTAATCGCATCGCTTCCGAAAATGCTGGACAAGTGCTTTACAACCTTACCGGAGTAAACGCCGATAGCAGCAATCAGTGTGGCTTTTGGTTCCATACCAAGAGTGTCTGACAGACTCGGAATCTGCTCGATCGTGTAGGCAAGACCGATAAACATTGCGGCTACACAAGCTGCCTTTGCAAGCCCGTACAGAAGCTTTTTTGTATCGAATTGACCGTCATTAAGTCCGATGTTTACATATAATCCGCCAAGGATATTGCAAAGCACCGCTATACCAAGGATTCCGATCAGCTTTAAAATTTCTACCATAGCTTTTATATTCCTTTCAAAATAGCTTGTACACTGGCTTTTCCTCATTAAAAAACCAGTACCTTAAATAGTCATCACACACAATTGCAACCGCCGATACGACGCACCATAGGAGCGAAAACGGTAGGCATATTTGCCCCAAAATGTTAAAAGGCATGTTTGAGTAATCCCAAACATGCCAGCCGAGCCAAATGTTTATTATGCATCCAGATATAAACTCCACCGCAGTTACAATGCAGCCACCTATGACACACTGTTTCCAGAATGCCATTTCCCATGGAATAACTTCGTTTATCAGTCCGATCATGCAAAAACACAACCCGCCGACGATAAACATCGTCCAGTGTGTGTGCCCTCTTGCCATACGCTCGAGAGTATTGTACGTTATTCCGCCGAAGAAGAATAGTGTAAAAATTTTGCAAGTTTTATTAAGAAGATTCATTGCAAAGACTCCTTTGTGTTATTAAAATGTTCCTATTTTACTGCATAGTAGACCTTTAGCGCCAAAGAGTTTAACCCATTTGCGGAAGTCATAACAAGCTCGGAATTGTTATGGCGCACATATCCAATTCCAATACTAACATGTTCTTGCTCGGTTCCTCCGTTATACACTTCGATAAAAAAATCTTTTCCGTGTACCATAGCCCCGAAATCAGGAATTTCAGACACTTTTGTGAAATGGTACCCATGATGCCATTGCCCAAATTCGTTTTCTTTCCACGAAACTAAACCACAGTCTAATGCTTTAAAATCTGGATTACCCAATTTTTTTTTTACGCCGTCCGTGGTTGTACCGTAAAAGTTTGTTCCGTCCCATTCTATTCCGCTTCCAGCCGGGAATCTTTTTTCGATTGTTTCCGAAAGACCGTCAATTTCTATTCCATGTTCGTATGCAACTCTTGCCGTAACAAGGCTTGCGGCACTGTTTGTTGTGTCATTATCAGCAACAGCATAATCTGCTGCTGCGCCTGATGGAATTTTGGGCTTGTCCGTAAGATCATTGTAACTTCCTGTTTTTGCGACAGTTTTTAATTTTCCATCAAGACCTCTGACTGCCATGGCTCCTGCCATGTACCCGCCGACCGTGTTTGCTAAAACAGCATCGATGTCGTCAATTATTTTTGTAGCGTCCGCGGAGCTGTTTATTGCTTCGTTTGCTTCGTTTACCTGTTTCGCGCCGTAGATACTGCCAGTTTGTTCGTAAACGCTTGCGTCCTCGAGGCAATACGTTCCGTCTCCATTCGCAACAAGTCTATATCTTCTCTTCCCATCCATGCTTTCGGCAAGTATATCGTCCTTAAAATCTGTCGCCAGCGTTCTTTTTGCCATTTCGATTCCTCCAACGTTTTAGTTCGACTGCTTGTAAATGTCCTTTAATACCTCGGATTGATATTCCTCCGGTACGTACATGCCGTAATAAGCAGCGTTTACACTCTCTTTGTCTACCATACTGTTTACATATATTCTCAGGTCTCTAAAATATGTAACGTGATATGTGACGAACTGTAATGCCTTGCTCACAATCAGAGACATGTCCGCGTTCGAATAATAGCGGCAGTGCTCGGAATGATCCGATGTGTGCCACGGTATAGACTCGGCTCCTGACATAACAAGCGTCTGTAATCCGACAAGGCTTGTCTGGTCTCGCTCTGTCAACGTAAAATGTTCTACAGTTCCGTTCGTAAGAGTGATGTCAAACCCTTCTGCAATGGTGGACTGCTGCTCGGAATTTAATGACAGAATTTTTTCTTCCTTTGCATCATCCAGCGTAGGGACATATTCTATGTTTGCTGCAAATGTTACGTCAGATTCGATGCTTCCGCTTTTTGGAACCTCCGGAACCCAGCCGGTAAACCTGTAATTTTCTTCTGTTTCCACGCTGGGAACAATTATGTTTTCATAAGAAGTTTCGTGCTGCTCCGCATCTCCGGAAATTGTACCTTTATCTGACACAGTAAACCTGATTGTAGGAACAAATATTTTTCGTATTTTTGCTGTGAACTTTTTGTTTGTGTCTATGTCGCCAGACGCCGGAATTTCAGGAAGCCACCCGGCAAACTCGTAACCAGAAATCGGAGAAACATCGGGAATCTTTAAATCTTCGTAACGGTCAACTTTTTGCACACTGTTTCCGATAATTCCACCATTTTCTGAGGATTTGAAAGTTACTGTTGGCTTTTCGCAAAAAATAGCAGTAAACGTAATATCTTCCTTTATACCTCCGTCTTTTGGTATTTCCGGAATCCATCCAGAAAATTTGTATCCTTCTTCGCCAGAAGCTTCCGGAACAATCAGGCTGCTATAGTCATCTGCCTTTATTTCCAAGTTCCCGGAAAGATGACCATTTGCGCCGGCACAAAACAGAACTGTGTGCTTTTCTTTTTCGTAAACACTCCCGTCATTTGAAAGCTGATATCCATTGTATTTTTTTGTTTCCGAATCGTTCCTGTAGACTGTAGTGAAACCATGGTAATAATCTCCACCTATGTTTTTTTCGCAGTCTTTGTCTAAATACAGGTCAAATCCAGTTGTGTTTACCGATATTTTGGTTTTTGGCAGAATCGTAACGACGTTGTCTCCGCACGTAATAACAGAGCATTCTATCGCCTTTTTACTGTTTAAAAACTTTAAATACATAAGTGCCTCCACATGATTAAATTTTAATGGATTTGTAGTTTCCAAGTCTGAACTGCAGCCGTGGTATGCTTCCTTTTTGCCTTGCTAAAATAGCGTTCATAGACGATATTGCAGATTCAATTCTGTTTAGTTCATCCCATTTTATAAAAGCTCCGTTTGGGAAAAATCGCTGAGAAACTCCGTAATCTTTCGACAAGATATGATCGTTGATTGCGGATACGTTGCTCTCGATTGCATTGAATTCATTCGCCGTCCAGTATCCCTCGTAAGAGTTTTTGATCTCTCCCATACTTTCGAGCTCAAACGACGGATAGACCTGATTAGCGATACCGTGTATATACAAAATATTGTTCCTGATTCGGTTGTAGTCCTCGATATTAAACCTGTCCGAAGATAACCAATCCGTTTTCGGAGGTATCAACTCTGTAATTTCGTCAGGCAATTAAATCACCGCCTTTCTAGCTCTCATAGTTCCGCTCAGCGATCCGCTGAATTTAAGCTCGTTTTGGTATGTCCTTATTTCTGTTTCGCTTCCATTCGCGAGTTCTAGGTAAAATACGTCATTTGCGTCCGTTCTTGGGTCTCCGCGCCACGGTATTTTATAGTCGACATCTCCAAGGAAATACGAGGCGAGCCATCGCTCCAGCGCTTTTGCGTGCGTCGCGTCACTTACAAGAGGATTTTTCCATGTTTTTTCTTCTCCAGTGTCATTGTGCTTTACATGGTACGGGATCTCTTCTGTTGCAAATTCGTAACCGGATACAGTGTATTTAATGGTTGCTTCTTTGCTAACGCCAGCAAATGACAAGACCGCATAATAGCTTCCACTTTCAGTCACTTCTGCTGCGATATCTGCGCTTTCAACCTCTACGGTAAATCCGTAGCTTGCGTTATTAAAATATACCGTCCTTGTTGTATCTGTAACATTCAGCACTGTTTCTTGGGAAAATAATGCTTTTTTCTCTGATGTTTTCCGATATTCTGTCATTAGAACTGAGATTGACTTTATTTTATTTTGCCTCGTTGCTGTTACAGATGATGTTATGTCATTTCTCTCGATGTGGTAATCTGTTATATCTCCAAACGTGACGTTATCAATCGTTATTCTGCTGTTCGGATAGGATCTGGTAAAGGTGATCTGCATCCTGTCAAAAAGTGCGAATTGCTCATTTGTTGACCAATCATTTTTTGGCACGTCTGACACATGTCTGCTTTCTACAACTTCTCCGTTATAATATGTTTCGATGTCAAATTCTTCTGGAGCTACATTGCGAAAACGGATTGTAAGACCATAAGCAACATACCCAGCTTCCAGTTCAATCGTGATTGATGGGTTTTCCTCAAATAACCCGTATTCGTTCGAGACAGAATTGCTTATATAACCAGTGTTTTTGCTTATATCATTTGAATCAAGGAAAAGAACACTTCCGTCAACAATAGAAAAATCATTGCTGTATATCGCATAAGCATCTTTTTTAGATGGGCTTAATATATTCTCCACATGGCTGTAATCAGTCTGGTTTTTTGAACTTGCTACCATGTCAGGGATAAACGAAGATTGCATATGTATCCTGCTGTTTCTGTCCTCATAGAGAGTGCATCTTCCGGCATTTGCTATAACCTGCAAGGCTTCGCTGTGCTTCAACACCGGAACTGGATTCTTTACAATAACGTTCTTTAGGTACGGGTCGATAAAAAACTCTCGTTCGTCCGTTATGCCAGCGTCATTAAGAACGTCAACAGCAAGATCGTAAAGGCTAATCCCTTCTTCCTTGTACAGTCCTCTTCGATATGTTCCCGTCATATAGTCAAATCTATCTGTAGAAACGAACTTTGCCTCTGTATCTGTCGTAGACCAAGATTTTAGGTATGTCGTCTGCTCTGGGATCCATTCGATGTTTCCAAGACCGTCAACATCATATCCGAATTGTACTTTTATCTCCTGCCCTACTTCCATGTAGGCAAGGGCGCTTTCCGGATTATCTGGGTTATAGTATTGGCTTCGATTGTTTACCGTAAGTGTCACATCATTACTGGGGATTGTGTCCGTGATAGAAGATACATATTCCTTACCGGAATAACTTATAACTTCATTGTTCCCAAAAGCATTTACGATTCCGCAGAAAAACTGTTCTATTCTTAATCGTCCATTTCCATTTATCATTTTTATTGGAGTAATGATAAAGTAAGATGTTCCATCAAACGAATCTTCTGTTGACCAGTAAGCTTTATCGTTATTCGTGTAATGGTGAGATATGTTGTCATTTTCTACGGTAAACTCTACCGGGAAGTACTCTCCGAAGTTTATCGTTAAACCTTTTATATCGAGCCCGGTAGCGCCTTTGAAAGAAATTTTTATCGCGCCCAAAATGTTTAAAGAAACGATTCCGTTATTATAAAATTCATAGCCTGAGTTTTCTTTTGGCAAGAAGTACATGCTACCGTCGATTTTTGTAAAATCTTCCTCCTGGGTAGCATACACGTTGTCTACAGTATAATGATCGAATGGTTTCCTTTTATTCGAAAAATATGTGACTTCTGTAACGTCGTCCAACGCAACGTTTTTCTGTGCTTCTGAATTTATGACGCCTATCGTCGCCTTAATGTACTCCCTGTTGCGTCCTATGCCCTTTATTGACTGCTTATAAGCTTTGCTTGCGTTCTGCATTTAATCACCTACCATCCGCAATCAATTAAATTGAAAGAAAGGGTTTCGTCTCTTGTAATCATGTGTGTTAATTTGTCCGCGAATAGCGGAACTCCCTTCCTGTCTCCCGGGTACATGGTAACGGTTATTGTTTTCCCTGGATTCTCCATATCTTCAAAAGTTACGGGTACGAAATAATCTTTCACGGCTTTCAAAATGAGGGCTCTTTGTTCCGGATACAACCCAACCCACTTAAGATTTTCCAGCTTGTACAGATCGCGTCCTACCCTTTGTCCAACAACTGCGTTGTTCACGTTGCGCCCTGCATTTACCGTAGTCGATATCGTCCACGAAAATCCGGCTGCTGGGCACGGAAGGTCGTATCCGTTTACATTTAAAAATGAGGACATTGCCATAAAATCACCTCGCAAAAAGGCGGCAATCTTGCCGCCTTAATCTTACGTGAACGAATATCCGTTCCTTTTGCTTCTCGCATCTATGGCGGTTATAAGTTCTCTGCCATCAATGCTTATACTGCTTTCTTTTTCTGCTGTTTCTCTCGTATTCTGCACAATCTGTTCCAGATACGGCGCAAGGACGTTTTCTACAGCAGATTCAACGCCGCTTCGGATGCCTTCGATTATCTGATCGTTATTTGCTACGGCAGTTTTCCCGTTTCCAAACGAGCCAACAAGTTCATTATGATTCGCATAAAACAATCCATCTTCAGGGAATCCTCCGACCGCGTATGCGGGAATGCTGAAAGCGACTGGGTTGGATGCTGCATCGTCAGAGTGCGCAGATATTCCGAGTGCTCCGCCAATACTACCAATTATTCCGCTTACTTTTTCATACCCACTCTCGAGGAAATCCTTGACAGCTTGACCAGCTTCCCTCAGCTTATCGATAAATCCTGCAAGCTTGTCAATCGCGGATCCGATCGTGTTGTTGATGATTTCTTTTACACTCTCGAATTTTTCCTTTACTTCTTCCTTTAAATTCCGAAACTTTTCGATCAGTTCATCGGATTTTTCTTTGATTTTGTCAAATTTTTCCTTTACTACTTCTTTTACTTTATCCCATATTTCTTCCGCTTTTTCTTTTACCTTATTCCAGATTTCAACAATCTTATCTTTTATGGTTGTCCATATTTCGATAGCAGTTGTTTTTATATTTGTCCATGTGGTAATCAAAAAAAGCTTTATCGCATTCCAAATCGCGCTTGCAGTAGTAGAAATGTTCGTCCACGTTTTTGTCAAGAATGACGTAATGTTATTCCAAACATTTGTTACACCTTCCTGAATAGATAGCCAACTGTTTGAAAATAAAGCTATTAGCCCGGCAAAAGAATTTGTGAAAAATTCAATTATCGTATTCCAAAACTCGCTGATTCCCAGCAGTAAGCCAGCAATAACATTTTCGCCGATCTCTGCAAAAACCGTACTCGGAGAATGGATACCTAAAAGCTCGCAAACCGCCTCGACGATATCGCTGAAAATATTGACAATCGGTGCAAGTAAAAGCCCAAAAGCAGCAGAAATACCATTGAAAAATCCTTCGGCTATATTTTTACCGATCTCTTCTCCTTTGAATGCACTCCTGAAATTTTCAAGGCACTTTTCAAATAGTTCCTGCACCCAGCTTATGTCAAAAATGGATTCAATCGCTCTCTTGCCCACTTCGAGCGGTTCGCTCAGCAGCTCGATGATTCCGTCCGCAAGCAATCCAAGTGCATTTCCAATCCCGCGTAGCAAGTCTCCGATTACGTTATCCCACGAAAACGGATCAAGAAATGTTCCTGCGATTTTGTCTTCCAGTCTAAAAAACAACTCCGCTTGCATTGCCGGATTCATGCTTTGAAAGATTGCCAGCCATGGTATTCCGGTAAAGAACGCAATAAAATTCTGAACAAAAAGACGCAATGATTCGAATGCTGCTCCTATTTTTGTAAGAGTCTGTACAATCATCGTCCCTTTTAATGCGATATCAACTGCGACAGCTGCAACCTTGAACGCAACAAGGGCTTTTGCCAGATCTTTCAGTGCATTTGTTACTCCCTCTGGTTTTACGCTGTTCAGCCACTTCTTTATTTCATCGAGTACGCTCAAAAAAACTTCACTGTTTGCAAAAGACGATATTTTCTCGGATAGATCGCGGATAAAGTCAAGCAATCCCTGACCTACTGTTTCTGCGAACGGCTCCAGATGCAACCACAAATCGGAAAGCTCCTGGCGAATTGCTGACCAGTCTATGCTTTCGTTGAACTGTTTTAAAATATCCAACAGTTCAGGCAGTCCGCTTTCGATTGTCCATTTTCCAAGCGGCAAAAGCACCTGTGCATAAAAATCTGACATCACGCCGGACAGCGCATCAAACACCGGAATCAGAGACTGCGTATACTGCGCGATCATCTCCATCAATGGCTTAAAGTTCAAACCTGCCGACCATTCCACGGTAGCATCTGCAGCCTGCCGGATATTGTAAATAATTACCGCAAAAATATCGCGGATGTTTTCCAATGTCCGCAGTCCTGCATCATTTGCGTTCCACGCTTCGCGGAAGTTTTTCGCCAGGTTTCCTACCACCAGCCCGATATCCCCAATGATATGCAGGATGTCCGCAAGCATCGCGATCGTCTCTTCCTGATTCCACATAATCAGGAAGTCCCGCCCAATGTCTTGCACAAGCTTTTTTACCTCATCCAGTGCATACTTCCAAGAGTCCATTACAAACTGGCCTTCCCGGTTCCATGCTTCTTTCAGAGGCGCAAATAATTTTGAAAAGAAATCTTTGATCTTGTCCGCCAGGTCTTTGTACTTGTTTTCAATTGGTTTTTCTTCAAAGTCGCTTCCAGTTATCCCACTTCCGGAACTACCGCCGCTGTTTTTGTCTGGATTGTTTATATTTAATTCATCAATTCCAAGAAGCGTCTGATTCAGCTTTTTGGCATTCTTGTTCGCCCCGCCGACAGCTGTTGCAAAATCATCTGCCTGCTTCTTTGCGTATATAAACGTATTTTTGCCAGTCAGCGCAGAAAAAAGCTGATTTATCATATTTACAACAGCGATGATTTTCTGGATAATAAAGTCCAATGCCGGAGCAAATGCGTTTATAATTGGAGACACGGCCGCTGCAAAAGATGCGCTTAGTTGTTTCAATGAGCTCATCAAAAGAGACAGACTCTTATTTGTCTCGTTGCTGTACTGGGACAGACCAACCATTCCCTGTTTTACACCGTCGATAACTCCACGCAACGCCATTCGGACGACCATCAATTTCAGCATCTTGCTCGTCCGCAATAGGCTTTTTGCAAGTCCTGCGCTCGACAGATCAAGACCGCCCATCGCAGATTTCAGTTTTTTCGTCGGTGCCAGAGTGGATGCAACTTTTCTAGTGAAAGAACTTAAATGCTTGTTAGCCTTGGACAACGCAGAAGCAACAGGAGTAATATTTTTGCCAAGTGTTTTTGCACCATCAGAAAGCCCTTTAAAATTAAGCTGAAATCCGCCAGACAGTGATAGTTCTTTCTGCTTATTGATAAGATCTTGGTATTCCTGTCGTAATGCAGCTAATTCTGCCTGCCTTTTCTTGAAATCAACAGTTGCTCCGTAAAATGGAGTAATAGAAGATTTTACGGACATTGATTTTGCAATGTCGTCGTATTTTCGTTTTACCTTATCAAGTTCTTTTTGGATTTCATTCATTCCATCTGTGGAAATAACAATTTTTGCACCGGAAAGAGCGCTTGTTATTTTTTCTCTTACCGACTTAATGTTTGAATCTTTTACGTCTGCATCAATTTTGGGAACCTTAATATCAAGCTGCCCTGCTTTCCTTGCGGATTCTACCTTTCCTTCGTATACATCCAACGTCTTTGATATTTGCTCGATATCGTATGCGATGCTTTGCAGCCTTTGCGTATCTACATTTGCCCCCAAATCTTGAAGCTTTTCCTGCTTGTTCAGGAGCTGTTCAAGCCTACTTTGCAGATCGCTTACCCATTTTTCCATTTCGAAAAATCCGCTGCCTTTGAACTCTAGTGCCTGCACACTTTCCAACGTTTTTTCGAAATCGGAAAGTTCCTCTGCCGCTTCTTTTATGTCGTTGCTTTTAAGGAAATCGGGTATAGGAGCTCCTTCATGTTTCATGGATCCGAGTGGCTCAACGCGTCCGTTTTCCCATTCCTTGTTTGGTTTCGATTCCGCTTTTTGCCTTTCGTACATGCGCTTGATTGCAGCATCAATATGATCCATATCTGATTCTGCCGGTTTCGCGGAAACGTTTTTTAACTGCTCCAGTGCGTTTTTCGCTTCGTTGATTCGAATTGTATATCTTTCAATTCCTTTAGACTGTTTTTCCGGGTCTGAGGATGCAAGAATCCTGTTCAGCGCATTTTGAGCACTCCGAAGCTGATTCTGCCATTTTTTTGTTTCTGCTTCTGCGTTCGACGTGTCAACTTCTGGTTTTATGTCGATACTTTTTTTGCTTATTTCAGATACCAATTTTTTGATATCTGTTTTCACTTCTGCAACTGGTTTTGCGGCTTTTTTAAATTCTCCGGCAATTTCCTCTGCTCCGTCTCTCATGCTTTCGAAAGCTTTATCACCGCGAATTTTAGAAATAACAGAAGAAAGATCCCGCAGCTTAGATATTAAACTGTCAACTTCCGAATTTGCTTTGCTTGCGTCGGACTCAATTGATACTTCCAAGGAATCTATTTCATTCGGCATTTAAACCACCACCTTCACTTCTGTTTCTTTTCAGGGTGTGCAATTTCGAAGTTCGCTTTCATTGTTTCAAGTTTTGCAACAAACAATTCTCGCTGCTTCTGCAAGTCATCTTCGTTTAGTTGTTTTCTTTTTAAAGTCTCTTCTATTATTGGGCTTTTAAAATATTCCGATTTTGCCTTTTTCCCATTCAGCAAGTGGTCTAAGGCAGTGTAAACAGCAGACAATGTGTACTGATTATTCAGCCACAACATGTAGTCCTGCCGTTTTAGTTTTTCGTTGTACCCGTTTGAGATAGCCTTGATAATTCTAGGGTTCATTTTCCAAAAATCATTCCAGGAAACGCCCATAGAGTATGCTATTGGGAACCACTCTTTTTCAAAACGTTCTCTTTGTGAATTGTACTTTTTCCCGTTTTGAAATTTTTGATTTAGCCCGCCTGATCGTTCGTTTCCTGGCTCTGGCTGAGGCTGCGAAAAAAATCAGATTTTTTCATTTCCTCTGCCATAACGTCCATGATATCCTTAAGGCTTCCACCGTTAATCATATGGGCTTCCATTTCTTTTCCGGCGAACTCCGTACCTCTTCCGGTGCACTTTGCGAAATATGCTCTTAACATAGACATAGGTTTTTCACCTGCTCTCTCAAGAGAGACTCCCATGTCTTCCAGATCGCAAATAAAATTGAAATCAAACGGAACTGGTGAATAAATTTTGTTGTTAATTTTAAATGTTTTCATTTTTTATTACCTTTCAAAAAAAGACGGGGCGCTTGCCCCGTCAAGTTCTTATGCGAATGCAACCTTTGTTTCCATTCCTTTGTACTCTTCAATTATCAATCCCATTTCCACGGTAAGCAGCTCGTTCTGAGCAATCTCCGGAGCGGGAATAGCTGTCGGCGGTTCTGCAACTACAAAAAACGCATCGTCAAATCCTGGGATAATGGTCTCGAACCACATGCGTTTTCCGCCGTTAAGTGCATTGTAAGCAGTGATAACGCTGCTCCATTCTCCTTTTGTTTCTGATGTAAAGTTGACAGTCACAGGGAAGGAACCGCCTGTATCGCCACGTCCTCTGACGTATCTCGATACAAGGTCTTCTACAGCCGATGCATCAATCTGCTCGTTTTCGATTGTAATGCCGCCTATTGCATTTATTCGATGCAACTGAGTAAATGTTGTTGGCTTTTCACCAGCTGTCGTCTCTGTCCCGTAACCGAATGTAATCCCAAGCGTGGAAATTCCAGCTTCCATAAGTTACCTCCTTTTTGTCAAAAAAATAAGAGCTTTTCAGCTCTTAATTCAAAATGTCACTTGCTCCAACAATTCTTTTTGCTCGAAAAGTGGAAGCTCTTATATCGTTTGAAACACTGTAAAAAACGTTCGATATTTCAAATCCATATTTTTTAAAAAATAAAACAGAATAAGAAGTAAGTTCTTTCAAATTCTGCTTTTTCCCTTTGTACGTAATATTTACCTGCATTGTTGTGCGAATTGCATTGATCGAAGTCCCTTCGATGTCTTTTCCGGTTTCCGACATTGACATCTGGCGAAGCAAAATTGTAGGGAAAATCGGATTTCCGTCTTGTTCCTCGTCCTGTGTAATGTTCATGTCTGGGTATTTCTCAGAAAAGTGCTTTCTCAGAAAGAATGAAAACATGGTAAATATTGTGGTTTCAAAATCCATTGCCCACATGTTGTTATTATCCATTTCCAAACACCTTCCTTGCGACCGAAACATAGTTTTCGATAATTTCCTGACTCGCTTTTAAAACGGGCATAGTTGCTTCCACGCCATGCGTTAACACCAATTGACCATCATCATCGTAATACCCCCAGACTTTTCGCTGTCCATGTCCTGCGCCATAAGAGCCTATCAGAAAGCCGAACTCCTGACCTATAGGGTGTGGGCTTGCTCCTGCAGACCCATTGTAATAAACGCCAGCCCCAAATTCGATAAACAGAAGTTCTTTTCCTTCTACGACAAGTTTTGCACGGGAGACGTCCCCGAACGATTCCATTTTCACATAACTGTAATGGGATGTATCAGAACCGCTTCTGACCCCATTTTCGTCATATGTATAGTTGGCCGCGCCCATGTTTTCGTCAATAACTGGTATTCCAGACTCTGCCAATGCTTTTACAAGTTCATCTGTTTTTTTTCGCAAATATTCCTTATATTTTCGGAGCTCTTTTATTGCAATATCAATCGATTTAGGGGACAGCCCTATTGTGATGTTATGTCTTGCCATGTCAAACCTACTTAACGTTTTTTTGGAGCAAAAACAAGTCGACCGTCAATCCTTCGTCTGCAACTCCAATAACTTTATAGTCAGCGGACTTTGGGTCTGGTCTAAGATTTTTATGCGCCACAGAAGATTTTTTCCAAACAAGGCTGCCAACCGTTAGAGGCAGCCTCCCTTTATCAGACGCAATCTGCACGTAATTTGTGGATTGGTCTATCCCGAATTCTTTCATCAACGCTTCGCTTAGCTTGTTGCTTATATTCGCAAAAAATTTGACCGGCTCTTTATATGCGGTTTCTGTTTCGCCTGTAATAACCGGTACGGGTTCGCCATCAATGACAATGTATTTAACGTCCCCGTTTTCGTCCAATTCGTACACGGGTCCTCTTCCATTCGGAAGCGAATACAACATTTTTTGTTTATTTATGTCAAGCATCTTCTTTAATCTCCGGAAGTCCGGCTATACTTGTCAAAATAGATAAGCATCCTGCGAGAACTGACGCAGACGCTACCATAACCCAGTTTACGTCTCCAATGACCGCCGCCGTTCCGATTGTAGCAACTGCTGTCTGTGCGCATGTTTTAACAGCTCGCACTGCAGCCGCCTTCATCCACTTCATACCGTATTCGCTCATGGTGTTGCCTCCTTGTTATTTAATCGTGTTTCGATACCATCTATGCGGTGATGCGCCGATTTTACAGACGCGTCAAGCTCTACGATTTTTTCGCCGTGTGCCTGCACGTCTTTTTTTACGGCTGAGATATCATATTTAATATCTGCCGTGTTCTTGCTTATGATATCGAGTTTGCAATTTAACTCTGCATTCTCCCTTGCTCTGCTTTCGATATCTTTTGTGTCTGTTCGTTTGTCCCCACGAATAGAAAAAATCATAGAACAAACGCTAAATACAATCGAGAAAGAAAGTGCAACAAGGCTTATGATGTTTGCTATCGTCATTTTTACCGCCTTATAATGTTTATTTCGCACACTACCCTCCACCTCTCAATGTGTGCGGCCTGCTGCCATAATGCAACGCACAATCTTCTATGTATTACAAGATTTTTACAAACGGATAAATACCAGCAAACAACTCCTCTCTGTCTTTCCAGCTCCTACTTACGCCATTCTCCGAATAAGATGCCATGTATGACTCTCCTGCCTGAGAACGGTCGTAAACAACCAGATTCACAATATTTCCTTCGTACTTTTTCATATCCATTTCTATTTTTTCTTCTGTATAGCTATCTGGATACATTTTCCTTGAAACAATTTCCTGTTTTACCTGATCGATAAGCTGCTCAAGAAGTGGGTTGTCCTCCTTGCTGTCGAACACGACTGTGTCAGAATTTTCTGCGCTTTCAATATGGAATTGCTTTAATCGTATTTTTACCTGTTCCAATATTGAGTAAGCCATAAAACCCTCCTACAAATCGAAAATCTTCACAAAATGTTCCTTTATCGCGCTTCCTGTCATGGAATCTGCGTTTTCAATTCCATACTTCTTCGCGAGCGCTCTAAGATCGTCGACTTTCATCATGTTTATTTCTGTTTTTGTTTTCCGGAATTTTTCTGGATTTATTCCAGAGGCAGACACTTCCGCTTCCGGAATAAACTCACCTGCTTTGTACCATTTTCCGTTTCGCTTTACTGTGTATTCAGCAATCATTTAAGCCTCCTAAGCGACTTTCATAACCACAACGCTGTCCATTCCTTCAAAGGTAGGGAGACCGATCATTGACACTATGCAATGCGTATTGATCGGATGATTGGTTGCATATGTGTATACAGAAATACCAGTTTCTACGATAGACAGATTGCCGTCTGTAATACTTCCGCTTCTTTCTTCCGGAGTCTTTCCGAATACATAATCTCCCAGGTAAACGCCGCCAGACTGTGCGGAAATAATACCGGTTGGTACAAAATACTTTGTCTTCCCATCTGCAGGGTCTACATAAAGCTTGTCGTAAACCTCGATTTCAATTCCGTATCCACGCAGATATTCCGTTACCTGCGCCTGCTGCAGCCTGATTCCACCGTTATAAGCAGTAATGCCAAGAACCTGTTTCTTTGTATCTTCTGCCTTCAGAACCATTTCCCAGGTTTCCGTGTTCATCGTGAATCGTGTCAATGAATAACCGGTTTTCTTTGCAAACGTTCTTCTTTCTTCGATCAGGTCATCTAACGGTGTCGCAGTTGCCGCTTCAGACCATTTATCTGTATCACTGCCGGAAATATCCACGAAGTGATCTGCTTTATGTGCTGTTCCGCCGTCGCTTGTATACTCTACTGTATAACTCTTACTCCCGATTGTTACAGGAATTTTCGGTACACCGTCCGACGGTGCCAACAGATTCCAAATCTGTCGTTCCGGCACAACCATTGCGCCTTCGATAAGCATCATTGGCTTCTTGCTGATCTCACGGAGTACCTGATTTGCAAGATTGGTATTCTCTGCGCTTCTGTAATTGTCATACTCCTGCTCTTCTTTTTCTGTTACCATATAGGATTCGCGGTAAAAAGGCATTTCGTTCTGGATGTCGGAGAACCCGCCAACATCTCTCAGTTCTGCCTGCGCATCAAAGTTAGATGCTTTCAAGGATACAGGAAGTCCACTTTTCCCCTTAATGAATCTCAGCTCCAGAGAATCCTGTTTTCTTGTGCCGAATTTCTGTCTCCCGAGATACGGTGCGGAGCCAAGTGTTTTTTCGTAATTATTCCACATTACGCCAAGGCTTCTGGCTGTAAATGCTTCGGATAAAGGTAATGCCATCCTTAATTTCCTCCTGTTTTTTTAATCAAAAAAAGTAACTCTCGGGGTTGCAGCCTTTGCTGTTGCCTCAACAGTTACTCCATTTTCAGTCAGTTTTTTGTTGTCGATAGATCCCTGATAAACATAAGTGCCGGGAGCATCTCCCATCGTTACATCCACGTCCTCCAGCAGATATCCAACGCATTTATTGTCGTTGCTAGGGAATGGTGTACCCGCCTTTACGATCTTATTACCATTTCCATCCGGACTTGATGCCATCGTCTGCGGAACGATGCACGCCGCCCCTTCATATGGGAAAAATTTTAAAATACCCCTTTTCTGGGTGAAATCCCTTTCGATTGGTTTGCCCATTTTAACCTCCTTAAATCACATAATGATTCTGTGCTTCTGCTGATGCCGCCTGATTTCCGAAGGAGATCAGTTCTGCATTCTCAACATCGGCTGTTTTTTCTTTATTTCCGCCTGCTGGCCCACCATTCGGAACAGCTGCGCTTTTTGCGATTTCCTGTTCCTTTGCTTGCGCAGACGCAGTTTCTTTTTCGGAGATAATTTTCCCGAGTTCAGAATAATCAAGACTTCCGTCGTCTTTCACTACCGTCTTTGCCTGCTCTGCCGTAATTTTAAAATTCGTCATAGCAGATTCTCTCTGATCTCTGATTGCATTGTTTTTCTGTAAAACAGCAATCTGCTTATTCGCTTCTTCCAAGGCTTTGCTTGCTTTTTCAATCTCGGAAAGATTTCCAGATTCAAGCTCGTCGATTTTTTTTTGCAGCTCATCTGCCTTGCTCGCTTTTTCTTTATAGCCAGAAGCTTTCTCCTTTTCTCTTGCTACCTCGGAATTGTTCTGGTTTAAAAGTGCTGTAATCTGATCGTCTGTCGCATCCGGGAAAAGCTTAATTACCTGTTCTCTTGTCATAAAAAATAACCTCCAATAACTCACATTTTTGTTTCCGCAGGTCGTTCCTGCAAAGTTTTTATTTGCTATTTACCGCATAGCTGCTTATAAAAAAGAAAAGCCGCCATATTGGCAGCTTTAACTTCTTTCATATTTAACTACGCACCGGCAGTTTACTATTTCCTCTGGGTGCGCCCCAAGTGAATAATCTTTCGGAAACATCATTTCAGAATTTCCAACCTTAAAAGAATCGAATATTCCAATCTTTTTTCCGTCCACTTTTACATGTGTATGTCGGACTTTTTTGTCCTCTTTGGTCTTCCAAACTTTGTACTTAAACCCATGACGTATTGCGTCCTTTTGATTTATGTAATTTCCAATTACGTTTGCTTCATTCGCTGCAATATTCATGGATTTCAATCTGCATGTATCCGCGTTATAAACAAAATTTTTTTTTACAGAATCAATGATCTGCTTTGTAATATAAGCGGAATACGTAACAATGTACGTTGGCGTTTCTTTCGAAGAAATGTATTTTCTGCAGATTTCGCAATACTTTTCCTGAATATATTTGTATACGCTTTCGATGTCTGAATCTGTAAGAAGATAAAACATAATAAAAAAAACATCTTCCAGCTCTTTTGCAAGCTGTTTGCGCTTTTCCTTTTCTTCTTCCGAAATGTCCATTTCTCCGAAATACTTATCATATGAAATGACGTTTAATTCGTCATTTTTTAATCGTATTCCCGCCATTTTCTTTATTCTGTAATCTCTTCAAACCCGCTGTTTATCAGAATAGCCTTAACCTTTTCCTTTAACAGCCTTGGGCATCTCTGATACATTTTCTTTGCTTCTTCAATTGTCTCCTGAGACATAATTTCCTGCGCCCATAACATAGCCATCATAATTACCATCCTTTCTAAGCATTTAAGCATATACAATCTCCGACATTTCCATTAAGCACTGTGTCAGCATTTTGTTTTGTTCCTGTAGTTCTGCAATTTTTTCTTCCGCGCTCCTTTCTTCCTGATCCACCCAATCCAGGTACTTGCTCGGGTTTTCCTTCACCTTCTCAATGTCTATTCTACCCTCGCTTGTTACGATTTCTCTGTAGTCGCATTCCCACGCCGTCTGTGGATCTTGTGTTTCATCATACACTGTTTCTATCCATTTCCCGTTTATGGCAATAAATATATATATTTTCCCAGAATCGGAAACGCACCTGACGCTAGGCTGCTCTGAATCGAACCTTGCTTTCATGCGATATCACTCCTTTGCAAATGCGTATTGTTTTATTTGTATTATATTTCTTTTTGATGTTATGGCTTTCTGTGTTGTCTAGGATTCCTTTGTACGACATGCACTTTCTTGCAAGCCACAGCGGCACATTCTTACTTTGCTTTATACGTGCAAGCGCATTTTTGTACGCCCTACGAACGCGTAGGAATACGCGCCGCCTGATCGTAGTGTGTTGCCTGTATATGCGCACTCCCATGATGTCGATAAAGTGTCCGTCATCTTTTCTCTTGCTAACTGTTGTAAAAACCGACCAGCTGTCTTTGATTTCCAGACCCATTTCTTTAGCCTTTTGCATTATCATATCCATTGCTTTATGGATATCACTTGCATTCGTGCCAAGAATCAGCATATCGTCCATGAAAAACAGCTGGTGCTTCACAAGGTTAATCCGCTTCTTCGTTCCATTTCTTTTCTTTCTTACACGGTACATTTTTTCGGCTACTGTGTGATATACCTGAGATAAAAATAGGTTGCAAAGATATTGGCTCAAATACGATCCGATGCTCAGGCCTGTGTCAAACGTCATTACCAGGCGCCTTATCAAGCCAAGTAGCGGCTTGTTTTTAATGCGTTTCTCCAAAAATTCCAACAGCTTATTCCTGTCTATTGACGGATAGCACTTTTTTATGTCGCATTGTCCTGCGTATCTGATATTCTTGTTTCGCATCCAGCGTTTTATCGCTTTAATCCCGTATGATTGACCTCTTCCTTTCAACGCCGCGCATTGGTATTCTCCAATTCTTTTCAGGATGTCTCCCATAGCTTCTACGGCGATATAGTCATATATCTGCTGTTTGATGTTTTGAATTCCGATTCTCCGCACCTTTTGACTGGACGCGTCAATTTTATTCTTGTACCATATCGGTTTAAATTTTATGTTATTTTGGATAATTTCTTCACGTACACCGTCGATTACCATTTCTACTAGTGGTTCCAGTCCCTTTATACCAAATTCGTTCAGCACTCTCCGTATAAAATCTGCCGGAAGTCCAGTGTACTCTGCAAACATCCTGTGCACATCGTTTCTTTTGTATTTCTTCTTGAGACATTTATACACCGCTCTTTGTATCAGATTTCTATCGGTGATATCGACCTTTTTACAATACGTTTTCATTTTTCGATTGTCTTTATAAGGGCTTTCGGTTTTTACTACTAACCCCGACAAGCAGGCGTTCCCTGCCTATCCTTACTCCTTCCTTTGCGAAAGTTTTAGTAGGTCTATAAAAAGTATTTCGGGCATCTGCCCAAGAGCCTTTTGGCTACACTCTTTACGAGTGCGAAATACGACGCAAATATTTTTTGTTTGTAAATTAACAATTTCAGCCGAGGTAGTTCCAGTTCGCCCTGTCGAGCCTGTTCCTGCAATTCACGTACACAGAGCCAGCATTCGACCCATTCCTGAGATTACCGCGCGCGCCGTAAGTCCTTTTAATTGTTCCGGTCGTATCAGGGGCGATCCCCTCTTTCCTTTGGAAATTCACCCCCCGACGACCTAATTTTAATCGCAGCCGAGGGAGCGCCAGTCCGCCCAGTACGCTCCGCCGAGCCCGGCCCAGCAAGACACGAACACAGAGCCGGCATCCGACCCAAGCCCGAGAAAACCGCGCCCAGGATCCTCTCTGGTTCCAGATGTGCTTTTGCCACCAGCGGAGCATCTGTCGCCCCAGCCTTGCGAATCGCTTGCTCCGACGGTCTTTGCAAACCATGAGCACGTTTCCACATCAACGCCGATGTCGCCAATCCAAAAATCATTTCCCTCGTTTCCGGGGATATTGCCGATTGGTTTGTAGGTGCTCTTGATCGTCGCTTCGTCTTTTACATGTTTAACCCCTCTCGGCGCAATATATACATCTTTGCTGTAGTCCTCTTTAAATATCATAACCGAGTCTGCGTATACGACATAACCGCCAACCGAGCATTCCAGACCCATTACCCTAAACGGATGCTTGCCATCCGTGTTGGATGTCATTGATCCATCGTGTTTCCCGATTACTTTGTCTGTCGTGCCGCTCCGCCAGTGCATCGACGTTAAAATTATCTGCGCATTTACGTCGTCACTCAACGTAACGGGGATTGTGGTAAATCCATCCTCCACGTCCAGATACACAGCTTTGTTGTTTTCGTCCAGATCTTCGATCCTCATCACTTTAACATCGTCAGCATACTGGTGGATCGTCGCGTATCTCCTGTCGTTAGTTACCGTGTTATCTGTGTTTTTAGCTCCGTATCCAACGGAGGCGTAACCTCCAACAATGATTTGCGCCGCCTGATTGTTTGCAACCGGGAAGTAAGTTTCTTTTGTGCTTCTTTCTATCGACGCCGTAATCTGGAAATTGTAGTTCGTTGTTCCCTTGAAGGTTTTCTGTTCGTTTTTTGTGGCGTACTTGATTACGTTGTACAAAATAACGTACATGTCTCTTTCTTTTCCAGCTCCCCAGCAACCTTTTCCTTTTTTTTGGTAGTTGTCTATCATGTTGTTGTAGCGCTGGTTTCTTGCTGGTTTTGAGTTTTTGAATGATCTTAGTAGACCATCCGCTCCAATACCGCTTACGTATTTGCTGTGGATTACATAGGACGCGTAAGTTCCATCTTCTTTTCTCGCCGTTTCCCATGGGATCAGCCCATAGTAATCGTTTTGCGTGTCCGATAACGTCCAGATATGCTTCCCATCTTTCTCAATAACCGACCAGTACGGAGTCATTGCGATAACTCCTACGTCAACAGTGCCGTCGTTTTTGTATCCGTTTCCCCATCCCTCAATTGCTGTAGGGATCTTGCGCCCGTAGTCATCCGTGACGTAATTGCAGTTGTACCAGTTAAAAATACCGATACCCTCATAGTCGTCTCGACCTTCTAAAGTATCAGTTGAAGGTTCACACACCTTGTCTTTGTTGGCAAGCGTTTTTACACCGTCCGATGTTGGGTTTGTCTCTGTTAAATACAGCTCCGTCTGGTAAACTTTTCCGTTTCTCATCGATCCGAAAAATGCGTCCATGATTCTTTCGTCAATGGTGCTGCTTACCTTTTCTTCTGCTTTCTTTATCGCATCCCCTGTGGCTTTTGAATCCGCCGGAACTCCATTTTTTGACAAGGTCTTATCAGTTTCTACAGATACGGGATTTTTAATAAGATATTCTTCCACGGCCTGCTTAATCTGTTCGTCGGTTGCCCCAGAATTCTTCTTTATTAGATTTTTTAGTATTGCATATACTTCGTTTGCTTCCATTCTCCGGCATCGCTCCTATAGTTCATACCAAGTTTTTGTCGTTTTCTCGAACTTATAAAACTTTCCTGTGTCAATCATTAGGCAGGAGCTTCCTGTTGCAACATATGTGGGAAGTTTCGACAAGTCCTTTTGCAGCCCCTCGTAATCCCTGATATTGCCGGAAAATTTTATGCATATGATGCTTCCCATGTCGGGGACGTCTTCACCAGCCATATACGTAACGCCGTCCTGAACGACATTGTTTTCATACTTCATTATCTGGCTCCTTTCTATGATCGTTATTTACGCTTTTTGTATCGACTTTTTCCGCTACGTCGTAAATCGTCTTCCACAAATTATCAATATACGGTTTCGATAAAAGGAATGTTTTTTCGGAATCCCCCCAAAGTCCGACTGTTTTAATCGCGACAAGTGGATGAATACCAGACTGTAACAGCTGGTAGAGTGTCTGCGACTTCGTATACATGTTGTCCTGTGGGCTGTGGTTAATTTGCACATCAAAATCCCTAACGGAAAGTTTCAGGTCAATTCCTGCCATCCTGAGTACATTTAACGCAACAACCGCTAATCTCTTTTCTGCTGTTTTTACAATTGGATCTTTTAATTTTGCTCTTGTTTTCGAGAAGTCCCAGCCGTTGCGAAGCTGAACCGCCCCCTGCGTGTCGCCGCCAGTGTTGCTCTGCTTTGTTGGTATTGCCAAGATGGAAAGTGCATTATCCCACAGGTCGTCTTTCGCAACCTGGCATTGCGTCTGATTAAGCTCTTGAGTAATCAGGTCTACATCCGACTTAAAATCCTTATTTATGGACTTCACTACAAATGCATGTTCCATTTTCATTTTTTCGAACTGTTCCGCGTCTATTTCGCAGTTTACGAATTTTACAAACGACTGTATAAACTGCTCAACGCCGTCCATACGGTTTGACTGCATCGTATTTACCGCATCAAGAATAGACACAACAAGTTCTATGTCCGATATCCTCTCGTGATTGTTTGGATATTCGACAATCGGTATTTCTCCGTATGTGTGAAGCTTTGATTCTACAACTGTGCTGTCAACTACTTTAAAAGACATCGTATCGGAAAACGCCATCTTGTAATATTTCCCATTTTCGTCTTTTAATTCCTGGACAGCGAGCATGGGTTCCTCTGTGCTTTTGCTGTATATCACAAAAGTATTTAAAGGATTAGGTGCTACGATACGGAATGGTACGTCTCCGCTTTTCGGCTGAATCGCTTTGAATGAAGTTCCGGTTGCAGACTGCCACTCGCCCGCTTTTACGTCTTTTTCCTGCTTGTTTGCATCTGCCATAAAGTCGTTCAGATCGTCAACCGCTTTATTTATTTTTTCATCGTCTTTTCTGCTTATAAACTGTATCGGTTCTCCGTATGTCTGGCCAACCTTGAACTGAACAATTTCATATGCGTGATTTTCAACAACTTTGTTTATAATATCCTCGTTTGATATTTTAGTTCTGTAAAGAACCGGCTGGTCTCCTTTGTAATACTTCCAGAGATATTTTATGGCAGGCTTGTTTTTGTAAAAACATCCGATGCAATTTCCGATTATGCTAACGACATTTCGTGAATTTATTTCTGTTGCATCCGTGTATGCTATTTTTCTTCCAAAATCCCCGTTCACTAAATCGTTAAATCCGATTCTGTTCATATTTAAACACCTACCAAATCGTTGTACCAGAACTTGTATTTCTTTTTGGGACACGCTTATTCTCAGTAATTCCGGTGTCTACGTGAAATAGTACAAGCCGCCTGCATTTCCTGCATTCCACAATTATATTTATCTTTGATTTTCCGTCGTATCGTGCAACTCTTCTTTTGCATTTCGGGCAATAAACAAATTGTGAATGCATAACCTTAATCTCCGAAATAAAAAAAGCGCTGCATCCGCAACGCTTCTCTTAACTGTTTCTTTTCATTTTACATAATAGCACTTTCACATTAGGACATTCTAGGACATGTTTTTATATTCTTCCCCATACATTTTATCAAATGCCAATAACGCTTTCCCGTGTAGTCTCGTTATCTGGCGGAATGAATATTGCATATCAATTGCTATTTTTTCAAATGTTTTGTTTTCGACATACCTAGAAAACAATACGCAATAGAAGGTCTCTTCTTTAATTCCTTCAATCTGCGATATAATTTTATTCTTTAACTCAATATATTCAAATATCAAGCTGTTAAGTTTATCTTCTTCTTCGTCAATTCTGACAAACATTTTTCCTATTTTGTCAAAGTCCGGAGAAGTTTGCACCCTCTCTTCTGTATCTATCGCAGAAATATTTATCGCAATCTCTTTCAGCTGTGCAATCTCAGAAACCTTATTTTTTATCATTCTGTTAATTCTGCTTACCTGACCGAGATATTCTTTTGCTTGCATATATCAATACCTCCTAAACGGATTTCTTACAGCTTCTACTCTTGCGACTCTTTCTCCTTTTGTTACTCTTAATGCAAAGTTTGAAAATACATCTGGCACGTCATCCAATTGCTTTTTACCAGACACAGAATACCTCTCCAGTAACGACATCATTATTCCGTATGGTTCTTTCGGTGAGTACATGCTTTTGTCTTTGAACACGATGTGCTGCAGAATCCAGTTTGAACATTGGAATATTCTAGCCTCTTTATTGGTTTCGGTTGGAGTATCGGTTATATTGCAAACCCACCCCATTCCTTCAACACGCTTATTCACTTCCATAGCGACTCTGTCTCCGCCTGCATTACGTTCAAACTCGCATTCCTGGACTTTGTTGTTAAAAAGCATATTTGCAGCATTCTCGTACTGTATCTCGTAATCCGCTGTATTATCACAAACGCAGTCAACACAGTAATAATCTTCTCCGTATTTTTGCAATACCGGCATTACAAAAAAGTCTGTGCCCTTTCCTTTCGTGTCGCACTGTGCCGTTATAATTTCCGGTTCTCCATGTGGTAGATTCAAATACCTTCTGACTTTATCGTCAGGAAATACAAGACCTTCTCGCTCAATCGGCTCCTGTTTGTATAAGCATCTGTAAGATACATCATCCATTAAGAGCTGCTGATCTTCGAAAAACTCTTTTGTAAAACCGGAAAATTCATAATCAAAATTACTTTCTCCTGTTACCGGATCGACATCAGGAACTGCAATTACCTTTACGCGGTCATTGCCTTCGTACATGTTTTGCAACCGTCCTATAACGTCATGCACGCTCCACCTTGTAGCAATATGTATTTCCTTGCAATTACGTCCGTCCGTATCCTGTATTTTTCTTTGTCTTGCATCTACTGAGTATTTGCTCCAAAGCTTGTCTAGTATTACAGGGTTCATCGCTTCTTCAATTCCGCCGATCATGTCGTCAACAAGTAAAAACTTCGATGCTCTTACTTTACCTGCATTTTTGCTTCCAACAGACGTGCATTGAATGGACGGAAATGGTTTGTATTTCCCGATGTTGAACTGTTCCATTTTTGCGTCTGTTCTTGTAACCCTAAGAGACGGGAATATTTCCCCCCATGTATACTCGTCCGCATTGGTTACAATATCAAGCACGCCGTCATAGAACATTCTTGTGATGTCTCCGCTGTGGGAATAAAAAAGATTAAAGTCTTTCGGATACCACCCGATTAAGCCAGCTGCAAAAAATTTTTCGCAACTCGTTTTTCCGGTTCCGGGTGGCAAACTTATGCATAAAATATCGTACTCATCATCAATCATTCCCTGCAGCGCATCCACAAGACCTATTTTTTTAAGCTGTTTCCTGCGTGGCATATAGAACCTATCTTTAGGTAATCTATTTTTCTCGATATACCGGAAAAAACTGTCTACGACCTTATTTTGCGCTTCCAGAAGCAATATCCCGTAATACAGTTCCAAAACGTCGAACGGATTTCCGTTCTCAAAGGAATATTTTTCCAGCTCCCACACAGTCCCGTTTGTCTTTTCAAGTATGTATTTTTCTGCAATTTCTTTTGCTCGCCTTGTAATTTTTAACCCAAGCGGAACATTCTTTTCGGAATTGATTGCGATACTCGCCGCCTCGGAATAAGCGTTTATTACTTCAAGTGTTATTCCATAATTCCTGATATAGTTTTCGTAGCTTTCTAGCGCTTTTTGCAATTTTTCAGACAAAAAAACACCTCTACTTTCAAAAGCAGAAGTGTTTTAAACTCCTGCCTATAATTTTTCTAGGTTAGCGGCAGCGTCTACACACTGTCGGTTTCGAATTCATTTTTAATGGGCACTCTGGGGCTCGAACCCAGGACAAGCCGCGTATAAGACGGATGCTCTTCCAGCTGAGCTAAGTGCCTTTGTGCGTTTCGGTCAAGGTTACGCGCCTAAACAAACGGAGGAGAAGGTAATCGGGGAGTAATTCTTGACCGCATTTTTTATTTCGTGTGGATATCCGCCATCAACACACTAGTTCGGAGCTACCGAACCTCTGCGGTATCACGGAATCGAACCGTGTAAGAAATGCGATTCTTAGTCCAAAACATACCGCCGCTCAAGCATAGTGGGAAGATGCTCGAACAATACCTGCCGGGCGATTTGACTCGCCCTTTTGTCAGCTCTTGCTAGCAGGTGGAGTAGACATACAATGGGAATGAAAACGTATCGGGATTTAATCCCGAAGAAGAATGCCGGTATTGATCCGGTGTAAAGACTTTCTCTTTCATTCTTCACCTAATAGCTGCATCGCTTTGTTGACGTACCAATCGGATTTTTCCATATCTTCTTCGTAGTTCCCCTTACTTCCAGCACGGTATCGGTATTTCCATGCGTTACATTTGCAGAAGGCAATTACAGCTTCTCTTCCGAACATCGCAATCATTTCGTCAATGCATTCATGTTTTCGGTTTGTATAATGTTTTGGGTGGTTTACATTGTCAATTGGTTTTTCCACGTTCTCTTTCCTCCTGATGTATCAGCTGGCAGCACACCATTTCGGACACTCTCATTCGTTCTCTTCGGATACCGTGACCGTCTTTAAATAATTCGCACTCAAGCACCTTGCCGCAGTACTGGCATTCATCGTTGATTTTCTTTCCGCAAATCTCCATTAGATATCACCATCTTTTCGATGCATGGATTTTTCGGCTTCAAACCCATCCGGATACCTGGAGCGTAGTTTTTCGACGTTCATCTGCATTATTGTTTCAAGATCGTATCCAATTCCCTGCGCAGTAACCGCAATATACCATAAAATATCGCCAAGTTCCTTTGCAAGATGGAGGTAATCGAGGTCATGTCCCTGGAACGTAGCCTTTTTCACCATGTCTATTGCTTCGCCGGCCTCTCCGTTCAGTCCCGTTACTCCGTTGAGAATGAGGTTTTCCGAAGTAGCCGCGCACACACCGCTCGCCGTTCTCATTGCTTCTTTTTGGTACTCGTTAAATGTCATTGCTTCCATCCTCCATTTCGTCATATTCCTCCGTCTTTTTTGCAATCGCTCCAGCGAAGAATATCATCACTTTCAGGAACATGGAAATGATAACCATAAGGCTTAAATAAGGCGAAGCCCCTATTCTCCACAAAATATACATAACCGCGATATCTGTAAACATTTATTTCGTTTCCTCCACTCTTATGCAGTCATATCTTTCAGAGTTTATCGTGTTTTCCATAGCTTCAACTGGGTTATATCCAAGATTCTGCAGAATCTGCTTAAATGCCGTGGCAGACTGCCCACTGTCAAGCTGCACTTCTTTGCGGCTATGATCTGCATGAAATGTATCGTGTCTGCTATCAACATCCCAGAAAATAATATTCGGAATTACATATCCATATGAGAATTGAACTCATAATCTTATTTGCTGTTAGAAACACGTTTGACATGTTTCACCCGGTTTGCCATAACCGGAAATCTGGTCAATATTTTGCAGGCTCAGTGCGAAAAGTTCCTGATTTGATGCCGATAACTTCCATTCGCTGTGTTTATAATACGGCCACCTGCTTTGCCTACCGGAACACTAAACCAACTGTCAGACAGTCAGCGATATTCTCAGCAGCGTCGGAGAAGTAGGAGTTGAACCTACAGTGTTTACCCCGATGGGAACGGTTTTACAGACCGCCGCAGCACAACCGGTAGCTGCCTTTCTCCGTCTTTAATTTTTTTGTTGCTATTGTTTCATCGTTTGTGTAGTATGTATTTGTGTTGCCAGTAGGGCTTTTTGTTTTTGGGGATATTTTGGGGGCTTAGTCGGCCGGCGCCTGGTGCCCCGTGCGACCCCCTCCCCCGTCTGGTCATTAGGTCCCGGTCTCGCAGCTCTCAGCGTACCGGATCCCATCTTGACTCAATTCTAAATTGTTTCAATTTCCCGCTCATTTTCTACAATTCGTTTCAACTATGCGTTAAATTAATGTTTAGTGAATAGTTGATGTCCTGAAACCCGCATAAATACAGGCTTTTAAATTGTGTCAAATTACACACAATTTAAGCATCGTTATGTAAACTATTTTGTAGCAAGTTATCAGACAACTCTGTTTGCTTTGGGGCATTTAAAACGGGCAGATCATCCGCAGATAACAACTGTTTTTCCTGCGCCGCTGCTCTTACACCGGGCATATTGTACTCAAACTTTTTGTTGAGCCGTGCAAGGTACGGCACCGGGCTCCCTTTGTTGTCCATCATTGCGCCCAGCAGGCTGTTTTCTTCATCTTGATCTATTTTTTGTCCCAAAAGAGAGCGCTGCGTGCTTAGTCTGTTACTCTCCCACAGTCTTACCGTATACGGATCTATCCCGGTCATCTCGCAAAAACCGCCTATAGATACTATTTTACTGTGGTTATTACATATCCTCTTATATATATAATTATATACATACTCTACTTTGTTTAAATCGTACTCATTATGGATTAAGCTATCTTTTTTAAGTAATTTTTTACATGGTTTAAACAGGTCAAGATATATCTCTGTTAATACATCCATCCATACTGTGTGAGGTATACTGTACTCATCAAAGCCGTATTTACTGCAGTATTGTACAATAATATCTTTTACTATTGGTTCTATATCCTCTACAGAGTTTATAGTTTGTATATCTGCATATATAATTTTATCCGTCATGGATCTGTACACCTCCAATCTATATAAACCATATAAAAAATACATCCAGACTTTACAGGATTAAAATTTAACTGTTTTATCTGGATGCATTTAATATCTTTTGTATTATATACCGGATCCTTATAGACCGGTTATGTATATCTATAACACGGAAAAAATATTTTGTCTAATGATAAATAAAAATAGCCAGGGTTTTACACCCCAGCTATTCCATATTCGCGGTCGACGGTTCCAATTCTGGACTACATCGCGTCCAAATAGACCCGATGTCCGTTTCCGTCCTTGTCAAGAGCATAAAAACAAGACCCCTTGTCCCCTTCAAGGACATCGTCAATATCATAACGCCAGCCCCAAGCGGAACTTACAGCTAAACCGCCTGAAATGGTTGTGTATATTTCGAAGTAGTTGTTTTCCGGAAGCCTCACATTCATCTCATCAGCGCAATCACCGAACGGGTGATTGTCCCAGTATGTATACACATTTCTTTTTTCTGCCCCCAGAACGCCATAATTCCGATAGATCGAAAATGTTTCCGATTCCTTGTATAATTTTTCTTTTTTCATTTTGCGTCCTCCTTTTTTTACTTTCCTTTTGATACTGTCATCATAAATCAAAAAAGATTTAATGTCAATAGCTTTTTAAACCTTTTTTAAATTATTTTATTCTACATATTTTATTATGTTCCCCGGCTGCATATCTAGCAGTTCACACAGCTTTTCTATTGTTTTTATCCCGACCATTTCATTTTTCCTAATTTTTTGCATTGCGGACTGGCTTATAAGCCCCTCCTTTAATATCCTTGTGCTGTTATATCCGCTTTCTTTTAACGTCTCCAGTACATTAATTTTATAAATTAACATTTCTTTCCCTCCTATTTAATAGACTATATATATAGTAGCTTTCTTTTGTTTTTTTGTCAATTTAAAAAATAATCCTAAAAAAGTTTATTTTACATATTGATTTTAAACCGTTTTTGGTTTATTATAATAACTGTAAAGAGAAAACAAAAAGCCGCCCGGAATCCTACCACAGACAGCCGGACGGCACCAATCAAAAAAAGAAAGGTGCCTGTATTATATCACAGGTAAAAGGAAAAAGAAATGAAGAAAAAAGAATTATTGGCCGCGATTGAAAGCACGAAGACAAGAAGCGTATGGGAACGGGGCGTGAAAGAATACGCCGTGGAACTTGTAGAAAATCTTGATGATGACGATATACCCGATTGCCGCCGTGATCTGGAAAAACTCCTTTTAAGTGGTGCGGAATCATGGGATGATTATAGCTGGGGCGGCTGCTCCTTGATTTATAATCAGGACATTGCCCGGAGACTTTGCTCACCGTCTGAACTCATAAGATCCCGGAACGGTGAGCGCAAGCCAAACAGCAGAGAGCAGTGGCTAGATACTCAGGCGCGCGCTCTTTACCATGCAAGCAACCTTATTTATCAGCAAATCTAACAAAAACAGTAAGCGCGGGCGGCGCGTTCCGGGGTTCAATTCCCCGGCTTGCTTTTACCTAAAATAAAAACAAAAAGGAGGATTTTGAAATGACAAAAAGAAAGGTTTTAAAAAATTTGTTGGATCTGGTAGGATCCGAATTTGACGCCGACAACGTTATTTGCGCTTTTGAGGATTACCAGGAGCGCGGGAAAAGTTATGTTATCGTAACCGAAAACCACGATTTCCCCGGTTATAATACCGCTGCTTATATAGATAACGGTTTCCGTGGTGGCGTTATTTTTTACATTGCCACAAACAAGGATAATATCATAACAGATATTATGATGATAAATTAAACGGCAGCCGCAGCAGAGGATGCGCGCCCGGATCGTTACCGGGCGGCGGTTTTATAATCCCGGATATCAGGGAAAGAAAGGGAATAAAAAATGAAAAATAGTATTTTGAGGATTGCCAAAAAGTATAATTTAAGTTACCGCGTGCGCGCGGTTTCCTGCGGTACAGAATTTGTGGAAATTATCGTGGAAAATATCGCGGAATTTGAAATGGTTGTTTCCGCTTTCCGCCGTATGCGTGGCGTGTACGTCGACAGCCATTTTTATACACTTTGCATCCGGGTTTATGGCCTGGATGATTGGCAAGCGTTAAAGTGTTTTAATGCTTGCAAAACTGAGCTTATCGACGTATTTTATACGTCGCTGCGTTCTGGCAAAAGTCCGGACGATGCAAAAAGAGATCAATTTTCATTTTGCGCAGGCCGTCCGGAATATATAAGCGCATACAATGCAATTTACAACTGATTTATTCTTTTTGGGTGGCTAGTCCACCCATTTTTTATAACAGATTGCATAAAATTCCAAAACTAGATATATAGGTAAATTGCATCAATGCGCGCGGACTATGTAAACCACATTAAAAACCACTGTTGCGGCGTACTGTGCGCAGATCTGCAAAAAGGCTTTTATTGTGTCCGGGATATGGGAGGACATATGTCGCTGGATCTAGTCCGGCCGGCTGCCTTTTACATAGTGCGCCCAAAAATAAAAATCGTGCTTGCAGCTCGTCTTTTTGTCGTTGCATTTTTTACGATCCCGTTTTATAATTTTGCTAAATACAGCATTGCGCAGCTGTTTTGTTTGCGTACCATTTTTTTTACATGGATATTATGCCCAATTTTAACGCGTTAAAATTGAGTTAAGTTGAGTTAAAATTGAGTTAATCGCGTTAAAAAGACCTGACGCATGCGCGGCGCTCTGTTTTTCGCGTTTTCGCGTTGCTTCTGAGCGTCTCCGCTTGTTTGCCAGCTAGCCGCAGGCGCCGCTGCTCCACTCTGCCCCGATTCCATGACCACCCGCCGCAGGCGTGGCGGCATGGGGGCGCGGCTGGATGGGGGGATTTTCATATTTTTTTCACGGGAATTTTCAGGTACACATCTTTTTTGAGCGTTTTTCCGGAAAAATTTCAAAACCGGATTTTTCGAAAAACTCAAATTTGATTAGTACGCGACTTTTAATTTCAAAAAAGTTTTTCTATGACACTTTCCTAGCGAAAAGCAGAACATTATCCACAACATCAAACACGCTATCCCCATACGTTGCCACAAAATCACAAAGAAATTCTTCCTGTTCGATCGGTATATGGATGCCATAAGAAAACATCGTTGCATGGCATACTTCGTGCAATAACACTTTGCGTAGAAATGCCCCATAAAGCAAATTCGATGCATATACGCATTTTGTATTTGCGTCTGTTACAGCGACGCTCCTAGAGCCGTCTGAGCGCGTCAGAAGTCTATTCCCCGCATCTACATACACTACAGTCCAGTTAATTCCGTTGATTTCAAAATTCATACATATTCCTCCTCGAAAAATTGTAAGTCTGTAAAATACGTTTTCTAGAACGAAAACATGTCTTTCGCCACTTGTGGAGAATTTTCGCTCCAGCAAGTTGGCGCGCGCAATGCAGAACATCATTTTCTATCCGGTCTCATCTAACCGCTATTTCAAAAAAATTAAGGAGAGTATTTCTGCTCTCCTTATCATTTGTTCTTCTTCTACTTCAGTTTTTGTTATACCTTAAAACTGGATCATAGTTTGCTATCCTGTCTATATCTACTATTACAATCTGCCCTTTTATCATTGTAAATCCAATAAGCATTGCACCCCTTATCCGTCGATCAATTCCTTGTTTGTTCTTTAATGGTATAAGCATGTTTTTTCCGACAATTGCGACGTTGCACCCGCGGTTAAAAAATCCCTTTAATATATCGTAAAATAATTTTATCTGTAAACCTTCTTCTTCGTTTACGAGATATATCCGGTTCAAATTACCGGGCTTCTTCGCATTATAAGAGCATCCCATTGGATAACCCTTTCGTTCTTTTTCCTTCAACCATTTTTTTCTTGACATTCTAGGCGGCATACTTATAGACTTTTCTCTCCAGTCTTTCATTCCGAGTTCTCTATAAAGTTCCGGAGAATTCATGAGAAAAAATTTTACAATATCCTGATCTTCCTTCTTTATTTTGCGAATATTATTTTTTATAACATCCGCAAAGAACATATGATCTTCTGGTGTTTCCAGTCTTTCAAAATATTCGTCTATATCCGCATCGGTCAATTTTTGCACATTTCTGCAGAAAAATGTTAAATAATTGTTGCTAAAAATAAGTTTGCTTTTTACCGGTTTCTGCATGGATACAATCCATGAATAATAATCCATCATACGATACTTCGTATTAAAATAGATTCTTCTTTCGTTGCGGATTTCCCTTATTATTTTCCCGTCCGGAGAAACAAATATATAAATTCCGGGACGTGGTTTATATGCTCTCAGCGCAATATCTTCCAGATTTTCAGCGCCTATATCTTCAATGGCTTCCAGCATATCATTTCCCCTTTATATCAACTCAATTTTTGTTATTTTCACAAGTGTGTCCAATGGATTCTCTTTCTTCTCTACGATATCAAATTCGTAGTTGATCCATTGGTCATTTGTTATTTCGTGCGAATATGATCCGTAAGAACCAGACTCTTCATTATCCGGTGCTTCTCCTTCTCCATCCCAGATGTCATTCAGTTCTACAATTTCTCCAACTTCAACTTCCGGAAGATAATCAATTTCGAAATCGCCGGTTTCCCTTGCGATTTCATACGCGTTCTTTACTATTTCATTCATTTCACGCTCTCCTTATCTGCTTTATTATCATTATCTTTTTGCTTCGTATATCTTGCGTTTTTACCCATTTCGTATGCCATCACAAGTTCCGTCGGCATCTGCTTCGTCATAAGCTCGTCCATCTCTTCCGTGCCGCTTATCATATTCATCAATTTCCCGATTTTTTCGTTCAATTCGTTTGGGACTCCGATAGACATTGCCCGTGGAAGAATCATCACCAGGCACTTCATCGGATAGCGATCCGAAATTTGCCAATATGGATCATGGTGTTTCTTGTTCATCACACCCAGAAGTTCGTAATAAACCTCGCCCAATAATTTTACCATTTCCACTGTGTACATTTTACATACCCTGCTTTCTTTTTCTACGCAATCGATTATAAATTGGTTTAGGCTCTTTTCTTCTGCCTTTGCAGCTTCTTTGTATTTGGACTTTTTGCCGTCCGGGACTCGAACTTTTATTTCCTCAAATTTATCATTGTACCTTGCATTGCATTCTGCTCGAGCCTTCGTGTAATATTTCCCATTCATTCTTGCCCTCCTTGCTTTGTTTTTATATGCATTATACCACATTTTGTACATGGGGACATGTATAATTTTAAACAAATTTTTGATATGTATTTGTTACATTTTGTCACCCTCTTATATTTCATGTATGCATATTTGTTTTGTATAAAAATATGTTAAATTATATTTTATTTATTATTTACTTTTTCTCTATATTATGATAATATAATTGTGCTGTCATTTCAGATAGCGTAAGAGCGCTGATTTCTCCCCGGATTTCCAGCGCTCTTTTATTTTCATTTGCATTATTTTTTGCCCGTGTTATACTTAATTTGTTTCAAACAGCATCCCCCTATTGTTTACAGTCCAGCTCATACCCAAAGCTGGGCTGTTTACTTTTTATTCTAATTATAAGCAGGAAAGGGGCTAAACAGCCCCTTTTCATCACATCTTAGAAACAAGCGTTGTAAGCTTCGTCTTCGTCATTGTGCGCTCTTCCGGTGACATGTCCGCAACGAGCTCTGCCATGTCCTCGGACAGCTCTTTCATATATTTTTCAAGTTCTTTTATCTTTGCCTCTTTATCCTGCTGGGTATTGCCTTTGTGCAACTCCTTGCTTTCCATGTATGCTTTCCGATATAACCCGGATCTTCCTTCGTTCCTGTCCCTTGTCTCGCCTTTTGCGTCAGAAATCGGCTCCGAAAAGTACATCCGCCCCCTCATCAGATCGAGGTCTCGCATCCTTTCTTTTTCTGGAAGGTTTTCCCATTCCCTGTAATCAGATGGCATCTGGTGGTAATATGGCGGCTCTTCGTATCCTCTTCTTGTCCCGCGGCCTTTCGGCGCAAATCTACCGTTTTTATATCTGTAGTCATCGTAAAATCTTCGATCTCCGTACCTTTCTACCACATCCAGCAAGTCGCTCGGTTCAAATTCTTCCATGCTATTTGTCAGGGTTCTGTAGTACATTGCTTCTGCGAGATCTTTAAGCATGTCTGTAACCTGCCCCATTTCGCATGTGTCAATGTTTTCAATTCCTTTGTCAAATTCTGCTTTCGCACATTCGGAAAGCTTTTCGATCATGCAGTGCATTCTACTTACGTCCATAGATCATGCCTCCCTTGTAACTACAATGTTTGCATTCGCTACATCAATTGCCTGCGTACTGGTATTCTTGACCGCGATATTCACACAGCATCCTGCCGGTACGTCTATATATACTCCCGCAGACACGTTATTGTACTGCGACACTGCTGCTGGAGTAGATCGCATCTGGGAAGAAAGAACCGGTTCTCCGCTAATAGCAACAGCAAGAGAGACTTCTCCTGCTGTTCCACCTGCCGGCACTGCAATATTTGCAGAGAAGTTTACAAAGTATCTTGCACGACACTGATTTGTCAGTCCGCGAAGTGTAATAATCCCGGAGCCTTCGCGATGTTTAATGCAGTTACCGGGCTTAACTGCCGTATTCGTAAAGACCACATTTCCATTCTGCGCCACTTCCTGCGTAGCCACAGTTACAAATTCAGCCATAAATTTTTTACCTCCATAAATAAAATCAAGGGCAAACCTTTAAGTCTGCCCCTTTTTGTTGTAATACTGCTTTTTAGCAGACATAACCCATTTGGTTAAGTTACGCAATATTCAGTTTTCAACATCCGCAGCCTGCATTGCATCCGCAATATAAATTCGGATTGGGTACCTGATATGCAGGAATAGGAGCCGGGTTCACAGCGTTAATAATCTGCTGTGTCTGAGCAGCCATCTGAGTTGTGAGCAGAGCGCTCTGACGATCCTGAGAAGCAGCCCGACGAAGGTCATTGTTTTCCGCCTGCAGGGAAGAAATCTTTTCCTGACACAAATAATCGAGAATAGCCCTAGTCCCCGCGTTCTGGCTGTCAATAATGTCTCTTGTATTGCTGTTCATGGTATTCTGCAGCGCGCATGTATTCTGCGCCATGTTGTAATTTACACCCTGGATAGCTTCGCGAGTTTCGCAGCAGCAGTTTGCAAGCTGTGCCTGCAATGTATTGGTGTTCTGCATGTTTGCTACTGTATCAGCATTTATAGCCTGCTGGATCCCGTATCCTGTCTGCAAAATGTTTGTATTGATCCCATTAAATCCTGTAAGCATTGCGTTATTTGCGGCGTAAAATCCATCACAGAGACCATTTGTGATACCGTCGAGTTTGGATATTACCGCCTGGTTATCAAAACCGCGCTGGATATCTGCCTGTGTAGCTGCTGTTGCAGCATAACCGCCTCCGTTGCCACCAAAGCCGCCCCAGCCATTATTGCCCCAGCCAAAAAGCAAGGCAAACACTACAATAATCCAGAGCCATTCGCCGCCCCATGCGCCTGTGCCATCTGCATAGTTTCCTGTGGCCGGCATTACCGGTATGGTAAATGGCGTGTTATTTGAGTTAAACATACTGTTTCCTCCTGATATTTTATTCATAAAGAGGCCGCGCGTATCCTCTAATATGCTTTTACATTCCCATCTGTTTTTTGATCTGATTCATCATTTCATCCGGGTTTATTCCTTTTTCTTTACATAAATTTTTAGCGATATTTTCTATACCACGGAAGTCTCCTTTTTGAGCCATTTCAAGCGTATTTTTCGCCATAGGATTTTTCATAATTTGGTTGTTTCCCATCATGTTTTGCAAAAACTGTTGAGGGTTTTTCATCGCCTGTGTCATCTGCATCAGGTTCATTCTGTCTCCTCCTTTTTGGAGCGATTTGCTTGCTGCTTCTGTGTTGATTTATTCATAAAATCATCGATTCTTTTTTCCAGCTCGTCAAACCTTTCCATGACTGTTTTAGTCAATTTTTCTGTCGAATTTATTTCAGAATTTTCGACAGTTTCTGTTGACTTATTATTTAAAATAGGCTTAAATAAAACTGTGCAAATTGTTCCGTCAGAATTCCACTTTTTAGTGTATATTTCTGACAGATCGCTTTTTGGGAAAAAAGCAACAGAACCATCCATTGGCACGTCGTTTGCGGTTATGTTTTCTACGGTTTGTATAACCTTTCCGTTTATGCCGATTTGCTGTTGAACTGGCTGGTACTGTTGAACAGGAATTTCCTGCTGTTGATACCCTCTTTGCTGTTGGATATATGGATTGTAATTGCCATATTGCTGATACGACATCGGTGTGTTATATCCGCTCATCGGCTGGTAAGGATTTATCTGCATCAAGCTCCTCCTTTTCCAAAACTTCCTCTACTGCATGCACCATTATTGACTGATAGGTAAGGGGCACTTTTCTAACATCTTGCCTGATAAATATTTTTTCCAAAATTTCGTCAGAAAACATATGTTATCCCTCCTTCTGATTTTATTCTGGCATAAAAAAAGCCGCTAAAAGCGACTTCAAAACGTCAATTTAGCGACAAATTCCAATTTCTCATTTTAAAAAAACACGATAAACACGGCATTAGCATTCGCTATATGCAAGTCCCATGATCATTGGCGAGATCCGGCGTTTTCTGCGGGACAACAACTCCATCCGGGTCAGCCGTTCGCTGCGCGATACCGCCTATAAAGCCATCTACGCGCGGGAAATGCTTTTAAAAAAGAACCAGAAGGAGCCGTCCATCACCGAGGTTGCCTCCGAGGTCGGCATCTCCCGGGAGGATATTATCTATGCCCTCGACGCCATCCAGAATCCCATGAGCCTGTATGAGCCGATTTTCACAGACGGAGGAGACACGCTCTATGTGATGGATCAGATTCGGGATAAAAAGAACCGGGAGGAAAACTGGGTCGAGCATCTGTCTTTGTCCGACGCGTTAAAAAAGCTCAATGCCCGGGAACATGAGATCATTTCCCTGCGCTTTTTCGAGGGAAAAACGCAGATGGAGGTTGCCGAGCTGATCGGAATTTCCCAGGCACAGGTTTCCCGGCTCGAAAAAAATGCTCTCCGCATCATGCGCGCGTATTTGAGCGCATGATGCAGGGAGCATGTAACACACGGTGTGAGTATTTCACGGCATGACAGCACATCCCGGAATGCGTGCAGGCATGGCGGTCGGACGCAGCTGCAGCGCGCAGCTTCACTCCCGCACCATCTCTTTTTTCAGCCGCTTCATGATCTTTTTTTCCAACCGGGAAATATAGGACTGGGAAATACCCAGATATGCCGCGACCTCCTTCTGGGTCATTTCCTGCCCGTCCGGCGTATCCAGTCCAAAACGCAGGCTGACGATTGTACGCTCCCGCTCGGAAAGCTTCGCCACCGCATTTCTTAAAATCCTGCGCTCTGCCTCGTTTTCCATATCCCGGTAGATCACGTCCTCATCCGTCCCCAGGATATCCGACAAAAGCAGCTCGTTCCCGTCCCAGTCCACGTTCAGCGGCTCGTCGATCGAAACCTCCATCCGCGTCTTGTGGTTGCGGCGCAGATACATCAGGATTTCATTTTCAATGCATCGGGATGCATAAGTTGCGAGCTTGATATTTTTCCCGGGATTGAATGTATTGATTGACTTGATCAGTCCAATCGTGCCGATCGAAATCAGATCCTCCACGCCGACGCCCGTATTATCGAACTTCTTTGCTATGTAAACAACCAGGCGCAGGTTGTGTTCAATTAAAATTGACCGCGCCTCCTGCGCATATTCCTCTGTCGCCAGATCCTGAATCACCTCGTTTTCCTGTTCCGTTTCCAGAGGTGCCGGAAGCACATCTGCGCCGCCAATATAATGAATATCCCCCTCATGTGCCATAAAAAATGCCGGTTCCCGGCGGATCAATTTAAACTGCACTTTTCCCGGCATCGCTACTTTTAATATCATGGTCTGCTCCTTTCTTTTCCTCCAGTAATGCTGGATGCAGAATCATCTGGTATCCGCCCGACCGGCTCAAACGCCCGGGTCCGACCGCAACCGTCACATCTGCAATCTTTTTCTCCTGTCCGTCTTTTCTCAGATACAGTTCTGAAACCGTCACCGCCCGAAGGAGTCCGTGGTTCCTGCCGATGCTGTGATAGGGAATCAGCCGAACCGCCTTTTCCGTCGAAATTCCAAGCTTTTTCGCCGTTTCTTCGTCCAAAATACAGACCGGGCGCCCCGTGTACGGGTCTTTCAGGGAATTTCCGCTGTCCATCAACGCGCTTCCGGAAAAAAACTTCGTTTTCCAGAAAAAAGAGACTTTCCAGATCGGATGTTTCTGCCGCATGCGCTCCCGTTCCAGAAGCTTTGCACCATACCAGACGACAATCGCGCACCAGACCAAAAGCTGCATCATGGAAACCTGCCCGCCGGTCCCAAAACCGTTTTGATCGGTTTCAAACAGCTCCCGGACTTCAGAAATGCCGTTGCAGACGCCGCCGAGCACGCAGGCACAACACATATAGCAGATCCAGACACGCCTCATTCCTTCCCGGCTTTTGACCTGAAAGCATCGCTGTACCCACCAAAGTGCTGCAATCAGGCAAAAAAACGTTTTTCCTGCCAGAATTATCCCTACTTCTCCCTGCAAAACCGCCGGAGCAGGCAGCAACAGGATTGCCGTAAAGCACAGCGCATTTCCGGCTGCTATTTCGATAATCCGTCGAACCCTTACTGTTATCCCAGACAGTTTCGCTGTCAGAAATAACAGCAGCACATTGATACAGGTGTGCATTATCCAGACCCGGTCTGCATAAATCCGATAGCTCACAAGCCTTTCCTCCCGCACGTTTTCCAAAACTGTATGTCCTTATTATAAAAATGCTGGCGCGTGGATTTTGTCGAAACGCTGTGCACTGCCGGGGAAAGTTTCGACAAAAAAACACCGCGAAATGACTTTTTCAGTCACCTCGCGGTGTTTTCTGTTTCGTTACTAAAATTATTTATTTTTTCTGAAGGAAATCCGGAATCTTTAAATCTCTCTCCTGTACCTTGCTGCGCAGTACCGTAGGAGCAGGCTGAATGCCATTTATGCCTGTCGGCTTCTTTAATTCCGCATTGGAAGCAGCTCCGGGATGAACCGGCTGCTGCAGTGCGCTGTTATACGGTCTTGTCGTGTTCGCGCCGGTCGCACTCACTGTGGTCTTCATGCCGGTCTGGCCTACGGAAGGAGTGATCGGTTTTCTTGCAAAGGAAGTACCGAAGCGGGAAGCCGGTGTCTCCTCAATACCGGTTGCAATTACGGTAATCCGGCAGTAATCTGCCTGGTTGGAATCATACATGGCACCGAAGATGATGTTAACGTCATCGCCGGTGATCTCACGGACATAATCCACCGCATCGGAAGCGTCGAACATGGAAATATCGCCGGACACGTTGATGATGATATCGGTTGCGCCTGCAATCGTTGTCTCTAACAGCGGGCTCTCTACAGCGGCTTTGACTGCCATGACAGCCTTATCGTCGCCTTTACCTTCGCCGATACCGATGTGAGCAATGCCCTTGTCGCGCATAACGGTCTGTACGTCCGCAAAGTCGAGGTTAATGACTGCGGGGACGTTGATCAGATCGGTAATCCCCTGTACTGCCTGCTGAAGGACTTCGTCGGCCTTCATCAGGGCTTCCGGCATGCTGGTACGCTTGTCCACAATTTCCAGAATCTTGTCATTCGGGATAACGATCAGAGTATCCACGCTGTCACGCAGCTTCTCAATACCGGACATCGCATTGTTCATACGGGTCTTTGCTTCAAAGCGGAACGGCTTGGTTACAACACCTACCGTCAGGATTCCTTTGTCCTTGGCGAGCTTTGAGACAACAGGAGCCGCACCGGTTCCGGTTCCGCCGCCCATACCGCAGGTAACAAATACCATATCTGCTCCGTCTAAGGATTTGGAAATTTCTTCTGCACTCTCCTGAGCTGCCTGCTCACCGATTTCGGGCTTTGCGCCTGCGCCCAGTCCCTTGGTCAGCTTCTCACCGATCTGCAGGTGCTTTTCCGCTTTGCAGAACTGCAGAGCCTGTCGGTCTGTATTGACTCCGATAAACTCCACACCGTCAATTTTCTCATCAATCATTCTATTTACAGCATTATTGCCTGCACCGCCAACTCCAATGACAAGGATGTGCGCTGCCGCTTCTGCGTCATTTACTTTAATCTCCAGCAAGGGTATTTCCTCCTTCATTCCTGACAAACTTCATAATATTTATCATATAATCATTTTCAGAATTACGCAACCCATTTTTTCAATTTCTTTGCGGTTATCCATCTTTCTGAAACGTCACATTTTTACGGTCTTCCGAGTAATTCTGCAGATCGAGTACTCCGCTTTCGCCCAACAGATTCGGTAAAATCTGCTCCAGGCGCATCACCTTTTCCTCCAGGTTATCCTTTCCCAGCTTTGCCCGGATATTGTCGAAATAAAGTGTTATTTCATTTGATTCGTTGAAATATATTTTATCCGTCGTGATCTGATGCTTGGAAAGCATTTGCGTAATCGAAAGGATTTCCTGAAAAATATCGGTATTCTTCACCGGAAGCGCCTCATACAAAACAACATGGTCGAACCTAATTCCCGTCACCTGCGGAATTCCTTCTGTCCTCGTTTCCGAAGATTCCACCACGATACCGTCCCGGTCAAAATACATGTAACGCCCCATGTATTCGACGTAGCCCGCCACAGACTTTTCATAAACACGAATCGTGATGCTGTCCGGCGAATCGACCCGGACACTCATCGTTTCGATAAACGGAATGTCCCGGATTTCCTTATTCCGATATTTTAACGAAAGATAGAGCGAATTGTAGGAAAGCCGATCGGTCAAAACCATCGCCTCGATCTCTTCGCTCGTGTAGTGAACATTTCCCTCGACCGAAATATTCTGCACTCGAAACACGAACACCACGACGAGGGCTATCGCCGCCAGACAGACGATCGCAATGCTGGCAATCAGTACGCCGAGATTTGCGCGCAGCCACTCGCCCGGCGTTGCCACTGCATAGGAATACCCGGCAGCTTTGCCGCTGCTTTTTTTCTTTTTTTTGCCGGAAGCTGATTTCTTCCGACTTTTTTCAGATTTTCCGCCGTCCAGCAGCTTATATTTCTGTTTCTGTGCCAATGTCTGCTCCCAACTCTCTGAAATCCCTTACGATATCTTCATATCCTCTCCGGATAAAATGACAGTTTTCCACGACCGTCTTATGCTCTGCGCACAGCCCCGCCAGCACGAGTGCCGCCCCGCCCCGCAGTTCTTTTGCAAAAACCCGCTCTCCGTGCAGTTTTCTGCCTCCGGTGACCTCCGCGCTTGTTTGTCCGGCGACGATCGCAGCACCCATACGGTTTAACTGCTCGTGCACACCAAACCTTCCATTAAAAACGCGCTCCGACACCATACAGTTTCCTTCTGCGCAGCACAGTGCCGTCAGCATCGGGGACTGCAGGTCGGTCGGATAGCCCGGATATACGTCCGTTTCCAGTAAAAGCGGGGAAACCAGCCTGCCTGCACGTTTTACCAACAGCCCCTTTGGGGTTGGGATAATCTGTGCGCCCATTTTTTTTGCAACTGCAATCACCGCTGTAAGCTGCCCGATCGGCGCCTGCCGCAAAAACGCTTCCCCGCCTGCCGCGAGTACACCGATCAGACAGGTTCCTGCCACGATCCGGTCCGCATCGATGGAAAATTCTGTGCTGCAAAGCTTTTTTACGCCCTCAATTCGAATCGTTTTGCTTCCGGCTCCTTCGATCTTTGCCCCTGCACCGTTTAAAAAGCGGCACAGCGAAACGACCTCCGGTTCCTTTGCACAACCTGTCAGCACTGTTTCTCCCTTTGCACAGACCGCGCATAAAATCGCATTCTGCGTCGCACCGACGCTCGAAAACGGAAAACGGATCTGTACGCCGTTCAGTCGCTTTGCAAATACCGTCAAAAAATTGTCATCCTCCCGCCTTATCTGACAACCGAAGCGCGCAAAGGCTTTCAGATGCAAATCGATCGGGCGGTCGCCGATGACACAGCCGCCCGGATCGCAGAAGGACGCCTGCCCCAGCCGCCCCAAAAGCGCGCCCGTCAGCACGATGGAGGAACGCATCCGAACCACTTCCTCTGCCGGAAGCCTGCTTTGCAGCGCACCGGAAGCGTCCACGCAGATCTCGTGACCGGTTTTTGTCACTGTTGCGCCGATTTTCTGCAAAATGCGGCACATGCAGTCCACATCCGAAATATCCGGGCAGTTTCGCAGTGTCGTCTTTCCGGCGATCAAAATAGTCGACGCCAGAATCGGCAGCACGGCGTTTTTCGACCCCTGCACTGTCATTTCCCCGTAAAGAGGTCTTTTGCCCCTGATCCAGATTGAATCCACAAAACCACCGTCCGCGCTGTCCTTACCCTATACTATGGCAAAGATGCCGTATGCGTGACAAATGCAGCTGCACTGCTGCCACCCGTGCCCGGACAAAACGCTCGTCTTCTTTGCTCCCGGTGAAGGCACGATACGCGCATACCCCATTACACATCCCGGACCTTGATGCCGCGGGCAACGCTCATGACGAGCCCCATCTCGATCAGCAAAAACAGGATCGATGAGCCGCCGTAGCTGATAAACGGCAGGGACACGCCGGTGTTCGGCATTGAGTTCGTTACGACCGCAACATTTAAAATGACCTGAATCGCGATATGCCCCAGCACGCCGACAACTAACAGCGCACCGAACAGATCCGACGCGTTGTTCGCAATAATCATCAGACGCCAGATCAACAGCAAAAAAATCAGGATCACAGCAATGCCGCCGAACAGCCCCAGCTCCTCACAAATGATCGAAAAGATCATATCATTCTGCTGTTCCGGCAAAAAGCCCAGTTTCTGGATACTCTGCCCGAGCCCCTTTCCAAAAATGCCGCCGGAGCCGATCGCATAGAGTGCCTGCAGCGTCTGGAAGCCCTTGCCGGACGCATAGGCTTCCGGATCGAGCCACGCCATGATACGGGCGAAACGGAAATCCAGCCCTTCGATGCTCTGCAGCTGCTTGACACCGAAAATTACACCTATAACTGCGAGTGCTCCAATTCCTCCTATGATGAAAAATGGTTTGTATTGCGGACTCGCCACAAACAGCATCAGGATCGCAATTCCCAGCACGATAATCGCAGAGCTCAGGTTGTTGGTGATTTTCCAGATACAAAAAACGTGCGGCAGGGAAACTCCAATAACCGTCAAAAAGCCTCTCGACGTCCGAATGTTTCTTCCCATCTTGCAGATAAACGTCGCCAGAAACAGAATCATCGCCAGCTTTGCGATCTCCGCAGGCTGAATCGACATACCGAGATTCAACCACCTTCTTGCACCGTTGACCTCGACGCCCAGCGGTGACAGCACGAGTGCAATCAAAATCAGGGAAACCACATAGCCGATTACCGCAAACCGCTCCCAGAAATGATATGGGATGTGTGAGACGAAAAACATCCCCACCAGCCCCAGCGCCGCCGCAAACGCCTGATGCATCAGATAATAGTCCTCGTTCAGATTCTGCGTCGTCGCATCGTAAGCGCTGGCGGAATAAATCATAACCAGTCCGAAGCCTGTCAGAAACAGGATGATGAACAGAAGACTGTAATCAAAATAGTATTCTGTTTTCTGAGATCTTCTCCGTCCTGCCACTTGCTCACCCCTTCAGGCTGTTTACATATTCCTTGAACATTTTACCGCGCACTTCATAATTCGGGAACATTCCCCAGCTCGCGCATGCGGGGGACAACAGCACCGCGTCGCCCGGACACGCTGCCTTTACACAGGTATCCATCGCTTCTTCAAAGCTGTCCGCCAAAACGATATTTTCCATTCCGTGCTTCTTTGCGCACTCCGCGATCTTTTCCCGCGTCTGACCGATCAGCACAAGCAGCTTCACCTTGCCGTCAAACGCTTCAATCCACTCGTCGTAGGTGTTCTGCTTATCATAGCCGCCGCCGATCAGCACGGTGGGCCACTTCATTGCGCGGATCGCCTGAATCGCCGCATCGGGATTGGTTCCCTTGGAATCGTTATAATAAACGACGCCGTTTTTGGTCGCTACATATTCGATTCTGTGTTCTACTGCCTGAAAATGTTTTACGGTATCCAGAATTGTTTCCATCGGCACGCCGTATGCTGCTGCAATTGCAATTGCTGCCATCACGTTTTCAAAATTATGTACGCCGATCAGCTGCATCTTGTCAACATCCATCAGGACTTCTTCCCCATTTCCGAGATTTCTGCAGATTTTGCTGCCGACCAGATAATAGCCTCTCTCCAGCTTTTCTTTGGAAGAAAACCAGATGACCTGGGCCGGGCACTTCGGTGCAAACGCCTTTAACCAGCTGTCCTCGTGATTGAGCACACAGAAATCGTCCTTTGTCTGGTTCTTCGTGATGGATTCCTTGACCGCCGCATAGTTCTCCATCGTATGATGACGGTTCAAATGATCCGGCGTGATATTTAAAATCGCACTGACAGTCGGATGGAAATGCACTGCAGTTTCCAGCTGGAAGCTGCTGATCTCCGCTACCGTCACGCTGTCCTTATCTGTTTTTAAAACCTCCTGCGTATAGGGGGTTCCGATATTGCCGACAACAAACGTATTGTCCTGATAACGCTTCATGATCTCGCCCACCAGCGTTGTCGTCGTGGTCTTTCCGTTCGTGCCTGTAATTGCGAGCACCTTTCCCTTTTCATAGTTCCAGGCGAGCTCAATTTCGCCCCATACCGGAATATCCGCCTCTTCCAGTGTAGAAACAAACGCTTCTTCAATAGAAATACCGGGGCTTAAAACCGCCAGCGAAAGCTCGGAAATCAGCTCCTTCGGAAGGCTTCCCAGTACCAGCGCAGTGTCTTTTGGATAATCTTCCCGCGCGCAGAGCGCCTTCCCATCCAGCTTTTCATTTTCATCAAACAGAACGGGAACGGCTCCCGCTTTCTGCAAGAGTCCGGCGGCTCCGAGTCCACTCTTTCCGCATCCGGCTACCAGTACCTTTTTTCCCAGCAAATCCATGTTGATTCTCTCCTTTCGCTGCCATAGACAGCACTTTCGTTCTATGTTTCCCTGCAATTATTTGCGGTTTATTGTTTCATTCTTCTCATAATACCCTATTTCATCCAGATAGGGAAGAATATTTTCAAAAAGCTCGCGCACTACCGGCGCCGCCACCAGTCCGCCATAATAGACGCCTTGGGGGTTTCGGATAATGCACAATGCCAGCACCTTCGGATCGTCCGCAGGTGCAAAACCCAGAAACGAAGAAATATACCGACCAGTACCGCGAGGAAGCGTCTCGCTGGTCGCCGTCTTGCCGCCCACCTGATAGCCTTCGACTTTTCCATTTTTCCCGCCGCCGTTTTCCACGACCTGAAACAGGATGCTGCGCAGCCGGGCGCTCGTTTCTTCCGAAAGAATCCGTTTTTGCTCCGTTTCCTTCTGTACCGAAATGCGCTCCGAACCGTCCGTCTTTTCGCAATACAGTCCCAAATGCGGTGTAATCCGCGTCCCGCCATTAATGAGGGAGCTGACCGTCGCTGCAAGCTGGATCGGCGTGATCTGAAAGGACTGCCCGAACGAAATCGTCGCAAGCTCCACCGGACCGATCTGATCCTGTGCGTGCATGATTGTACCGGCTTCTCCAGGCACATCGATTCCAGTTCTGTTCAGCAGCCCGAACTGCTTCATGCTTTGGTAAAACGTATCTGCACCCATCCGAAGCCCTACCGTCACAAACACCGGATTGCAGGAATTCATCGTCCCCTGTACGAAATTTTCAGTTCCATGACCCCGAACCTTTGCACACCGGATTTTTCTGCCCTCTACGACAATATAGCCCGGGCACTGAAAAGAATCCTCTTCCCGGACAACGCCGTTTTCCAGTGCGGCTGCCGCCGTAATGACCTTAAAGGCAGATCCAGGCTCGTAGGTATCGTTGATGCAGGCGTTTCTCCACATTTTATTCAGGGCTTCCTGCTTTTCTTTTTCGTTCATGAGCTGTTCCCGCTGCCCCTCCGGAAGTGTGAACGGGTCATTCAACTGATATTCCGGCACATCCGCCATCGCAAGGATTTCTCCGTTATCGGGACGCAGCACCAGAATCGAAACGCTTTCCGCTTCTTTTTCCAGGCAGACCTGCTCCGCCAGCTGCTGTGCATACAGCTGGATGTTGGCATCCAGACTAATGTATAAATCTTTTCCATCCACCGGCTCTACCCGGCTCTCTCCTTCATCCAGAATCCGGACGCCGCGTGCGTCCGTCATTTCCAGAATCAAGCCCTCCTGCCCGGAAAGCACTTCCTCATACCGGCTTTCCAATGCCAAAATTCCCTGATTATCGCCTCCGGTAAAGCCGATCACTTTGGAAGCGAGATTCTCATACGGATAATATCGTTTATAATCCTCGTCCACCTTGATGCCGTCCAGCCCTGTCCGGTAAATTTCCTCCCCTGTTTCCAGATCGACATTGCTTTTGATTTTTTCGATGGACGATACCTTTTCCACTCTTTTTCGAACGGTCTCTTCCGACAGTCCAAGCTTGCTGCACAAAAACGCAATCACTGCGTTGGGATCGCGAATCTGGTTATGGATGACAGAAATCGTACAGACCGGCTGGTTATCCGCCAGCACGATCCCGTTCCGGTCTAAAATTCTCCCTCGCTTTGCCTTGATTTTGCGCTCTCTCTGATGCAAATCCAGCGCGAGCTCAGAATAATGTGCCGCCCGAAATACCATCAGATATACCACTCTGGCGGACAGCCCTGAAAAGATCAGAATGCACGCCAGAAAAATTACGACGATCTTTTTGCGGTGAAACGGTTTGCTCAGTTCCATAGGTTCCCTGCAAAGCAGAAATTACTATACCTTATGAAACCGCTGCCTAAAATATGCACATGCAGCCGCTGCGCTGTGACCACATCAGACAGCGATACAGCTCTTTTCTTCCATTATTCCATAGGATTTTGCGTATCCCCACCAGAGTCGCCTGCTGCACCGTTTTCCAGAATGCCGGAAACCGGCACATCATAGCCATCCGAATCCTCCGTGATCACCTCTCCAGTCGTCGGATCGATCAACTGCCCGTCGCTGTTGACATACGGATTGTCCGCTTCTGTTCCATTTGCAGTATCTCCACCTGTTGTAGACGGGTCGTCGCCCGCAGGCTGCGCAGCACTGCCATCCTCCCCTGCCGTAGTATCCCCGGCAGACGGATCCCCGCCGGTATCGGTTGTATTTCCACTGACATCATTCCCGCTGACATCCGATGCCGGCGCGTTTGCGCTCAGCTGCTCGCGGATTTCAATCTGCATCGCTTCCAGCTCTGCGCGCTCTTCGTCCGTCAGCTCCTGTGTCATGAAGATATTTAAATAAGGAAGCACTTCGGTCAATATGTTTTTGGCGATGATACATGCTTTTCTCGTTTCCAGATCCTGTTCCCGGGCGTTTGGTCTGTTTAAAACCACATAAATTGCGATCTGTGGATCTTCTGCGGGCGCATAGCCCAGAAACGATACGACGTATTCGTCCTTTTCACGAGTACCGCTGGCGCTGACAGTTTCTGCTGTACCAGTCTTACCGCCGATGCGATAGCCTGCAGGCTTTGCACGTTTACCGGTACCATTTGCACCTTCCACAACCTGAACGCAGTATTCACGGATTTTCTCCGAAGTTTCCGCGGAAATGGTCTGTTTTAACAGTCTCGGCTCAATATTTTTTACCACAGATCCATCTGCTGCCGTAATCTTGCTTACCATATGCGGTTCATAATAATAGCCTCCGTTGATCAGGGAGCAAAAACCTGTGATCATCTGGATCATCGTCACGTTAAAGCCCTGTCCAAAGCTCGAGGTTGCAAGCTCCGTAGGTCCCATCGTTGAAGAATTGAATACCAGGGAAGCCGTTCTTGCCTCGCCCGCCAGATCTATATTGGTCTTTAAGCCGAAATTATATTCCGACATATATTTCAGAAATTCATCGATCCCGATAACCTGTGCCATCCGGATCAGCGTGACATTACAGGAGCGTTCAATGGATTCTCCGATCGTCAGCCACCCCTCCGCACCGTTTCTGTAGTTATGACAGCGGATTTTGTAGCCGCCGATCTCGATGATACCGGTGCATTCAAAGGATTCATTGCCTTTGAGCCTGCCGTCCTCCAACCCCATCGCTGCAACGAAGGGCTTCATCGTGGAACCCGGCTCGTAAGTGCTGTTAATGCAGTAGTTTTTCCAGAGGGCATTTAAGTTCTGTACAAGCAGATCGTTATTTTCCTCCTGCTTCATCGACGCTGCAATCTCTTCGTTGATGACCGTATCCGTCGAGTTTCCACTGACATCGATCAGTTTGCTGCCGATCAGTGCCTCCGGATTTCTCGTATCGTTTAAGTCAAACGTCGGATAACTCGCCATTGCGAGCACTTCCCCACTGTGGACATCCATCACAATACACGCTGCATCCTGCGCACCGTTACCCTCGCGGGTGCTGTCTTTGTTTTCGTCGTTATATTTTTTGAGGTACTTTTCCACAATGCCCTGAATCGTCGCGTCGATCGTGGAATAAACATTGTAGCCGTCTACAGCAGCCTCCGTCGTCCGCTGCAGATTATCGTCCCCGTCTATATATCCATACTGTCTGCCGTTTACGCCGCTCAAAACATCGTTGTAATACTCTTCCAGTCCGTAGGTTCCGGTTCCGTCCGTCCGCGTAAAGCCGATGACATCGCTTGCGAGAGAGCTATTCGGGTAAACTCGCTTATAGCTTTCCTCAAACCAGATTCCCTTGACATACTGGTTATATTCTTTCTGGCTCGTATCCGCCATCATCTGCTGATAATCACTGATTTCATTGTAGGACATTCTCTTTTTGAGGACATAATACTGGGAATCCGGGTGTTCCTGCGCATAAGCGCGCACCTGATCGCCGTCAATGCTAAAATAATCCTCCAGTGCCTGGATCGTAGGCTCAACATAGTCCTCTTTATTATTCATCTGTTTGATATCCAGCACCAGATCGTATACCTTTTCACTCGATGCCAGCTTCGTTCCCTTGTTGTCCAGGATTTCTCCCCGCTTATAAGGAATCGTCGTACTGGAATACTGCTGCTGGGAAAGCACCTGCTTTTTGTAGCTGTCGCCGTTATCCCGGTTAATTAAAATCAATCTGACGCTCAACCCTGCAAAAGCCAGCAGTACCAAGCAAAACAGTACCACCAGCTTTCTCTGCATTCGTATTGTAAACTTATTTTTCTTATCCAATCCGGCACCTGCCTCACTTCTTGATGTCTGCATACTGTCTTACATAATCGCTTCCATCATCCGGGATTTCCACGATCTGTCCCTGTCCTGCGTAGGTCATGCCAAGCTCCGTAATTGCAATTCTTCTGATTTCCTCCAGATTGATGGAGCTGTCAATCCGGTTTTTCATTTCGTCATTTTCCGTCTTTAAGTTATTTAGCTGACTCTGCAGCGCTGCAACCTGCTTTACGCTCTGGGTGATCGAGGATTCCATCCGGATATAACTGATCAGCATTACGCTCGTGACTGCAAACGCCACAGTCAGAAACAGCACATAGACTGCATTTCTGTAGCGCAGGCGTTTCATTTCCTGCTTCTGCTTCTCCAGCTCACGTCTCGGAACCCGTCCGGAGACCTGATCCAAATGGCGTTCCAGCCCTTCGCCTACCTCAGCGTGTCTGACTGCCGTACCGTTTACATATGCTGTTTTCTGATAAGGCGTTCTTTTGTACGCTGCCGATTGGCTTCTTCTGACTGAATTCGATGTTCTTGCCATTTGCTCTCCTCACTGCCGTCTGTTCCGGCCTCTGGTACAGCGTTTCGTAAATAACGATACCAATCGGATTCACAGGCAAGTGAGTGGTATAGTTATTTCGAAAACGATGTACTAGCTCTCTATTTTTTCGAAAACGCGCAGCTTTGCGCTTTTCGCTCTGGAATTTGTCTCCATCTCTTCCTCGGTCGGAAGAATCGGTTTGCGGGTCACAACATGTCCCCGGCTCGTTTTGCCGCACACGCACACCGGAAATTCCGGCGGGCAGGTACAGGGATTTTCATTTCTGCGGAAGGCATTTTTCACAATTCTGTCTTCCAGCGAATGGAAGGTGATGATGCAGAGCCTTCCACCCGGAGCCAGCCGGTCGATAAAGGCGTCCAGGGAATTTTCCAATACCTCCAGCTCTCTGTTGCAGGCAATCCGAATCGCCTGAAACGTTCGTTTGGAGGGATGTCCGCCTTTTTCCCGCATCTTTGCCGGAATCGCCGCCCGGATAATGTCGTTTAATTCCCCGGTCGTCTCAATCGGCTTCTTTTCTCTCGCCTGCACGATGTGTTTGGCGATATTCTGTGCAAATTTATCTTCTCCGTAGTCCCGGATACACCGAAACAGCTCTGCCTGTGACCACTCATTGACGATCGTTTTCGCCGTCAGGGTCTGACGCTGATCCATCCGCATATCCAGTGCGGTATCATAACGATAGGAAAATCCTCTCTCGGCGTTGTCCAGCTGATAGGAGGATACACCAAGATCTAACATAATGCCATCTACTTTATCGATGCCGAGGCTGTTTAATACTGCCGGAAGGTTACAGTAATTGTCGCGCACCAGCGTCACATGCTCCTGCCACGGCTCCAGCCGTTTTGTCGCCGCTTCGATCGCCTCTGCATCCTGGTCGATACCGATCAGCCGGCCGGTCCTAAGGCGCGCTGCAATGTGGCTGGAATGTCCTGCCCCGCCCAATGTGCCGTCCACATAGATGCCGTCCGGTTTGATTGCAAGTCCTTCAATTGTCTCCTCCAACAGGACGGATGTATGTGCAAATTCCATCGATTTTTCCTTTCTTTGTTACAGTAATTACAGTCCGAGGTCGTCCATGCGCTCTGCGATATCCTCCATAGATTCCTCCGCCTCTTCTTCCAGGGCATCCCAGCGCTCCTGGCTCCAGATTTCAATATGTCCTGCAGCGCCCACCAGCACAACGTCTTTGGTCAGCTCTGCAAATTCTCTTAATTTGGAAGGGATCAGGGCACGTCCCTGCTTGTCCACCTCCACCTCCGCGGCGCCTGCCAGAAAGTGACGGACAAACATACGGGTGTCTTTTCTGCTGATGGGCATTGCCTGAAGCTTTTCTTCGAAAGCAGTCCAGCCGGCATTGTCGTACACAAATAAGCAGCCATCCAGTCCCTTAGTCACTACAAATTTCTCACCGAGCGTCTCTCGAAATTTGGAGGGAATGATCAACCTGCCTTTTGTATCCAACGTATGATTGTATTCGCCCATAAACATGTACAATCACCTGCCATTCATGGAAAAGGTCTGCCACCTTACTCCACTTCGTACCACTTTCTACCACTTTGAAACCATTTTAGTATAAAATGCCCTCCTTGACAAGGGATTTCAGAAAAAAAAGACAGCCGGACCGTGAAAAGTCCAACTGCCTTTTTCGTCATTCGTGACAACAAAATGCCCTAAAAGCGTACCTTTTGTTGTATTTATAATTTTTTTGCGCTTTTGCGAATGGCGCGAGTGAACAGTAACAATTTTCTCAGACATTGAAGCGGAACAGGATTACATCGCCGTCCTGTACCACATATTCCTTGCCCTCCATGCGGACAAGTCCTTTTTCTCGCGCTGCTGCAAGGGAGCCGTTTTCCAGCAGATCTTTGTAATTGACAACCTCAGCCTTGATAAAGCCGCGTTCGAAGTCGGTGTGAATCTTGCCGGCCGCCTGCGGTGCTTTTGTGCCCTGTTTGATCGTCCATGCTCTCGTCTCATCCTCGCCGGAAGTTAAAAAGCTCATCAGGCCGAGCAGATGGTAACTTGCGCGGATCAGCTTTTCCAGACCGGATTCTTTTAATCCAAGGTCATCCAGAAACATCTGGCGTTCTTCATCGTCCAGCTCGGAAATTTCTTCCTCGATCTGTGCGCAGATCGCAAACACCTCACTGCCGGTTTCTTTTGCATATTCTCTGACTGCCTGTACGCCTGCGTTGTCTGCGCCGTCGTTTGCCAGATCCTCTTCCCCGACGTTCGCCGCATAGATCACCGGTTTTGCAGTCAGCAGGTTCAGGTTCTTGAAATATTCTTCCTCGTCTTCATCCTCTGTCTCGAAGCCGATTGCAAGCTTGCCGTCCTCCAGACGTTCCTTGACGCGCTCCAGCATCGCCAGCTCTTTTGCCTGCTCCTTATCCATTCTCGCGCCCTTTGCCACTTTGGCGATTCTGCGTTCCAGAATTTCCAGGTCGGAGAAGATCAGCTCGAGGTTGATCGTCTCGATGTCGCGCAGCGGATTCACGTTTCCGTCTACATGAACAACGTTGCTGTCCTCAAAACAACGAACGACGTGCACGATCGCATCTACTTCACGGATATTGCTCAAAAACTGGTTGCCAAGGCCTTCGCCCTTAGAAGCACCTTTTACCAGACCTGCGATGTCTACAAACTCGATCACAGCAGGCGTTACCTTTTTGGAATGATACAGATCACCCAGAAGCTTTAAGCGCTCGTCCGGAACGGCTACCACACCTACATTGGGGTCAATGGTACAGAACGGATAGTTTGCAGACTCCGCACCAGCTTTCGTCAGAGAATTAAATAAGGTACTTTTACCAACATTCGGGAGACCAACGATACCAAGTTTCATTTTACGATTTACCTGTCCGAAAACCCTTGATTTATCGGGATTTTCGCCTTTCTATGTTTTTGTACTGCACAATTACCTGCACATTTTCAGGACGCTTTCTATTTTCTCCAGCTCTTTTATTTTCTCCCTCTCTCTGCCGTGTAAGCAAAAAGTTGGATACAATCTAATAATATATCATATTTGTTTTCTTTTTTAAACCTCAAAAATCAATTTTCCAAAGATCATAACACATAACACGCGTCCCAAAATCCACTTCCGTCATTCCAAATCCGATGGCTTGTTTTTTTTTATGCTTTCCGCTATACTTTTCTCTGCAGGTTCTGTTTTTCTCCTGGGCAGAGCTGTATTTGGGAAAAAGAAAAGAGGAAAATCAACAACAATGGAAAAAAGGGAACAACTCGGCAGCCGTCTCGGATTTATCATGATCTCGGCAGGATGTGCCATCGGCTGCGGCAATGTATGGAAATTTCCGTGGATGTGCGGTCAGAACGGCGGAGGCAGCTTCATGCTGGTCTATTTCATCTGTCTGATCGTGCTCGGAATCCCGGCTATGGTCATGGAATTTTCGGTTGGCAGAGCCGCGCAGACCAGTCCTGTCCGTATGTACCGCAAGCTCGAAAAACCCGGTCAGAAATGGCATCTTTGGGGTGCGGTCTGCCTGATTGGCAATATTGCCATCATGGCATTCTACTGCGTCGTTACCGGCTGGATCATCTATTATTTTGAGAAATTCCTCACCGGTCAAACCGCATCCTTCGGCTTTGCTTCCATGATCGCCAACCCTGTTATCAACGTGGTATTTCTGTTTGTCACGGTCGCTGTTGCCTTTCTCATTCTGAGCCGCGATATTCAGAAGGGTCTCGAGCGGATCACAAAATATATGATGAGTGCTCTGCTCGTGCTCATGCTTGTGCTTGCGGTTCACAGCGCGCTGCTCGACGGCGCGGCAGACGGACTTGCCTTCTACCT